>SXGT01526888.1_pt1 | contig 32426 bp, 18 predicted proteins | sample 3176221 | NCBI WGS metagenome assembly SXGT01 (sample SAMN11356862, study PRJNA531348) | freshwater metagenome | isolation source: freshwater sample F1-120 | place: China: Fuxian Lake, Yuxi | collected 2017-12-25
CGTGGACCAGTTGCGGCCGGACGACCGGGCTGCACTGGTTCAGTTCGACAACCAGGTAAAACTGCTTGTGCCTGCTCAACCCGTGGGGGATCGAAAACCCCTGCACCAAGCCCTGAAATCCATCCGTGAAGGCGGGATGACCAATCTGCATGGCGGCTGGGAAGCAGGGGCCACCAGCTTGGCAGAGTACGTCCGTATGGCCGGCCTGTCCCGGGTCATCCTTCTCTCCGACGGCAACGCCAACGAAGGACTCACCAACGCCAAGGACATCGCTGCCGATTGCGCACGGTTGGCCGATGTGGGGGTGACCACCTCCACCTATGGACTGGGCCGTGATTTCAACGAAGAGCTGATGGTGTCGATGGCCAAGGCGGGACAGGGCAACCACTACTATGGCGAAACCGCCAAGGATCTGTTCGAGCCCTTCGCCGAGGAGTTCGACCTCATCGCCAACCTCTACGCCCGCCAGTTGCGACTTTCCTTGGGCACGGTGGACAGCGTTCAGGCCCTGTTGCTCAACGATTACGCGGTGGAAGACCTGCGTGGCTTCCCGGTGGCGCGCTTGCCTGATCTCGCTTGGGGGGGCCGAGGCCTGGGCCTTGGTAGAACTGAAGGTGTCCGCGCCGACCGCAGGAGCGGATCCCATCACTTTGTTGCAGGTGGAAGTGACTGGGGTGGATCTGGATGGCAAACCAGTAGCATTTCCGTCAGCGCAACTCAAGCTCCCCACCGTACCTGCCAATGCCTGGGAAGCGCTGCTGCCTGACTCCCTGGTGCAGCAACGCCTGAACGAACTGGATGCCGCGAAGTTCCTGGATCAAGCCCGCAGCGCGGCGGAACGAGGCGACTGGAAAGTCATCGAGCAGATGCTTGAACAGGCCCGGCAACAATTCGCGGACAACCCATGGGTGCAACAGGTGCTGGCGAACATGGTTGACCTTGCGCACGAGCGGGATACGGCGCGATTCAGCAAGGAGGCGATGTTCTCCAGTTGGCGCATGAACAGTCGCCTATCCGCCAAGGAAGAAGCGGTGTCCATGATGCAAGAGGCCGAGGCCCCCGCTTTCTTGCGCCGCAAGGCCGCTCAGGGCAAGGCGCAGTACCGGCGCGGCCCGGAGGACAATGACCCATCCTCGAAAAATTGACCGGTTAGCTCGCGCCATGAACAAGCTTCTTGCCTTTTACTACGGTGGCGCTCCCGACGATCGTGGCCGCCTACTTGCGGAAATCACCCGCCAGGATGACTTGTGGCTGGAAGTGACTCACGACTATGTTCAATGGCTATTTCCATTACGTGAAATGAGCCGGGTGACTCCCTGGGCGCCGGTGGTCGACAACGAGGTACTGGCTGCCTTTCGGGATGATGAGTTGCTACGCACCCATCTGATGGTCAGCTTCCTGCGCATGCTTTCGTTCTACGGCCTGGCGCGGAAGGACGGCCGCATCGTCAAGGGCGGAAATTGGGAAGAACGTAAGGACAACTGGTTCATACACGGCACGCACAACGATCTGCGCATCACGCGCATCATCAAGTGCCTGACCCTACTAGGGTTGCGGCCGGTGGCGGAACAGTTCCATGCCACCCTCGTCGAGTTGCGTGAGTCGGAGCCCGACTGCGGTATCGGCGAAATTGCATTTCGGTACTGGGGAGCCGCCTTGGGCACTGACATTTTGACAATCGCCGACGAGGCCAATGCCACGCGGAACTGAGACAACGAGATAAAAACCCCGCCGGCCAGAGGCCAAGCGGGGTGCGGTTACTACTCAGAACGTGTCTTCCAATGCTGCGAAGACAGCCTTGGGAACATCTTCAGCCTGGTTGGCAACACCATAGCGTGCGAATCCACCTGCCTTTGCCATATAGCCTGCTCCTTTGGGGTTGATGTCCAGGAAAACCACCCTGGTCTCGATCCCCTGCTCGACGGCCGTCTTCTGCATGCTGGCAACCAGCGAGATTTCGCCAACGTCTCCATCGGTCAGTGCCAGGATCACCTTGCGCTTTTCAGGGCGCTTGGCGATCTCGCCGATAGCCGTAAGGCATGCCGAAGGGAAGTTCGTACCACCCGAAGCGTGATAACGGCCGAGGCAAGCCCGCTTGCCCCGCCAAGGTGCGGAGAATGGCTTGTAAGCGGTCATCGAGTCAGAAAAGCCCTCCACCGCGAATGACACGCCTCGGCCGTCGAAACGGGCAAGTGCATCGCCCAGCGCCGAGACGGTATCCAGTGCGATCGCTTCCGTCGTGTCGTTGCTTGAGCCCATCGTGCTGCTCATGCTTCTGGACTTGTCCACCAGGACGAAGATCGCCGTATCCAACCCTGGCGCTTCCTCGCCTTCCCGTTCGAACACCTCCAGATCGAGCAACTTCGTTCTGGAAACACGCCTGGCATCCAGACGTCCGCCACCACGTACCGAGAAATCCTCGTCATCCACTCGGGACTGGAGCATGTCTTCCAGCTTGCGGGAGAGAGTTCTGGAAATGCCGGCAGAGCGTGCAGATGACCGCCATCCCTGGACAGGTTCTGCCACGATAGAACGTGGCATCTCGGTCAAAGACTGGCTGGCACCGATGCTTTTCCCCATCGCTTCCTTGGCCATGTCTTCAAGCCCCCCATGACCGCAATCCTTCGCACTCGCGGTGAGCGCTTGTGCGGCGGAATTGCAGTGCTTTTGGCCCTGCTGCTGGGAAGTGCTTGCAGCCATGTTGCCATCAGGTCCAGATGCGTTCTCGTCAGCCTGGCCATCCTTCGGAGCACCGGACTGCGCAGGTTGTGGCTTCGGGCTGGCCGCCGGGTTCGCCACCTCTTCGAGAAGCGTGAGGATGGCTTTGGTGGCATCGACGGCTTCCGCCGTTGAACTACCACGGCTGCCTTGCCTGGCGATATTCAGGATGTCGTCTCGCAACGACACACCGAACAACTTGAACGCCATTGCCCGAGCCGGAATTGGATCGAGCGGCTGGCCAAGCTCTTCCGCCCGCAGGCAGTTGAGCAACAGGCCCGTGACGACGCCTGCCGGGTGAGGCTTGGCAGGAAGCGCGAAGAAGCCCTCGGGTTCCAGTGCAACCACGGTTTCATCGAGAATCCGCTTGATGCCTGGATACAGCCTGCACGCCATCCGCTCGATCCGGATGTCCTCGATGATGTTGAGGATGCTCTTGCCTAAGGGTGAAGCGTCTCGGACAAAGGCAGTCCAGGTTTCCATATCCGTATGCCGGATATGGCCCACACCCTCATGTGCAATGAAACCGCGCATGAGGGTTACGGCTCGCGCATCGCCATCCCCGATCAGGCTGGTCGGGATGTAGATGCGGGTGCCATCGGTGGAAGCGGTGTCGGCAGATGCATCGAACACCACCTCGACACCGATTCGGGCAGCCACGATCTTGGCGATCGTGCCCATGTGTGACAAAGACATGATGACTCTCCTTTACGAAAAGCGCCCCCACGGGCGCGGTTGATTTCGAAAGGGAGTAGGGCGGTCAGCAGGCGATAAAAGGGTGTTCGGAATCAGGCGTTGAAAAAGGGGCCTCAGATACTGTCCTGCATTGCTTCCGTAAGTCGGAACGGCGTGTGTTTTGACAGATCAGCGCCTTCACAGGCCGGTGTTGTGTCTCCAAGAGACGTTCACCGTTGCTTCATGACTGCTTGAAAGTCGGCCATAAGCGACGCTCACCCCAACCTGATACCGGCCGTTCACCAATGACCGCTTTCCTCGGCAAGGATGATGCAGTACTGACCCTGAGCTGCCGGCGGTGGCTTGCAGCACATTAGCGAAGCTCAGTGGTCAAACATTTCCAATCCCACCTCCGTTGCTCCGCACAATAGAACCTGAACCGACACTTACTCCGCCGCCTTACAATTCGAAGAATTCAAATATGAAGAATGGCAGGGGGCGGCATGGCAGCATCAGGCTTCAGACACATCCCCTGCGGGGCGTCAGTAAACGAGAGCGAAACGCTCGCCATCGAAAAACTCAAAAGCAAGCTGCAAGGCATACCCGGTCCCTGGGTACTGCTCTCCAATCTCAGTCATTCCAGCCATGCCGCGCGGCTATCGGATGAAATCGACCAAGTCATCATCGGGCCTCAAGGAGTGTTCGTGGTCGAGGTCAAACATTGGGACACGGCCTGGCTAAAACAGAACCCAATGATCGTCGAGAACGAAGCCGAACGAATCAACGACAAAGCAAAGCGTATCGCTGGAAAGATTAAAACCGTTTTCAATCCTGGCTTCGTCGCACCACGGTTGTTGCTTACGCGTGGCGGTACCGGGATGCAGGCGGGGCAGCGAATCAAGCTACGCGGCGTCCCGGTATTCGGGCTGGGCGAGTGGCGCGAACTGATCGAAGCCGATGCCACCGTGCACCTGGCTCCCGAACAAATTGAACGCGTAGCCCTTCTACTGGCGCCAACAGCGCGCACAGCGTTGACTGGTGACCTACGCAATTTCGCCGGGCTGATCAATCTGGAGCGCATACCTTCTCCGGACGCGCCATTCCACCGAACTTATCGCGGCCAGCATCCCACCCGGCGCGACAAGGTCATCCTGCATATCTACGATCTCTCCGCCGCCGAGGACAAGGATGCCGAGAACCGCGCCCGGCGAGAGTATGAAGTCATGCAGCAGTGGCAGAAGTCGCCCTATCTGCCCAGCCTACTCGACTCATTTCAAGATGCCGAACGTTATCCGGGCGAGTTGTATTGGTTCTCCATGGTCGATCCGGCCGCGCCCACCCTCGCTGAACGTGCAAAGGATGCCAATTGGAGCCTGGATGACCGCCTTCGCTATGCCCGTGAAGCGTTGTCGGCACTATCCGGGTTTCACCAGCCTGTTGAGCCTGGAATTCCGCACATCGTCCACCGCCGCATCACGCCACAGTCACTGCGGGTGCGACATAACGGCCGCCCAATGTTCACGGATTTCAGTCTGGCCCGCCTCGATCAAGCGCTGACCATTTCCCTCGCCCCAACGGACTTCGGTGAAGATGCTCCTTACGTCGCGCCGGAAGTTCGGCAAGGCGGTCTTGCGGCGGCGGATGTTCGTTCCGATGTTTATGCCTTGTGCGCCAGCTTGATGCCGCTGTTTGCTGGCGACGAAACCCGTGCCAGGGAAACGCGTGAATTCCTGGAGCAAGGTTGCGCCCAGAATCCCGAAGGCCGCGAGTCGCTTGCCGATCTGGTCGCCGTGCTGGAGCGGAACACCGCGCCGCTTGCAAAACCGGCCCTTGAACTTCCAGCGCCGGAATACTGGGATGAAGACACTCTGGTGCCGTTCCAGAACGCCCGCTACAAAATCGTCAGTCGCCTGGGGCGCGGTGGCATCGGCCAGACCTTCAAGGTTGTCGAGGTGGATGCACGTTCTGATGAGCGCTATGGCACCTATGTCGCCAAACTGATTCATCACGAAGCGGATGCAGAACCTGCACTGCGCGCTTACCGCAAGGCCCGCGCCTATACCGTGCACCCGCATCTTTCGGCCATCCATGAAATCGCCCCGGACTGGCGTGCAGACCGCTTTGTCGCCTTGCTGAAATGGGTCGAAGGCATGCCGCTGGCCGACCTTGCTGGCGTACTCGCCCTGCACGCCGAGGAGTTGGGCGAAACCAGCCTGCAAGACCTGTTGCTGCGCTGGCTGCGCGATCTCTGCGATGCCCTCTGGGCGCTGCATCAGGTTGGACTGGTACATGGCGATGTCAGCCCGCGCAACCTCATCGTTCAGGGCGGCGAAGTGGTGCTCACCGACTACGACACCGTTACCGAAACCGGCAGCACCGCGCGCAGCCGAAATCCCTTGTATGCCAGCTATAGCGTGGAAAAAGGTGCAGCGATTCAGTCTGGTGATGACATCTTCGCCTTGGCCGCCAGCATTTTTCATGTGTTGTTCGAACGCGAGCCTTTCAGTTTTTCCGGTCAACGCATCAAGAACCGAGGGCTGAATTGGGAAGGCGTGGAATGTGCGGGACTAGAACGGGTGGTCGAATTTTTGAACCGCGCCACTAGCCCTATCGAGGCTGAGCGTTTCGCGGACGCCCGCGCAGCGCTGGTTTTTCTATCCATGTCGGCCACCGTCGTCGGCACGGCCGTCTCCTTGCCCCCTGCCCCGACGTTCACAGAAAACGTTGCGCCCCGCTTGGCCGAACTGCTTTCCGCCTACCCGGGTTCCCGCCACGGCAACAGCGAAACTCGCGGCCTCGATTCGACCTTCGCCGCCGACACCTATGTGGAAACCCGGCTGGATCATGTCCTGCGGCAAGAAATTGAACAGGATCAGGTCAAGCTCGCCATCCTGTTCGGCAATGCGGGTGACGGGAAAACCGCGTTTTTGCAGCATCTGTTGGCGGGGCTGGGTTTGTCCGATGTTCACTCGTCCCAGCGCGTGCAGCAGCACCGCCTGGCCGATGAACGCGTATTGACGGTCAACCTGGATGGCTCGGCCGCCTGGCAAGGTCAGTCGGCCAACACGTTGCTCAATCAGTTTTTTCAGCCCTGCCATGACCTGGTTTTCGACGGGGTGGTCAGCAATCCTCGCGTACTCGCCATCAACAGCGGCAAGCTGCTGGAATGGCTGGAGACACAGGCTGAAAGCCCGCTAACCCGGCAACTTTATGGCGTGCTGTTTGAGACCGACGATGAGGACGAACCCGCGCTCGATGCACGCATTCGCCTGATCGACCTGAACCGCCGTTCCCTGGTGGGTGGCATCCAGGCCGACGAAATTCGGGCGGACTTCCTCGCTTCCCTGTTGGATCGCTTTCTCGGCGTTAACCAGGAACAAGATCCCTGGGGTAACTGCCCCACCTGCATGGCGCAGCATCGCTGCACCGCGTGGCATTCGGTGCAGACCTTGCGCGCCCCTGACATCGGGTTACGTCTGCGAACACGGCTTGCTGATGCACTGCAAGCCTGTCATCTGCGCGGTGAAGCTCACATCACCGCGCGGGAACTGCGCTCGGCGCTGGCCTTCATCTTCTTCGGTGTGCATGACTGCGGTGAACTCCATGCCACCCCGGAATTGATGCCGCCGCGTTATTGGGACCGCGCCTTCGCCGCCGATGCGCCGCAACGCCAGGGTGAATTACTCGCCGAACTTGCCCGTTTCGACCCAGCCCTGGATAGCAATCCGCTACTGGATCGACATCTGCTCAAGGAAACACCGCACGGCCCCGACGACATCGCAACCGCGTTGGCATCCGCCCGCCGCCACGCCTGGTTTGAATGGGACGACGAGCGTTACACGGCACTGCAACTCCCAACTGATGCCCTGCCACTGTTTGGCGGCCGTCATCTAGAACGTTTCCGCCATGTACCACTGATGAATGAAGACGAACGTGATGCCCTTTGTCGCGAGCTATGCCTGGGCATCGCCCGCTTGGAAGACTTGCCTGAAGCAGCCTTTGCCCGAGAGGCTGGCTTGCCGCTTCGCATCCAGCCACGCACGCCTACCGAAAGCGCCTTCTGGGTTGTGAAGCCGTGGAACCGTTTCTATCTGGAAGCGCCGCTGCCGTGCACCGCCGAAGGGCTGGAGACGCTGCATACCCACCTGCTGCTGACCTATCGCTATGCGGCCGGCGGCGAAGAACGCTTGCCCGTCGGCTTGGAATTGTTTCACCTGTTGCTGGCACTGAAAGACGGTGCCCAGCTTGCCGGTGCCGGCCAAGAGGGTGTGTTCGCGCATTTGGAAATTTTCACCCAACGGCTGGCCCAGGAAGACGCCCGCGAACTGCACGGCTGGCACCCCGGCGATGAAGCCAGCGTGTTCCGGGTACGGGTCGAGGCGCGGGATGGGCGGCAGATACTGGTGCGGGAGACGGCATGAACACGAAAACCATCGTCGAGAACGTGTTGACCCCGGCGCGAGCCAAGGACTTATGGACCGCCAACTATTTCACCGCGCTGCCCTTTACACCGCAGCACTTCGAGGTAGGCAGCCTGTTGCCTGCCATGCTTTATATGGCGCGCTGGGGTCACCGGCGCGGCAGAGGGCATTTCATCGAGACCTTCGGCCGCCCGGATGGCCAGGGCAAATCGCTGCCGCCCCGATTGGTCGATGTGGCAAGTAATTTGCTCACCCACGCTGGCGTCGATTTCGATGGTTTCGGGGGAGATCACGGTCCAGCCATGCTGGCCGATCTGCTACTGACTTATTGCCTGGAGAACAAGGAACATGCTTTGGGACATGAGGAGGTCGTTCAGCGGGCCTTTCTTACTCATTACTTCGCAAGTTGGCTGGATTTGCCCAAGCAAGTAGCTGACTTGCGCGGAGTTCCCGAACTACTGACTGTCCTGATGGCTTGGCAGGACAAGGGTGGCACACTTGCACAACGTGCCAGCAAGACTTTCCCTGTTGGTGGCGATTTCAGCGAGAACCCGTTGCTGGCTTTGTTTGGCCGCCATGTTGAGATCGACGGCCCCGCTGCCAATCTCGCCTCCGACCGTTTCTTGGAACAAACCGCTGACGATCTGGGTGTGGATGAATTGCTGGCAGTGCGGCTGGCCCAGGTCTGCGGCCACGCACCGGGGCGGGCGACAGGCGCGGCGGCGGAAATTCCCAACCGCTGGCCCATCGCCAAGACTGCAGCCAAATATTTTCGTGGTGATCTAGCCACCTTCATCGAGGTCTATGGCACCACACTGCCGCGCCAAGCCTTCCTGCCCATGCTGGAAGCGGGGATCGGCCTTGGCATGGTGAATCTGTTGTTTTCCACCACGGTTTGCCTATCCGAATGGGAGCGCACCGGTACGATTTCCAAAGACCAGCAGCCGATGTCCTTGTTTGTGGACTGTTCGCATGGACTGGATAGCAAACTGCGCAATGTCTCGGAAGCGGCGATGAGTGAGGCGCTCGCCCGTTACGAGCGCCTGCCGGTGCTGATGATGCTAGCGCGGGTGTTGGACGATCGGGTCAGCCACCATCCCAAGTTGAAGAACGACTTCCCGCCCCGGCAGCCCGATGCGACCGCTTGGCTCAATCTGCTCGGGGGGATATATAGGGAACGCCACGACAGGGCCGAATCCATTCTGGAAAGACTGGAAGAGGACTGCATCCGACTTGCGGACGAACTGGAACAAGCGGATGAAGCACCGGAAGTAGTGCGTGCGCTTCGCAATGACCAGATCAATCCGGCTCTGAGGTTGGCGGAATCCCTTGTGGAGGTGATGGGTTACAAAGCACAAGGGGACCAGTTTTCAAAGACATTGGACAGTAGCCTGATGCCAAACCGCCCCAACGGTCTCGCCTTCAAACGCCGCGTCTCCCGCAGCGAGGCCGGCACCAAGAAGGCGATCGACCTACGTTCCATCATGTTGTCCCACGCCCTGCTGGACTTCCTGGTGCATCGCCATCTGCGTAAGGATGGCGACGGCAAGGCTGCGCGACCGCTCACTCTGCGCAAGTTTCTCGACATCCTTCGCGATCACTATGGGCTGTATGTGGACCGCGAGCCGCCAGGCATGTCCGTTCCGCAAGACCTTCTGCGCGCCAACAAAGCCTGGCTGGAACGCCGATTGCGCGACTTAGGCCTGTTGGTGGGGGTGAACGATGCTGAGTCGATGAAGCAATTGCGGGCGCGATTTACTGTCACCGTGAAGGAAGATGGAAAATTGATTGCATAGGGGGAGATTGTGGGAAAGAGAAAATCAGGAATATCGGCGCCTCAATATGGCCGTAAATCAGCACAATCAAATGCGCCTCAATATGGCAGTAAATCAGCATCACCCAAGGTGGTCACTGAACGAAAAAAGATACCCAGCTTGGGCCTGGGTTATGCCGCGAGCCATGTGGGAATGACGGTGAGCCATACAGTTGTGGCTGGCCACATTGTTAACTACGTGTCTTCCGCTTGCTCCTGTGGCGGAGACAACCCGAATTGTTTCAGGTGTGATGGAACTGGTTATTACGTCATGGAGCGGATTGGTAACGAAGTAGCTGTTGCAGTGACAGAAAAGGGAAAAGCAGGGAAGTCAGGCGGGCGAACCTCACCAACGGAGGCAAGCTTCTCAAACGATACGCGTGGTGGCAGCTACGCCATTCGGGAAAATGGGCGATTTGGAAGTGACCCTGTGCATGACGATTACGACGATGAATCCACTTCGTAGGTGTGTGATTCTTCAATTGCATGTAGCCTTATAAGCTTCATTCGTAGCCAATAAAACTACATCGTGCTTGCCTCCCTATTACTCGGCTCCTACCGCCAGAAAGTGCTTGCCTTGCTGCTCTTGCACCCGGAACAGCGTTACCACGTGCGTGAAATCGCCCGGATGACTGGCACCTCCGCCGGCACGTTGCACAAGGAACTGGCGCGGCTCGCCCAGGCCGGCGTACTTATCCGGGATGAGGTCGGCAATCAGGTGCGCTATGGCGCCAATCGTCAGTGCCCCATATTTCCAGAACTGGCCGGTATTTTGCGCAAGACGGCTGGACTTGCGGATGTACTGAAAAAAGCCTTGGTCGGCTTGAGTGGACGCATCGCGTTGGCACTGGTGTTCGGCTCGGTGGCGCGCGGGGAAGAAGGGCCGCGCAGCGATGTGGATGTCTTGCTGGTGGGCGAGATTGGGTTCGCCGAAGTGGTGCGGGCGTTGCATGAAGCTCAGGCTCTCATCGGCCGGGAGATCAACCCGGTGGTGCTGTCGCCAGCCGAGTTTCGGCAAAAAGCGAGTGGGGGAGATGCCTTCCTCGTCGAAGTGTTGGGCAACGAAAAACTGTATCTGATGGGAGACGAGCATGACCTTGGAAAACTTGTTGGCGATTCGACGCCTGGTGCAGCATGAGGCCGGGCGCGCCGCCATTCAGAAGCTGCTGGCTGCGGCGCAGCGCAATCTGGCCGACGCCAAGGTAACTACGATCAGCGCGGAAAACCGCTTCGATGCCGCCTACAAGGCCATCCTGCAATGCGCGATGGCCGCGCTCTGGGCCAAAGGTTACCGCACTTCCACCAGTGAGCCGGGCCACCATCAAACCGCCATCCAGGCGCTGCCGCTGACCCTGGCGTTGGACAGCGCCACCGTCATCGTTCTCGACGCGCTGCGTAAGCAACGCAATCTGAATGACTACACCGGCGATGGCGTCAGCGATGCACTGCTCGCCGAGTGCATCGCCCAGTCGGAGTTTTTGTTGCAACACACTCGTACCACCCTCGGAGTGTCTTGATATGCCCTTGATCGAAAACGCCGCACCCATCCTGGCGCTCGCCTTGAAAGAACTGCTGGGGCCGGCCTTGTCCGGCAGCATGGCGTTCATCCGCTGCCTGCCCGGCGAAGTAGCGCGTGAGTTAGCCTCAGATCAACGTTTCACTGTGCCAGGTTGGCGGATTGCCGTAGTTGGTCAGATGGCGGATGAAACCGCCCGCGCCATCACAGCCGACCAAGCGGTGGAGTGGCGTGAGGATAAGGCAGAGGCGGTGCTGTTGCTGGTGGACACCGCGCAGGCCGGTGCTGGTATGGACGGTATTTACAGTGCAGCACGGGAGATCGCCGAGACGAAATTGTTTGGCACAGCGAAGACGCTCGCACGCGAGAAACTGGTTCACGGCGGCAAAGGCTTCGCCGACAAGGCCTTGTCCAAAGCACGGCGGCTGGCGCGCAACAAGGCCTTGTCGCCGTGGCGCGAGTTTTCTTATCTGTGCCGTGCCGCCTACAGCCTGGAAGGTCTGGGTGCGGCCTTGCCGGAAATCGGGCTGTGGCCGGTGGCTGTGGACGACAAGCCAGATGACGACGATCTGGAGAAATCGGCTCGTCTGGTCGAACGTTTGTTCGCCAGTCAGGGCAATCGGCAATCGGCGGAAACGCGGGCAGCCGGTCTACAGCTGCCGGCAGCGGATGAAGCGGTGAGCCGCGAGTTGTCAGAATTTCTGCGCGAGGCGGATGGCCTTACGCGGCTGGATGCGCTGGAGCGGCTGGAAGGGCGTGAGGACTTGTGGCTGAACCGTTTGCGCCCGGGACTGTTCGATAGCCAGACCTTGCAGTCGATACGCTGGACCAATTGGCGAGGCAAGAGTGGCAAACCAGTAGCCTGGTCAGGTATGGGAGTGGATGTCGATAACCGCCTGGTTTTCAAGCTGGCCTTGACAGACAACCCGCAACAGCGGGTGCGACTAGAAGTGCGTTGGGAGACGGAACCCGCCACGCTGGCGAAGGGCGCAGTCGATTACACGGTCGAAATCCGCGCTGGCGGCGATGCACTGGCTGAAAAATCTATCAGCCATGTCGTGAAAGGACCGCAGAAATGCGTGTTCACTCAGGACGATTTTGGCGAACTGGGAGAAAGTGCACGCTTCGAAGCAGAGGTGGTGATCCGCGCGTTGACAGCGGAAGCCCTGCTGGAGGGTGAGGATCAGGAAAGTCCATTCCGCGCCTTGAGCGAGGATTTTATCCTCTGTTTTGGCGAGACCGATAAGCCTGCCAAGACCAGTGCCGGCAGCGTTTACCCCACCCTGGCATTGGCTGCCATCCAAGTGGCGAAAGAACGGGTGGAGTTCGAGCAACTGGCCGATAACCCCGGCGACAAGCAAGCTTTCAGTCGGGACGCCAAAGGTTATATCGCCTGCCGAGTGGACGGTAAGGCCGCGAGGGTGCTGTGCCCGAATTTGCTGCTTGATTTGGCGGCCGACTGGGTGGTGCATCAAGGAGAGCCAGGACGTTGGCAATTGAAGGTCAGGGCGGATGGTTCGCCAGATGGCAAACCCACATTTCTTCCCTTCGGTCCGACCAGCGACAAGGCGGGGGAACGATTCGTCAAAGCCTCGCGTGATTTCTGCAACTGGTTACTACGTTCAAGTCTGGGACCGCTGGCAGTGCTCTACACCGACCGTCCGGTATTCAACGACTACGTCAATGCTGCTACCGCATGGTGGGAAACCGCACCCGCCCGCGCCACCCTGATTCACACCTTGGAAGTGGTGGGTGTGAGCGGGCAACGCATCGGCCTCATCGTGCTGCCCACCCATCCACTGCGCGTTGCCTGGCAACAGGGCTTCGACATGCTGGTCTGGCGGCACCGTTATGAGGAAGGCGCGCCGCCAACCAAGGTGGCCAAGCTGTTGGGATCGCTGATCGGCGCCCATTACCCGGCCATGCTGCCGGGCTTCAAAGAAGGCGAGGCTTTCGTATTCGCCGACAGCCTGGGCTTTCACACCGTGGCAATGACCGCCACCGACGATGCCGAACCCAAGGCCACTGTGGCCTTGCTCTCCCGCCTGCTGGGTGATGGCGATGCGAAGGGTGAGGAGCTGATGGCACCTTCAGTAGGCAAGAGCGCTTCCGAATTGCTGGGCGAGGAGGTCGCGCGTTATCTGGTATTGCACCCGGAAACACGGCGCGTGCATGTGCATGCCCTGCGCCCTGGAGATGCCATGCCCGCCGCACGCGCTTTGGGCTGTGCCTTGCGTGGTGTGGAAGCAGCCGAGGTGGACGAGGAAGGCGATGCGCGGGATGGCAATACCAAACGCGCTTTCGTACTTGACCTTTTTCCGGCCCCGTCGTTAGCGAATGGCCGCAAGAGCATGGTGGGGCGTTTTTTGGCGGCCACCGCCGAGCGGCGACGCAGTGGCGCTGGTGCTGTGCCGGAAGAAGATCGTTGGTTGCTGGACAGCGTGACCCGCCCTGGCGGCGTGAGCCTGCCACGCCTGGCCTGGGCTCGGCGTGCAAGCGAAACTCCGGCCACCCCGGCGCATCTCGCGTTGGCTTTCGATATCTTCACCACTCGCCTGGAATGTGTGCCCAAAGCCAGTGTCCCTGATGCCGCGCTGGAGGTGCATGGCCTGGCTCTTACGCCAGAGCGTCGCTTCGAGGCCGCGCCTGTACCACGTTGGGTGTCTTCGATCCCGACGTCGCCGGAAGGGGAGAAACATCCGGTTGGGCGCGGTTTTTCCGAGCGACTGACCAAGGCACATTCCGCCTTGTTGCGTTGTGTCGCCAAGCGTATGGGCGCCGGTGAGAATGACTGGCCGGTGCTCGTTACCGAAGTGTCGGCCGACCAAGGCGAGATGTTGGCGAGATTGCATCGCCTATGCGATTGGGTGGTGACGGTGGACCGCCATGCGGGCGTTGAGTATTTCGACTCTCCGCGTGATCTGGCGCGTTTGTATGAAGCGTATCTGATCGATTGCGTGCCGGAACGAGACGACCTGGGTTTTTTGCAACTCATTACCTCTACCAGTTCGCTGGACGAGATTGTTCGTCTGCTGGATGCCGCCTTGGGGGAAATGGGGTTGTCGGCAAGTCCACGCAATTGCGCTTTTCTGCTCGATGCACTGAAGGCTGTGAGCGGCCGCCTTGCCATGCGCCTTACACAATCAGGCTCGGTGGCTCAAGAAATGGTGGCGCTGGCCCTAACGCAAAGCCACTGCGCGGGTGGGGATGGAAATGGGCCTTGGCCTTCTTTGATGGAAGGTTTTTTTGTACCCCTTGATGATGTGCCGGAATTATTCCGCGCGGTAGGTGAGAGCAAGGACAAGGATGAGAGCGGACAGCGCGCTGATTTGTTGTATGTGACGGCAGGCAAGCGAGGCGGGTTGAAGTTCAGCTTCCTGGAAGTGAAGTTCCGCCGCTACCTCAAAACCGCCCGTTCACTCGATCTGCTGGATTTGATCACCAGCCAACTAAACGCTTCTTGCCAACGTTGGGAAAAGTTATTTGGGCCGGAAACTGCACCCCTGGAAAAAACTGTTCAACGTGCTCGCCTGGCGCGGGTGCTGCGTTTCTACGCGAGCAAGGGGCTCAGACACTCCCTGACACAAGACGCCTTCGAGCGCATCAACAAGGAACTGTCGAAGTTGGCGCATGAAGGTACCGGTTACGTGCTGCCTACTTTGCTGGAACAAGAACGAGCCAAAGTGGGTTTTGTGTTCTGCCCAGAGTATGGCGGTACGGCGCCGGTTGAGATTGGCGACGACATCTGGCTGTTCGGTCCAGTGCGCTTGCCTGAGCGACAGAGCGGGGCACTAGCGCCAGTCATTGTTCAAGCGCTACCCGACTCATCGGTTGAGACCAGTTCCATGCCTTCCATGAGTAAGGAATCTGCTACGGCAAACCAAGCAGGCATAGTTAGCCCTTTGTCGCAAGATTTTGATGCAAGTGCCACCGGCAATCCGCCAGAAGCAGTCGAGCTTCTGCTCGGTCAGCGTGATGGCAGCGATGAGCTAGTACATTGGCGGGTGAGCATCCAGGGCAATCCACATTTGCTCATCGTTGGCTTGCCTGGCATGGGAAAAACCACCTGCCTGATTCAGCTTTGTCAGCAGTTAATGAACGCTGGCATCGCACCCATCGTGTTTTCCTACCATCAAGACATCGACGAGAAGCTGGGTGCTATCTGGGGTGACTTGCTGCGCACAGTGAGTTATGCCGGCCTTGGATTCAACCCGCTACAAGTGGTGAGTGATGCGCCACTTGCTTACATGGACAACGTGACCCTGCTGCGCGACAACTTCGCCGCCATCTTCCCGGACTTGGGCGATGTGCAGTTGGGACGGGTGCGAGAGGCAATCAAACAGAGTTACGCAGACCGTGGCTGGTCTTTGGGCACGCGAGGCGAAATCCCACCCTTCAACGCGTTTTACGACTTGCTCAAAGTTGATCCCAAACCTGACAAGGGGTTGATGACCCGACTGGCAGAGTTAGCCGATTACGGCCTGTTCGAGTCCACCATAGGCGCACCCAGCCTGCTCGATAGTGCAACCCCCACTCTGGTGCAAATCCATAGTTCTCAGAACGAAGTGTTGCAACGGGCGTTTTCCACGTTCGTGTTGCATAACCTCTACCAGTCCATGTTCCGGCGCGGCACGCAAAGTCGCATCACCCACGCCATCATCTTCGACGAAGCACACCGCGCAGCACGCTTGAAGCTAATTCCGACCATGGCCAAGGAATGCCGCAAGTACGGTCTCTCTTTCGTGGTGGCCTCACAGGAGGCGAAGGATTTTGACTCTTCTCTGTTCACTGCCGTGGCTAACTACCTAGCGCTACGAGTGAATGAATCTGACGCAAAGTTGATGGCGAAAATTTTCGCGCCTTCAGACAAAGTGACGCTCTACGCAGACCGGATCAAGCAGATGGCCAAGTTCAAAGCCTGGTTTTATTCAGAAGGGATGCGAGCACCGATTCCTGTGGCGCTTGGCAATGGTGATAGTTGATATTCGGAGTACGTTAAGGAGGTATTGGTTGCTGTTCCCAGACGAGAGGATGAATTCCACCGGTTTTCACAATGTGGAATCGGCCTTTGGCTCCACAAGATGCGACAGAGCGAGCCCCGGAAGTGGCGCGCCTGAAGTCAAACACCACTTCAGGCAAACGTGAAATTATGTTCAGTATTTGGCAGTCTCCGCAGTCTCCGCAGTCTCCAAGCCGCTTATTGCCTGCCTTTCAAAGGAAACAACTGCTGCCACTTCACATAATCGAGCACTTTGCATAATCGACTTAAGCGGACACCCACTTTTTGAGATGATCCACTACCCGTCTAGCGCGGTCAGTTTTCTGGAAGATTATCCACCGACGCCCCTCACACTCTGGCGCGGGCGCGTGTTTGTGCGCGTAGCGCGAGTTGGGCCTGTACCTGCGCATACAGATTGACATTGGCGTTTTCCCTATCGGCCAGTATCGACACCAGCGAGTAAGGCTCCAGCTCGTCAGCTACGTTTGCCCAAGCATTGTCCTGGCGGGTCACGACAACGAAGACACGTTCGCCGTTGCGGATGGGTAGTTTGAAGCTCCAGCGCGAGACCTGCAGGGTGCCAGGTTTGCGCTCGTTGTTGGTGATCCAGCGGTTACGGGCTCGCTCGCCCATGCCTTCCTCGCGGTTTCGTTGGAATGCGCGCTCTACCTCATCTAGGTCTGCCGCCGTGACCAGGGTGAACCATAGCTTGCTCATTCGGTAGTCAAGTCGAGTGGTTTGTATGGCCGGGCTGTAGGCCAGTGCAACAGTCACTTCCCGTTGCCGCTTGCCAGCGGACCAGAAGCTGTCCGGGATGGGCAGTTCGTAGAAGTGGCACTTGTCGTTTGCGATCCGGTCTTCCGCCAGCAGGGTGACAGCCTGGTCCAGCGAGCGGTACAGGGCATCCTCGTCGATACGGCCGTAGCCGATAAGTTGCAGCAAGCGACGCTTGCCCTCCGCGTTATCACCAGGGTTGAGCAATTCTTCGCAGGGGTGGGGCCATCGGGCGTGGGCACCGAGCAGTGCACGCATCAGGTTGGCAGAGGCATCGGGTAGCTCGCCGAGCAAACGCGCTGCCCGGTGCGACACTTGGGGCGCGGCGTAACTGGTGGCGCTGTCCTCTGCGAAGGGGCGCCCATTGGTGAAGTCGCCACAGGTAGAAACCAGACCCAAACCGGGTCGTCTTGTCCTGCCGACATGGCGCGTTATAGCAAGGTTGCCAGCGTGTTCGACCAGATCGGGCTTGATAGCTCCATTGATCGAGGGGCCATGCCGGGTCAGAGGAAAGGGCTGCTCTCGTTGCGCGATGGGCAGATCCTCGATGTGGTCGGGATGGCGTTGGGCATCGCGTGTGGCCGTGTGCAGTGCCAGACCGCCGACCGTGAGCGCATTCAGTGCCGGGGCCGGGTCGATCAGACTGGCGGTATCGTCGAACAGATAGTCGGGATAACGGCCGCGTGGGTCGTCGGGCAGATCGCACTCTTCCAGATTTCCGGTGGGCATGACGAATAGAACGTCCAATTCGCGGGCGAGCCGGTCGAGGGTGTAAGCGAGTCCACGTACATGGCGACCGTCATAGACCTTGTTGAGGTCGCCATAGCTCAGGTTGAAGACTCGGCAACCGTATTGCGCGTGCAGATCGCGCACGGCCTCCTCCACGGTCTTTTCGACGAACACAGTCTGATCGTTGCCATCGTCCTCGAACACTTTCCCGGAAAACAACCGCAACTCCGGCACGAAGCGACCTTGACTAATGCACTCGGCGACATCGCCAAAGAGCGCCAGACCGGATACGAAGGTGCCGTGCCAATGAGGTGGTTGATCGTGGGGATGGCGGTGGGGCGCCAGATAGCCTTGGGCGTCACCGACGGCAGGTGCCAATAGAGGATGCCCGCTGGTCAACCCTGCATCAAGCACGGCAATGGCCGGGGCATTTTCCGGTGGTGGTGGTGTGGGTGGGAGTTGATTGATGTCGGTAAGCAGGACTTGAACGTCGATACCGGCGCGCGGCGGCAGATCGACCATGCGCACGTCTCTGTGGCGCAGTAGCAGGTTTTCGGCATGGGTGCTGTTGCAGCGAACTCGCACCATCACGAGCGAGGGTTGTTTCAGGTCATCCAGGCGTTCCATGCCGTGATCGCGTAGCCAGGCGAGGAAGGCCATGAGCATGGCATCGCGCCTGTCGGCGCGCTCCTGGGGCCATAGTTCGACATCGAGCACAAAAGCGTCCGTGGCGGGAAATCCCTGCAGCCGGAGTGCCGCGCCTTTACGGTCTTCGGGAGTCCAGTGGTCAAAGCCTTGTAGCGCGTAAAGTATTTCTGCGCGGGTTGCGCGGCCCTCGCGGGCCAAGTGGGTCAGCCTGCTTTCAAACTCGGCCAGGCCTGCTTGATTGGCGAATGCGAGGATGACAAGTTTTTCTTCCTGACTGACCAGTTCCACGCCTGGGATGGCGTTGAGTTCCGGCACTGTCGCGCCTTCCCTGAGTTGCACTTTGATCAGCAGGCGATCATCGAAACCGCCCAGGTCTTCAGCTAGGGCATGCTGTTGTGCCACCTCCAGGCTTCGACGCAGGATTTCTCCATGTTGGCGTGGATCGTTCGGTTTGGGCCCTCCCTGATAAGGGCGCCGATGACGTTCGGTCAATGGCGTTTCCCGGCTGAATCGCAGGTGTTCGTAAGACATTTCCCTTGCCCCCCATCTTATTTTCGCTACGAACCTATTATTTGTGACGGTATTCGCGTTTCAGGGCCTCATCCAGGTGCGCTTTCTCCAGAAACTCCCGGCCGGATAGAACCATTTCCTTCACGGCACGGCGCAGGACACGCTCGATGTCGGCATGCGACAGCCCCTTGAACAGCGTGACAATCCCGTGGTCGTCGGTGTCGAAGTTGCGGCGGATGCCAGACAGTTTGAGCGCCAGCAAACGTTTGATTTGTTCCAGGTTCGGCATCTCGAACAGCAGGACTTCATCGAAACGACGCCAGACGGCATGATCCAGAAGCGATGCGTAGTTGGTGGTGGCGACGAGAATGCTTTCTCCCCGGTAGCCATCCAGCATCTGCAATACGGCGTTGACGGAACGCTTGAGTTCGCCATGATCCGCCGCATCGCCGCGATCCTTGGCCAGCGCGTCGAACTCGTCAAACAGTGCGACGACCGAATTTTTCGAGATGTAGTCAAAGACCTTGCGCAGATTGGCGGCGGTTTCGCCCAGGAATGAGGATATGACCGAATCCAGCCGCACGATAACTAGCGGCAAGGAAAGACTGTGGGCAATAACTTCCGCCGCAAGGGTCTTGCCGGTACCGGAGGGGCCGCAAAAAAGGAGCTTCTGTGCGGGCTGTAAGCCATAGGAACGCAGTACGTCTGCGCGGTTGTGTTCGTGGACTATCTCCGAGAGCAATGTCTGTGTGTTATCGGAGAGAACAATGTCCTTCTCTTCTCGTACCACCGCACGTTCTTCCAGCAAGGCAAGGCCATTGTCCTTGTTGGCGGGCAGTTCACTAATCTTGCGCAATTCACGCACACTCGCTGACACACCCATCTGGGTGCCATAGAGCAATCGTTCGAGGTCATTGGCTAGCAGATGATGTTTCTTCTCGCGCTCTTCACGGATCACGGCCTCGGAAGCTGCTCGAAAAATTGCCGCGTCGCCCTGCGCACCGGACTTAATCAGTTGTCGAAGCAGTTGCCCACTTGCCATGCTCACTTCTCCCAAAGGTGGCGAACTGTAATTGCTGGCCCGAATCGCCAACAGCTGAAGCGATTAGATCATGAGTCAGTTTTTTGAACCAATTCATTGGTGTATGCACGCCTTAAGCTCGCTGATGAGCTAATTTCAGGATCATAAGGTGCAGGCCCACACTTCATTCACTCGCAGATTTGTTGACCGCCCCGGAACGATTGCCAGTTTCGCTGGGCGGCCGCTTGTAGCAGTAAACCGGCTGCCCAGTAACGCATTTTCCCCGCTCACTCCTGTGATGGCTGATGGTCGTGAGTGTGAATCCAGTCGATTTCCACAATGCGGTCATTCACCAACAATTCCGCGATGCCGACGAACGTCGGCTCAGGCCGACTTGCAGGCAGCCATGATGGTTTGGCAGGAGTCTCGTGTAGGCCCAACACCTGTCATTGAAGGCGCTAAACCGCCGAATGCCTGCTTGTGTTAAGTAAGCCGCCGGCCGTTGGTTAGGAATGGCCGTCAAATGATCGGCCAATGCCGCCATTCACCGATTCCATAAAGCGGTCGTTCGTGAATGACTGCTTCCTCCAACTTGAAATTTCGACGTCCGATACGAAAGAGACGCTCCGCCCTTGGCGTGTAATAGATAGCAGCAGCTTCTAGAGGTTGAGCCTCCATCGGCATTGACGCAAGGCGCGACCCTTATCTCTTTTCGGAAACAGACTGTGGACAGTTATTTTTCAAGAACTTCAAGTCGCAGTCAGCCTATTTGGAAATAGAGCGTCACCCTGGCCGAATAGCCTGATCGATAGACTGCCGCTGCTTCGGGAAGCAACAAAACCGGCTTCGGTCGCGATTGGGTAGGTGGAGCGATTGGTGGCTTACGAATGAATATTCGATTCACCTTGCCGTTTTCAGGATAATTCTCCGATTCGAGAACTAGAACAAGGAGCCCGGTCATGCCCATTGCACCGCCACCACTGGAATACCGTTGTCCGGCCTGCCGCTGGCAGACCGTCTGGAATGCACAAAGCGATGCCCTCATGAGTCGGCCACCTGAAAGTTGCCCAAGCTGTGGTCATAAGCCCCTTGAAGTCAGACAGGTTTCTGTAGTCGGCTCGCTATGGACCACACTTACCCAAACGCTAGCTCGGCTTCGCTGACTACCAAATCTGATGGGAGCTCCTCGCACTCCTGGGCTAGAGACAGCGTTATTGCTTTTGGCAATCCTGCAACGCATCCCGCGCAAGCGGTTCACCACCAGTGCCCACTTGCTTGAACAACTGCTAGCCGCCGGTCAGGAGCTCACTCGCCGCAGCCTGCAGCGACATCTAGATGTACTGGTCCATCAGTTCCCGCTTGAGTGCGATACCCGCAGCAAACCCTATGGCTACCGCTGGATGGAAGGCGCGCAGGGTTTGAACCTGCCGCTGCTATCCCCGCCCGAAGCGCTATTGCTGCAACTGGCCAAGAGCGAACTGGCCGACTTGTTGCCCGCGCGCACGCTGCACACCCTGGCCCCGTTGTTTGGCAGCGCTCGGCAACAACTCGACGCAGCGGCTTCGCCAATCGCCGAACGCCGCTGGCTAAAAAACATCCAGCGCGTGCCGGAATCTCTGCCATTGCTCGCACCCAGGCTTGCTCCCGGCATCTTCGAAGCTGTCAGCGACGCGCTCTACGAAGTACGCACGCTGAATCTCATCTATCGCAACGCCCAGGGTAAGCGTAAGCAAGCGGAAGTCTGGCCGCTAGGCATCGTGCAGCAAGGGAAACGGCTATATCTGGTCTGCCGCTTCGCGGGCTTTGACAATGAACGCATCCTCGCGCTGGCACGCATTTCGCAGGCCCGGCTTGGTGTGGCTTTCGTCTATCCCGAAAATTTCGACCTTGCCCACTACATTGAGGAGGGCCACTTTGGCATCCGACGTGGCCCGCAGGTCACTGTTTCCTTCCGCATCGACAAAGCCATTGGTCAACACCTGGCCGAATCGCCCCTATCATCCGATCAGCGCATCACCGATGAAGGTGAGCGTCTGTTCATTTCTGCCACCCTGTTCGAAACCGAACTTCTGCACCGCTGGTTGCGCGGCTGGGGGGGAGCGCTGACCGATCTGGTCATCAAGCCCGGCGAGGATGCCGCCGTATGATGCCCGTCTTTGTTGGTCACGAACTGTCGCATGGTCACCCTAGCATGTCCCCATCCGCAAACCGTGGAGACTTTCATCAGACATGGGGGCCGCATATGACTACCGATCTTTACTCCCGCATCACCCAGCAGCAACAGCTCCTTGATCAACTCCGTGCCGATGCGCCAGACATTGCCGCCACCCTCGCCGACGAAGTCTGGGACCGTTTCGAAGTCGAGATTGAGGAAGTGACTGAGTTCGGGATCGACTTCGACTTTGCCCAATCCATAGCCATCAGCCTGAGCTTGAGCCTGGCCCAAGCCTATGAGCGGGCCTTCGAACATCACGTGCTCGAACGCTGCGAGCGCTTGAGCGCAAGCCTGGCCCAGGCCATGGAGCAACAAACTATCGATACGGCGCGTATCAATCTGACCGGCATGCGCAAGGAACTCAAACTTCGCCGTCATGCACAAGAACTGATCGAACAAGCCATAGAACGCGCCAAACCGAGCGCTGGCAGAATGCTCAGTACGGTTCTGTGCGGCATCTTCCGCGACCCACTCGAAGGGTTGGATGCGCTTGAAAAAGTCATGCAGGAAGACGTCCGCAGCCTGCGTCGGGAAGTGCTCTCCTTGCGTGAATCGCTGCGCGCGCGCATGACTGAAGAAAGCCTTTCGGCAATCCTTGGCGCACGGCTCGAACTTGCCCGCTTGTTCAATCAAAAGGCACGCGAAGCTCTGGCATCTTCAGCAGCAGACCCGTCATGAGATCGGGATCAATTACACCAACAGGAGGTACACCCGTGATCCTTCAACAAGCATTAGTTCAACCGGCCCAAGATGAATGGCTCAAATCCTTGACCCAAGCACCTGCGTTGCACTTGGGTGCGCTTGTGGCGTCAGCGCCGAAAGTACTCCTGATCCGCCTCGACGAAATCAACGAAGAGCGACATCAAGCCTACCGTCAAGCGCTGACTAATGTCTATGCAGCGCTTGATCCCGAGAAACAGGTGCGTCTGCTTTACCTGCTTGACGGCAGTTCGACGGGCGTGGCGCTGTATTTCGGCGTGGTAGATGACTCAACAGAACCCGACGAACACGAGGCGATGAAAAACCTGCGCGGCGCCCTCGAAGGGCAACTACCGGGCATCAATTTTGGCAAAGAGATAAAGCCGGAAGCAAAAAACGCGCTGCTCAAACGGCTTGCCCATGCACCGCAACAAGGCGTGATGCTGGGCGCCCCTACCGGGCAGGAACAGGACGACGCCAACGAGGAACAAAACTTTCAGGGCATCGACCGGTTGGTTCGTGCTCTCCAGTCAGGTGGGAGCAGCGACAGTCAAGCAGGGGCAAACTGGCAACTGGCGGTGATCAGCCAACCGTTATCACGCAGTGTAGTGCGCGGACTTCTGGACGCAGCCTATGACCTGTCCTCACAACTCGCTCTTCTGGTGCGTACCAGCGTGCAGTCCAGCGGTAACACCAACCGGCAAAAGAACGTCTCCACCGGCTCCAGTACGGCCGATGGCAGCAATCAAAGCCAATCAAACTCGCATGGCAAAAGTGAGAGTGCGACCGAAGGCAAAAGTTGGGGAAAATCCTCCAGCAGCAACTCCGGGTCGAGCTCAAGTGGGAAGAATTCCGGTGACTCGCAATCCAAGGCATACGGCACCAATAAAGGCCGGAGCGATACCACCGGCATCTCGCATACCACTACCAGTACGGAAAACTTCAGCCTCTCCGACACGGAAGGCAGCACGCTCGGCTTCACCCACGAAATCGCCAACAAGCGCGCCCAACACCTGTTGGATCATTTGGACAAGCACCTCATCACGCGCCTGCAGAAGGGTCTGACCAAGGGCCTGTTCCACACCGCCGTTTACCTTGCCGCCAGCAATGAGTCCGCCTACCAGAGACTCAAGAACACCCTGCGCGCCACCTTCCAGGGCAGCGAAGCCACCATGAGTCCGCTGGAGATATACGACCTGCCGCACGGTAAAGGCCAGCTTTTACAGTTACCTGCTCTTGCTGAGCCCCTGCCCCCCAGAGAACTCCTGTTCCACAGCCTGTACGCCGGTCCCCACAACACCCTGGGAAGTCTGCTCACCGCCGATGAGCTTGCCATAGTCGCCAGCCTGCCACAGCGCGAGTTGCAAGGAATCCGCCGCCGCAGGACTGTTGACTTCATTGTCGACCTGCCCGACCTGGCCACCGCAGATGCGCTTGATCTGGGCGTCATGATCGACAGGGGGCGCCGCTACCCCAACAACCGAGTATGTCTAGCCCGTAAAGACCTGAACAAGCACGTCTTTGTCACTGGCGTCACTGGTGCGGGCAAGACCAATACATGCCTTAATCTGCTGCTCGAATCCGGCTTGCCGTTTCTGGTCATCGAACCGGCCAAGACTGAATACCGAGAGCTGGCAACGCGATTAAACGAAGACGTTGATTATTACCGGCCCAATGGCGACGACTACCAGAGCTTGCGCATCAATCCCTTTGCACTGGTGAGAAACGGACAACGCATAAAAAGCCATGCCGGCTTTCTGAAGAACGTCTTTGCCGCCATTTTTCCGATGGAAGCCTCGATGCCGATGATGGTCGAGGCGGCGATCCTCGCTGCCTACGAAGACAAAGGCTGGGACATCGACGAAAACCAATTCCTGCCCGGCGGCGACCCATTCGATCCGGCTACCCGCGCCTGGCCGACAATGAGCGAGATGATTCGACAACTCGACCGACTGATTCCAACCTTTGGTCTGGGCAAAGAATTCGAGGAAAAGTACCGTGGCTCGCTGGTCTCACGCTTGCGCAGCCTGACTGACGGGACACTCGGCCAGGTGCTCGACGTGCCGCAATCCATCGATTACCAAGCACTGCTTGAGCGAAATGCAGTCATTGAGCTTGAAGAGCTGCAAAGCGGTGAAGAAAAGGCATTGCTGATGGCGCTGCTTCTGGGGGGCATCAACGAAGCCATCCGCGCTCGCCACGCCATTAACCGCGATTTTCGCCAGCTAACTCTCATTGAGGAAGCACACCGACTTCTTGCGCGACCGGAGCCGGGCAATAAAGGCGCAGCCATGGCCGTGGAAGCCTTCGCCGACATGCTTGCAGAAGTGCGCAAGTACGGGGCTGGGTTGATCATCGCGGATCAGATTCCAGCCAAACTCATCCCGGATGTCATTAAAAATACCCACTGCAAGATCGTCCACCGACTGTTTGCCGAGGATGATCGCCGCACCATGGGCGAAGCGATGATGATGGACGAGGCGCAGCGGGAATATTTGCCCAACCTCAACACCGGCGAGGCCATCGTCTTTTGCGGCGGCTGGCACGGTCCGGCACATGCAGCCATCCGCAATGACCTTGCCCAGACTGACTCCCGCCCAGAGCAGCCACTTGATCTTGCTGCCTGCGGAATTAGGCAGCTTTGGCGCGAACGGATGCGTTATTACCCGCAGTTTTGCCAACTGGGTTGGCTCAGTAACGAAGGCTGCACGGGGAAGGAATTTGCCGAATTCGTGCGAGAAACCCGGCAGGCACTCAACCAGTTTCTCCACCTGAACGACAAGGGGGAGAAGCAGGACGCGCGTACAACGGGCGCATTTACCCGGTTAAAACAGTGGCACGAACGCTGGCAACCGAAGGCAAATGCACACCAGCCGCACTACACGCTCTGGCGTGAGCAAGTGGACCTCAAATGGCCAGAGAACCTATTGGCCGCCGCCTGGCTGGCCATGCTGCTCGACGCCAACCCCCGACCGCGCGCCCAAGAGACGAATGTGCCGCCGCTGCTGCCCAAGACACCGGGAGAGCACGAAAACCTGGTCAACGCGAGTGATGCGTTGCTGCATCTATTGGCCGATAGACCAACCCACGCAGAGCTGAAGCAGGGTTTTCAAGTAGACAGAGATCTGAAAAATCACTGCGATCACCTGGCCCGTTTCAAAAGTTTTTAACCCATCCTCACAAAGGAGCAATCGATATGTTTGGCGCAATTATTAGCACCCTAGGCAGCATCGGCAGTGTCATCTCAAGCAACATCGGCAGCATCGGCAGCGCACTCTCGTCTTTCGCTACCAGCGTAGCTCCGGTTCTTGGCAACATCATCAACACGATCAAGCCGGTGGCCGAAGCCATCGGGCATTTCGCCAATGTCTTCCTGCAGGCCCTTGGCATCCTAAAGCCGGACGAGAAAATCGAAAATATCGGCGAAAGAGCCCTGCAAGCCGCCGAAAAGGGCATCACCACAGATAAATTCGACAATTTCGAGAGTTACATGACCGCCTTGCGCGAGTTTGATCTTGACCCGGACATTGCGGCCAAGCGCAATCCGACAGAGAAGCTCGTTGCCGGTCTGGGCGTGGGCATTTTCGGCGTGGAAGACAAATTCCACGCCGAGCGCGGCAGCCTCGACGGCCTGTGGCTGCTGCCCATGACCAATCCCGCATACTTCACTGCCGATCGCATGCAAAGCTTGCTTGCCAGCGGACGACTGGCGGGTGATATCTTTGGTTACCTGGAAAAGCACCTTAGCGGGGGAGAAGCCCGCAACATCGAGAAAAACCTGGAAGTCGGCGCCGATGGCAAAGCGCTGAGTGAAACCGAGAAAGGTGAACTCTACGGTGCGCTGGATGCTGCTCAAGACAAATGGGCCGATCTCGCCAAGCAAGTTGAAGCTAAACACCGCCCATTGCATAGCGACTGACCATGGGATGCCTTTCCCTTATTGTTCACGCCACCCAACCCACCAAGGAAGTCAACGAAAGCATGCGCAAAGAACACGGTATTGCCGGCTTTGACGGCCACATAGAGCTGCGGGGCACTTACAACCCGGCCGCCGAACCGGGAAATTCCGACAAGCAAGGAGGATACCGATGAGCCGCCCCACCTCCAACAAGTCTGCAACAGTGCCCTCCTCTGCAAAAAACCACCTCGTGCTGGTGCTCTTGGCCGGCGAACTGGCTGCCTGGCGACTCGCGCCGGGCAGCGCGCCGCAGTCTGTGCGGGTGCAGGGGCAGGCGCGGTTGCCCGTTAAAGGGCAGGATATCGCCTACGCCTTCGACGACGTTGCTGATCGCCTGAGCGGTGAAGGAATTGGCGTAGGTGCGGTGCACTGGGTGGCCGACGCCGAGGGCAGAGTTATGTGGGCCTCAAGCCTGCCAAAACTCAAGGCATTTCCTGACACGCCCTGGCAACTGCTGGCATGGGAATGGCTGACCGGGCGTTTCGGAATGGACAGCGTAAAACCGTGGGCTACACCAGACTTGCTCGAAAGCGTACTGCTACCCTGGATCGCCACCGCCGACGATGCCTCCGAGCGCCGACACATGCAGGAAGCGCTGGCAAGCGAGCACCACACGGAAGCCGAGCGTCTGGCCGGCGAACGCGCCCGGCTGCAACAGGAAAACGAGCGATTGCGGTCGCAAAACGCCGCCTTGCAGCAGGTGGACGCAGAACGGCTGGTGAGCTTTCTGCCTGCCCTGTTTCCCCGCGTATTCACTGTGCTTGGAGCTGCTGATCTGGCGCTGCTCTGCGGCCGAGTTGAACCGCTACCCATTCCCAACCCCTACCCCGAGCCCAGCGAAGAAACCCTACGTACCCTGCAAATGGACTTTCGCGCCCTGCCACGCGAAATGCAACGGCAAATCGTCCGCTTCGTGTCCCGTCTGCCACAGCGGCAAAAGCTCCAGGCCCGTCCGGACATGCGCGATCTGCTCCGTCAACTCGAACAGGACTGAACCATGGGAAAGAAGGACAAGGACGTCGAGCTGGATAAGGACAGCCGCAAACGGCTGGAGAAACTTGCCGACCAGTGGGCGGAACCGCCTTCATCGTGTTCCCTGGAAAAACTCACCTTCGCCGACCTCCGGCTTGTGCTCGAACACTTTGCGCCATTGCAAGACCTGATCCGCGCTATTACTGCCGCACCGACGGTTGTCTTCCCCACGGATGCGGTGGCGCAGGAAACCACGGACTTTGGCGCTGCCAAGATCGACATCGTACGAGTGCAGGCCGAGTTAGAGGATGCGCAAGCGCAATGCCGCGCCCTGCAAACCGAACTGACACAGGGCAATGCCGCCATCGAAAAGCAGAGGCAAGCACTTGGTGAGCAGGAACAAGCACGCAAGTCACTGGAAAAACAACTGCTACAGACGCAAAAAGATCTCGGTGCCTGCCGGGCGGAACTCACCCGCCACAGCAGCGCCCCGGCGGAACTGGCTTTGTTGCGCGAGGACGTTGAACTGGCACAGCGTCTGGGGTTGACCGATCTGCCTGCCGACGCCACCCAGGCGCTGATTCAGGTCGTAGCGGTGCTTTCGCAGCGCGACAACCTGCAACGCCTGTGGGACGCACTCAAGGATCGCTGTGAAGCACAAAACCGCCCGGCGCGAGAACCAGAGCGCGCGCTACTGATCGCGGCGCTGGCCTGGCACAACCACAATTGGCGAACCCGCCCCTACCAGCTCATCGACACTGCACCATACGCGGCCTACGACTTTTACCAACACTTGCGCAGCAGTCATACGCCTACTGGCGAAACAGTGGGCGAACTGCGGCTGCCCGGCATTGCCGACGGCAGCGGCAAGCCACTGTGCAAAGCCCTGTTGAGTACCCGCTGAGCGGAAGGAATACCTATGCCAAGTAAAGCCTCGCACTCATCCGCCACCCAGACCTCCGATTTCGAAGAACACCACGTCGAGAACCTAGCAGAATTCACCGACACCCTGGGTCAACACCGCTTCTGGAACATCCTGCCCGAAGGTCAATACGACACCCAATCCGCAAGCGGCCTGTTCGACAGGGAAACCGGTCTGATCTATCCGTCTGCCGCCGCACTTCGTGCCTTTCTCGACCGGCACCCCTTTTCCTTCGTCCTGTCACTCAAGGACAGCAAACCTCTTGCCACCCTGCACAGCGCTACCCGGTTGCTATGGAATAACGAGACCAGCCAATTCAGCTATTCACTGCCGGATGGCAAGCAGTTGGTGGAACAAGGTCGCTGGGCTGGGCTGGAAGGCTGGAGGCTGCCGAATAAAGAAATGCTCTGGGTGTTTGCGAACGAAAACGTGAACCCGCACCGCATTGGGCAGGAATTTCGCTTGGCTGGCGCGTGGCCGTGGGCCGAACTAGATAGCATCATGCTGGGTAGCTTGTTCGGTATTGCTATTGCAACTGTCTTAAAAGTCTTTAAAGAAACATCAGAAGTAAAAACCAGTGGCTACAATGCTTGGCTCACTGCTGGCGGATGCTGTAATGTCGACAGAGGCAACTGGGCCGTTCAACAGGGCACAGGCTCTGTCTTCGCCTGCAACCCGCTCTGGGAGCACACATCGGATTCCACAATGCTCGCCGACTTCGCTTCCCGAGGTTGGCAACTCGTCACCCCATCGGGTGATGGGTTCTATCCCGACATGCGCTGGCAGGGTTTTTCGAACGAAGCGCTGCTCTCAACCCTGGTGAATGAGAGCGTTTGCTTGCGTTCCAGTAACGAAGCCGGTGAGGCAGGCTGCATTACCCTCGACCCGCACGGCTCTTGGCTGTTACACCAGCTTTTGGCGATGGATTACTCCCCTTGCCGCCTTCCTAAACTGGACCGGGCGCAATTGACCGACCCCGAGAAGGGACTGTGGGAACTTTGGGGGCAGCCCCCCAGCATTACCGAAATTCAGAAAATCGTTGCCCGAGACCCTGGGCGTGATGTGCAGGACCGCGCCGTGGCCATCGACTTTGGCACCAGCAGCACGGTGGTGGCGATGGATACGGCCAGCGGCGCGCGGGAACTGTTGCGCATCGGCGTGCGCGACTTCTACCAGCCAGTCCAGGCACAGCAGTTTGAAAATCCCACCGTGCTCGAATGCCTCGATTTCACGGCTTTTCAGGACGCTTGGACGACCCACGCTTACCGCCCACGGCTGGACTGGAACTGGATGCGCTCGGCACATGAGGCGCAGGCAAGCTTTCGCGACAACCCGGGTGATACGCGGGTGCTCGCCAGCATTTTGCCAAGACTAAAACAATGGGCTTTGCGCTCTGAGCGCGTGCGCTTGCGTATCACCGACCGCCAGGGCCGGGAGATCGAACTTGAACCGCATACCGAGCGCAATCCGGTGCGTGGCCAGCCGCTGGAAGTGGCGTCCAACGCCCCTTTCGACCCCATCGAGCTATACGCCTGGTATCTGGGCATGGCCATCAACTGGCGTGGGCGGGGGCTGTTTCTCAATTATTACCTTTCCTTCCCGGTCAAATACCCGCGTGAGATCAAAGACCGCATCCTGGCGAGCTTTCGCCGTGGCTTGCAACGCAGCCTCCCGCAAACGCTGATCGACCATCACCCAGATGTGCTCAATAAATTCGAGGTGACAGAACTCGCGAGTGAGCCTGCCGCTTACGCCGCCGCAGCTTTGCCACAACTCGGAGTTGAGCCGAGCGACGCTGGAACGCCCTACGCCGTGTTCGACTTTGGTGGCGGCACCACCGATTTCGACTTTGGACTGCTGCGCTGGGCCACGCCGGAAGAAGAGGATGAGGGCTACGAACGGGTGTTCGAACATCTGGCAAGCGCCGGCGACAACTTCCTGGGTGGCGAGAACCTGCTGGAACACTTGGTATATGCGAGTTTTCAGCACAACCTTACAGTGCTGCGCAAAGAACGCATTCAGTTCACCCAGCCACTCGATGCCCCACCGTTTGCCGGTAGCGAAGCCTTTCTCGCCCCCACCCAGGCAGCGCAGACCAATACCGTGATGCTCGCGGCCAGACTACGCCCCTTCCTTGAAGGTGATGAACCCAAGCTGGAAGAGCAAATCAAGCTGGACCTGATCGACGCCGATGGCAGCAAGAAGCCCTGCGAACTTGCACTCGACGCCCAGGCTCTCGATGCGCTCCTTGCACGCAGCATGCGTGGCGGAGTGGAAGCTTTCCTCGCCGAACTGGCGCGGCTGCGCCCGAAACTGCCTGCGGCGGCCCCGATCCACCTGCTGCTGGCCGGGAACGGCAGCCGCTCGCGTCACATCAAGACGCTGTTCGATACTGAGGGAGCGCTATGGAGTGAACTGCTTGCCCAAGCCTTCGGCGAAACACCGCCCGAGATCATCGTGCACCCCCCCCTGCCCATCGACGAGATCAACCCCCACGCGCCCACCGCCAAAACCGGTGTAGCTCTCGGCTTGCTACGTCTGGCACCGGGCGAAAACGCCCTGCTGCTTAGCCATGTACAAAACCGCCACGAGGGACAAGCACCGTTTGCCTGGTTCGCCGGACGACTGCGTCGCGGGCAATTCGAGCCGGTGCTCTCGCAAGGTGTGACCTACGGCCAATGGCACGATTTAGGGGCATTGCAGCAAGGCGTGTTCAACCTCTTCGTGACGACCAGCCCGCGTGCGCATCGAGGCTTGTCCGAAGGCGATCCGGTACTCAAAAAACACCGACTGAGCTTCCCCGCCGCCCCCGCCGGCGCGCGGCTCTTCGCCCGAGCAACCAAGCCACACTCTCTGGAACTGGCGGCTGCCATGGATCATGAGGCTATGGACGAATGTCCCCGCACTGCCCTTGAATTGGAATAAGTCATGGCCCGCTGTCGATCCGATAACGCCCACTCTTACCAGACGAGAAATAACGTTCGTGTACTTTCGAGAGTGCTGGTTTGAAAGGCAAGCCGCTGATCGATGGCTCCCATGTCGGCCATGTCTTAGAACTTCTGCAGACTGGGCTTGATGGCGAGGAATGGCGGATTGCAGCGTGAAGCGGGAAATCGAATCACAGACAACTCATTTTTCCGGCTGATAACCAACTTCAGGGTCGGAAAGTAGCTGACCTTGGGGCCGAGAGCACACACCTTGGGTAAGGCATCCAGAAAGCAGACGCTGAGAGAGTTTCCGAACACTCCCGTGACTGTCCGCACCGGCCGAACAGCGTCGTCAATTCATTCCAGGCTTGCCGAATGACAGCAACGTGGAGAAAGCGGTCTGTGCATTGAGCCCAGAAACTACATGTTGAAGGCCTTCTTCTTGCGCAAAGTGTGATCCGTGGAAGCGGTTATTGATCCGGCTCGAATGTAGTATCAAAGCTCCTCTTCAGCGCTGCCACGCACCCATCCCCCGCAAGTGATTGTGGTACTGGGGGAGAGGGTGTGTTCAATTTGAATTCGTGGAAGAAGATATTGAGGAAAGCAATGTCGATACGCGTGGGTAAACTCTTCCCGGCGACACTTTTCGCAGTTTGGACGCTGCTTCCCGACGCCGCGTTTGCTGAGCCGGCGGCCAAGTTGGCTTTCATCGACGGCGAGATCGCCGCGCATCCCGGATCGACCGGCGCGCTGGTGCTCGATACCGGAGCTGGCGCGCTGCAGGCGCGCGCCTGGCTGGCCGATCATGCCGAGCAGTCTATCGAGGTGCAGTACTTTATCTGGAGCACCGACAACATCGGTATCCTGGCCGCCGAGGCCTTGCTGCGTGCGGCCGAGCGGGGCGTGCGC
>SXGT01040581.1_pt1 | contig 32398 bp, 20 predicted proteins | sample 3176221 | NCBI WGS metagenome assembly SXGT01 (sample SAMN11356862, study PRJNA531348) | freshwater metagenome | isolation source: freshwater sample F1-120 | place: China: Fuxian Lake, Yuxi | collected 2017-12-25
AACCTTGTATAGTTCACTGATTAGTTCGCCAGGTGTCACGGCGGGCCGCCGCAGATCACAGGTCTGCGGCAAACCAGTTGATCGCGGTAGGCATTATCTGTCAACTGTTTCGGAGGTTAGCGATCTAGCGATCGCCCTGCCGCGGACCTGCCCGGTGGTTTGCTTGCCTGCCGCAAAACAGCCATCCTTTCGCCGCGCGACCGCTCGCGCCGTGGTTTGCTGGATGCGCCTGCTTGTCCTGGTCCCCGCCGTTGTCGTCGCCCTAGCCGCCGGTGCATGCGGCGAAACCAAGGTCGTCTGTCCGCCGAACTACCACGCGGTCGGCACCTACTGCTACGAGAACGAGGCGCCTGCCGAGGATACTGCGGGCGGCGGTGGCGGCGGCTTCGACGCGACGTTGCCTGGCTTGGACGCCGCCGCAAGCACCGACGGCGTTGCGACCGACACCGGCGCCAAGCTAGACGCGGCCGCCGAAACCGCCGGCGAAGTAGCCGGCGATAGCGCTGGCGGCGACGCCAAGCTCGACACCACCAAGCCTGACGTCAAGCCCGGCGGCAAGGCGGTGATTGGCTCAGCGTGTGGGGACGACCTCGACTGTCTGAGCGGCCTGCAGTGCTTCAGTTGGCCCAAAGGCTACTGCACCGTCACCAACTGCGACGCGCCCGGCGCCAACTGCCCCGGTTCATCGGTGTGCTACGGCGAGACCAAGACCAACAAACTCTGCCACTTTGCCTGCGACCTCGATCCAGACTGCCGCGTCGCCGACGGCTACGCCTGCAAGCGCCTGACCGCCGATTTTGGGGGCATCGATGCGCGGCTGTGCGCGCCCTCTGGCAAGAATCCGGCCGGTCTGGGCTGCACCAAGGCCAGCGACTGCAAAGGCTCGGCCACGTGTTTGACCGACATGGCCGGCGGCTACTGCGCGCGCATCGGCTGCGGGTCGGCCGACCCCTGCGACGCCGGCTCCGCGTGCGTGCTGCGCAACGGCAAGCCCATCTGCCTCAAGCTCTGCACTGCCGATGTCGAGTGCCAGATCGGCGGCGGCAACCCGCGCAAGTGCGTCGACAAGACCGATCTCGGCAAGCAGGCGGTCAAGGTCTGCCTCGACAGCAGCAAGTCCGCGCCAGTCGGCGCTGCATGCCTGACCGACCTGGATTGCGACACCAAGCTGTGCACCATCTTTGCCAAGGGCACGTGCACCGTAGGCGGCCAACCTTGCCTCGGCGACGAGCAGTGTGGCGCTGCAGGACCCTGCAAGATCGAGGCTGGCAAAGAGAAAGGCGTCTGCACCGCGCCCTGCGCGCCCGACAAGAAGTGCCCGGTGAACGCCATCTGCGTGCCGACCAAAGACAAGACCGCCGGCATCTGTCAGCCGGTGTGCAAGGGACCAGGCGACGACGCCAGTTGCGGCGGTGTCCCCGGCCTGCAATGCGTGTTTGGCCAGCCGCTAGCCATCATCGGCGTCAACAGCGCCCCGGGCTACGCGTGCGCGCCCATCCCGACCGGCGGCGCTGGCGCCTCGTGCAGTCAGACCAAAGACTGCAACAACGCGCTGTGTCTGACCAACAGCGAGCAGACCGCCGGCTACTGCGCCCCAGACTGCGGAGCGGCGAAGTTCTGCACGTTTGGGTCGGTTTGCGATGACAGCGGACTCGCCCAGTGCATGAAGATGTGCACCGGCGACTTTGACTGCCCGGCGCAGATGGCGTGCAAGGGCGTGTCTGGTCTGACGGCCAAGGTGTGCTTGCCGCCGTAGCCCGGTCAGTGCATTTAGAAGCCCGCGTCCGGCCCCGAGCCGCCGCCGTCTGCGCCGCTACCCGCGCAGATGCCGCAGCCTTTTTTCGTCACTCCGGCGACGCAAATGCTGTCCCACGCCGTCTGGCAGCAGAACGGATCGAAGGCACAGACACATTGCATGACGGCCGGATCGACGCAGCCCGGGCTGCTGCTGGCCTCGCAGCACGAATTGCTGCCGGGGTTGAACACGTCGGTCGAGCCACCATCGCCGACGTCGCTCATGCCGCCGTCGCTCGCGTCGGTCTTGCCGCCGTCGAAAGCGTCGGTCTTGCCGCTGTCCACGAACACATCACTGGTGCCACCATCACTCGAGCCACCATCCGGGCCACCCGGGCAGAAGCCGCAGCCAAACTGGCTGACCTCGCCGGCGCACTGGCTATCCCACTTGGTGGAGCAACAATAGCTGTCTTGGGCGCACACGCACATTGCGACGTTGGGGTCGATGCAGCCCGGCTTGTTGCTGGTCGTGCAGCACGATTGCGAGCCAAACGCGTCGGTGTTGACGTCGCCCGGGCCCACCTCGCTGCTGTCTGGAAAGAACACGTCCGCGTCCTTGGTGTCTTTGGGTGGGCCGATCTCGCCGCCGCCGCTGTCGGTCTTGCCGCTGTCGCTGCCGCTGTCCTGCACCGTGTCGTTGACAACGGAATCCACGAGCGTCACTTCTGGCTGGACGGTCCCGTCGCCAGCCTGTGCGTCGGCGGGTTGCGCAGCATCGCCGCCGGCGGTGGCCGAATCGCCGCCGGTCGCGCTGTCGCCCGTCGTCGCCCCGTCGCCGCCGCCCGTCGTGTCGAGCGGCGTGCCGGAGTCCGTCGCAGAGGCCGCATCGCCGGTGGCATCGGTTGGGGTGACGCCGCCCGGCAAGCCGTTGCCACCGCCGCCGCCAGAGCCGCCGCCGCCCGAGGCGATACACGCTTGCGCTGCGAGGCCCAACACAATCCAGGCGAGCGTCGCCGCTGTGCGTTGCATGGGGCGCATGAGCAGTCCTTGTGCGCCGCGCGGCGCTGGGGCAGGGTAGGCGTTGCCGATGCCGGGATCAACCGCGAACAGCGTAGCTGGGGCTGGCTTACCGATCAGGGGCAAGTACCGACCACGGTGATGTCATCGATGGCGATGCCACCGCCGTTGTTGTTGACGGAGTCTACGCTGTCGAAGTGGAATTCCAGCGTGATGGTGGTGTTGGCGTACATCGACAAGTCTGCTGTCCAGTAGCCCCACTGCCCCGCTTTGAAAATGGCCTCGGTCGAGGGCTTGAACTGGGACTTGCCGTTGACGCGTACACTGAACAGGTCGTACTTGTCGGAGATCTCGGTGTCCTGGTACAGCCAGAACAGCAGCTTGGTCTTGCCTGCACCCACTTTGACGGTGGTGGAGACAGAACCCACGGACGGCGCGTTGCCGTTGCCGAAATCGCCGGTTGCCGGGTTGCCGAACCACAGCGCGAACGGTTCTGAGTAGGCGCCGCCGACCTTAGAAACCTGCCACTTAGCGAGGCCGCTGCCGCTCGCGGTGAACGGCGCAATGCTGCCGTCGTCAAAGTTGGTGTCGACCAGGTTCGGGTTGCAGCACCCCACGGCACCGGTGAACTTGTGCTTGCACAGCAAGTTCTCGCAGACATCGAGCGTGCACTTGGCCTCGCCGTCATAGCAATCGCTGTTCTTGGTGCAGCAACCCGGCATCGCCTGGTGCACGCAGCCTTTTTTGGCGTCGCAGCTGTCGAGCGTACAAGCGTTGCCGTCGTCGCATGCCGCCGGCGCAATGGCCCCGCACAAGCCCGAGCTGGCGCAAGTCGGATTGCCCCAGCCGTCGGTGCGCATGACCCACGCGTCGGCGGCGCCGGCAGACTTGCTGCGGTTGTCGCCGACCAGCGTCAACGTGCCGTCCGGATGCGCAAACACCGCGCCCGGCGACTCTTCCTGGTCGCCGCCGTACATCCTGGACCACAGCAACTCGCCGCTGCCGTCGACGCGCAGCGCCACCAGCTGTTCCTCCGCTTCGCCCTGTTGGGTGGCCTGACCAACCGCGACATGCCCGCCGTCCGCTGTCGGCGCGACGCGCCACAGGTAGCTATTGTCGGGCATCGACTCGTAAGTGTTCCAGATCGGCTTGGCTTCGCCATCCAGTCGCATCACCCATAGCTGCGACGCGGACCCGGAATCGGTGTTGCGCTGGCCAACCGCAACGAAAGTGCCTCCTGCCAGCTCGCGCAGATCGCCGATGTAGTCGAAATCCTTGCCGCCGATGGTCTTGTCCCACACCAGTTCGCCGTTCTTGTCGAGCTTGAGGAGCCACGCATCGGCGTCGCCGGCGCCCTTGGCGTTGGTACGTCCGGCGACAAGGTAACCATCGCCAAGCGGCGCAATCGCGTTGCCCCGATCGTGCTTGGCGGCGGTGCCGTAGTTCTTGACCCACTGTTGTGCGCCGCTGGCGTTCCAGCGGCCGACCAGCAGATCGTCGTCGCCGGCATTATCGACGCGGCCCACCGCAACGATCCCACCGCCGATCCAACGGCACTGGCGAAAAAGGTCTGAGTTCTTGGTCTTTTGCGGCGTGGCCTGCCACACGATGCTGCCGTCGATCTTGATCCGCGCCACCCACGGGTCCACGACGCCGGCATTGTCGGAGGCGCCGCAGGCGACGAGGTCGTCGTTGCCGGTCCCGTCAAGGCCGTACACGCCATCGATGCCCGCGAGCGTCTTGTCACTGAGCTTGGTCCCTTTGCCGTCGATGCGCAGCAGCCACCCGGATTGATCCGAGCTGTCTGCCGGTTTGCGGGTGCCGGCGACGAGCAGCGTGCCGTCGCTCAGCCACGCTGCCGCTTCCGACACTTCGTCGGCGCCATCGCCGTAGGTCTTGTCGAACAGCGTAGGCCCGGGTGTCGCAACGCAGCTGCCCGCCTTGCAACTCGCCTCGCACGACCCCGCCAATTCGCACGACCCCGCCGCCGGCGTGAAGACACAGCCCTTGCCCGCCTCGCAGGAGTCGCTGGTGCAGCCGTTGCCGTCGCCGCAGGCGCTGCCGCCGTCGTAGCCGCTGCCGTCCGTCTTACAGGCAAAGTTCTTGGAACCCGCGCAGGCCGGGCCTTTACACACGACGACCGCGCACTGATGCAGGGCGTTGCAATAGTTGCCCGCCGGGCAGTCGGCGGCAATGTTGCACTCCGCGCACTTGCCCGCGCCGAGGTCGCAGACCTTGGGGCAGTCTTTCGACGACTTGCACGAAGGCGTGGCCACGCACTTGAACTCGACGCAGCTGTGGTCGGCCGGACAGGCATTCGCCGTGTTGCAGTCGACGCACACCTGCAATTGCGGGTGGCAGATCAGGCCCAGAGCCTTGCACTGGGTGTCCGAGGTGCAGCCCGTCGCCGGCTTGCACTGGTTGCCCTGGCATACGGAACCCTTGGCGCAATCAGTCGACGTGTTGCACGCGACGCAAGCATGGAGCGTGTTGTTGCAGACTCCGGTCGGGCAGTCTGCTTTGGACAAGCACGCCGACAAGAACGCCGGCTGGCACCCGGGCTTGGGCGTGAACACGCAGCCGCCGCTCTTGGTCTCGCAGGCGTCCGTGGTGCACTCGTTGCCGTCTTGGCAGGTCTTGGCGGCGCCGGCCTGGCATTTGCTGTCTTTGCAGGCATCGCCGGTGGTGCACAGGTTGCCGTCCTCGCAACCCGCAGTATTGGCCGCCGCGGTGCAGCCCTTGACCACGTCGCAGCCGTCGCTAGTGCAGGGGTTGTTGTCGTTGCAGCTGACCGCCTGCGGCGTGAACACGCAACCCTTGACCGGATCACAGGCGTCGTGGGTGCACGTCACCTTGTCGTCGCAGACCAGTTTGGTGGGCCCGCCGCACTTGCCGTCTTTGCAGCCATCGCCGGACGTACACGCGTCGTTGTCATTGCATGTCAGCGTGTTATTGATAAATGTGCAGCCTGTCGCCGCGCTGCAGCCGTCGTCGGTGCACGGATTGCCGTCGCTGCACAGCTGCGCCGCCACAAAACCTGAGCCGTTGGGCTTGCAGGCGTATGCCGCGCCCGCGCCCTGGCACTTGAAGCCGCTGCAAACGTCTGCCGCGCACTGCTGATCGGCGCCGCAATACTGGTTGGCAGCGCAGTCGGTGTCGGCGGTGCAGCCGACGCAGACGAGCTTGACCTTGTCGCAGATCGCCGGGCAATCCTTCGACGTTTGGCAGGGCTTGGGCAACGCGACGCACTTGTGGCCGACGCATTGCTGGGTGGCCGCACAGTCCACGTTGCCTACGCAGTCGGCGCACACGCCAACTACCTTGTCGCAGACCTGGTTGGTGGCCTTGCACTGGGCGTCTGAGGTACAGGCCGGCGCGGGTGCGCAGGTCTTGGCCACACACAGCGCCTTGGCCCCGCAGTCGAGGTCTTTGAGGCAGCCGACGCAAGCGAGCGCGTTGGGATCGCAGACCCCGCCTTTGCATTCGGTGCTGCTGGTGCACGGCGCGCTTGGACCGCCGCAGCCGGCGATCGCCGCGTTGGTGCAGCTTCCCGTTGCCGGGTTGCAGGTGTCCTGGGTGCAGCCGTTCTTGTCGTCACACTTGCCCACAGGGCACGCGCTGACGTCTGGCTGCGTGTCCGGCCCGATTTCTGCCGCCGCATCTGAGCCGCCATCCGCGGCGACGTCGATCAAGGCGTCCATTGTTTCAGCGACTTGCGCGTCTGGCTGCACATCAGCTGCATCCGACGGGTCCGCGTCGCCCGCGGCATCCAGTGTTGTCGTGGCGTCTGCCGCGGCGTCGATCGGCGCAACCTCTTCGCTGGTAGGCGTTGCGTCCTCTGCGGCAGCCTGGTCCGCCGGATTGTCACCGTCTGCGGTGGCCACATCCGCGCCGGTGCGCCCTGCATCTACGGCGATCGCGCCCACAGAGGGAGTGGGCCCGCTGTTCGTGCACGCCGTGCCCAGCACTACGGCGGTGAAACCAAATAATACCAGTATGTTGTGCGTCAGGACCCGCCAAAAATCGGCCGCACGGGCACTCGAGTCCATGGCCATTGCAACCCCCACCGACCGCACCGCAGCAATCGCCGCGCGAAAAGGTAAGTCTCAGGCCGGGGTTGTCAACGCCGGCCCGACCGACAGACCGCGTTGACAGTCCGGCCAAAACCCATTGAAGTAGCCAACCGTGATGCGTTGTCGTCCTTCCTCGTTGTGGTTGCTGGTTGTGCTGGGCTGGGCTGCCAGTTGCCGCAAAGACGGCGAGATGCAGCCTGCCGCCGCCGATCCGGCACCAGTGGTGGCAGCGGATGCGGCCGAACCCGCGCGGACTGCGCCGACACCCGTCGGGCAGGTTGTCGAGGAAGACGAGTCCGCGCCGAGCGGCCCTGCCGTCGAAGTCCGCGTGGCCGACGACCCGGCTCAGCCGCTCGCCTGGTACCGCGGCTTTACCACCGACCGTGGCCAGCAAGGCGCGGTCCTCTACTCGCGCAAAGCAAGTAGTCGTGTGCCGCTGCCGATTCTGGACGGAGGCGTGGCGTTGCGCGGTTTGGACAAGCCGACAGCCGCGCGCAAAGGGCCGCCACGATTGGTTGGTGACCGGCCCATGCTGTTGTCGATCGGGGCGCAGTGGTGCAAGCCGTGCAGCGAAGAGTTGGGCGATGTGGTCGATCTGGCGCGCAAGGTGCGCGGGGATGCGCCCGACGACGCGCCGGGTCTGCTGTTCGCGCTGCAGGGCGTCCCGGACGAGTGGCCGCTAGCCGAGGTGCGCAACGAATTCGTCGCCAAGCACAAGGCCGCCAAGAAGCTCAGGCAGGCCATCGAGATTCCGGCGTGGGTCGAGTTTCGCGCGGACATTGAGTCCAACTGGGGGCAGGCCGTAGGCAAGCTGGGCTTGTTGGGCGGCGACTCGGTGTCGCTGCCGATCAACCTGCTGGTGGACCGCTGCGGTCACGTCCAGGCGGCGGCCAGCGGCGCGCTCAACGAGGACAAGAAGCAGGCGTTTTTGCGGCAGGCGGCTAAGCTGGGCGATGTCACCTGCATGGCCGCGCCCGTGCTGGCGCCCGTCGCACCGCGGCCCGCCCCAGGCCCAGTCAAGCCGCGCGTGGACCCCAAGCCCGGTGAGGCCAAGACCGAACCGCCAGTGGGTATAGAGCCGAGCGGATCCAAAGACGAACCGGGCTTGAAAGTGCCGCCAGCGGGCGAGAAACCGCACGGCGAGCGCCCGGCGCCCGCAGACGGCGCAAAAGCCGACTCAGCTACGGCGGACAAGGCGGCGCCGCCCACCGCCGCCAAGCCGGCCGATAAGCCCAAGGACGACAAGCCAGCAGAAAAAACAGTCGCGCCGCCCGCGGCGGACAAACCCAAGGACGACAAGCCCAAAGACGACAAGCCCGCGGACAAGAAGGCAGAAAGTCCAGCGGCCAAAGAGGCTGCAAAATGAGCGCCTTTGCGCACCTTTGCCCGCAGTGCCTGGATGTGCCGTCGTCGCAGTGCGGCTACCGCCACTGTCCGGTCCGCCTGGGGGCGGGCTCAGCTGCGCCCGCGCCGGTGAGCAGCAACGCCGACGCCACCCGCGCAGTCGCCCCATCCGCGCCAGTCGCAAACGCGAACGACGCCCTGGCCACGCGCCATGTCGCAGCGGTCCCGGCCCCGGCCCCAGCGACCGCGCCGTATCGCCCGCCGGCCGCTGCGCCAACTCAGGGCGGCGATGCGCTGCAGACGCGCTGGGTCGATTCGGCGCGCGCTGCACCGGTGGCTTCCCCCGTCGCGCCGCCTGCCATGCCGCCTGCAAACACGGACGGCTTGTCCACCCGCTACGTATCGCCAACCACGGAGATCAAGCGATGAGCGAGCCCGTCGACCCCATCAATGGCGTGCTGCGCGGCCTGGTGCCTGCGCTGTGTGGGGCGGCGGTGTTGGCCGTGCCCGGCATGCCAGATACCGCCAAAGCGATGGCGGCGGTGTTGCTGACACTGGTCGGTGCGTGGCTCACGGCGACGGCAGGACGCACGCGTCTCGCCGCGGTCCAAGCCCGCTTCGTGCCCCAAGATCCCGTTCAGCGCACGGCTGCCGTTCCCACGGGTGCAGCGCCAGTGGCCCAGTTTCAAGCACAGCCCGTCGCCAGCTTGCCGATGCCGTTCGCGCCTGCTCCGGCCGCGCCGATCCAGGCCCATGCAGTGCCCCAGCGACCGGCGACGCTGCCGCCAACCACGCCGCACGTGTCGATGGGTGGGCCAACGCCGACGACCGCCGGTCCGGACGCGGTGTACTTGGGGCCGCACGCCGATCCGGCGTTTCCGGCCTGGCAACTGCACTGGGAGTTGCGCGACGGCCGAACTGGCGCGGTTCCGCTGCCGATGGGCGCTCAGGTCAAGCTCGGCCGCCACTCAGAGAGCGACGTGGTCGTCGTCTCCGACGAAGTCAGCCGAACCCATCTCGTCTTCAGCGTGACCCGCTCCGCCGTGCACGTCACCGACTTGCAAAGCGGCAACGGCACCTGGCATCGCAAAGCCGACGGCGTCGAGCTGCGCTTGCCGGCCCACGCTGCGGTTGCGCTGCAGCCATGGGAGCAGTTGCGCATCTCCAACCCTTGGGCCATCGTATTGACCCTTGAACCGGCTGGCCATTGACGGTCGACGGCCCATAGGCTGCGGGTACGCTGCGATGGCCAAGCTTTTTCCTGACAAGCGATCGCGTGCCTACCTGGTGGCAGCGCTGTTGGCGCTGTGCGCCGCGTCGGCCTGGGCTGACAAGCCCAAAGGCGCCGCCGCCGGTGGTCGCACGTTTGATCCGGTCAAGCTCAGCTCGCTCAGCCGCTGCCAGACCACGTCGCTCAACTGGGCGGTGTCGCTGACGCTCATCGACCGCACTACCGGCCGCACCTTGACCGAAGACGAAGTCGTCGCCGAAAAGCTGCAGGTGCAGCTGCTTGTCGATGGCAAGCCGTCCGAAGCGCCCCGCGAAGGCAACGCCTTTCAAATGAAGTGGCGCACACCAGAAGCGCCCGGAGCCCACAAGATTGCCGTGCGCCTGGTCACCCAGAAGGGCAACGTCGACGGTCCGGAGCAGGACATCTTCGTCGCCAACGATGCCCGCGTGGCGCTGCAAAGCCAGACTGCTATCGCCGACATTGCCGGCGGCTGTGCCAAGGACGCGCGCTGCGTGCCGCTGGACCTCGGCAAGTCGATGGGCTTGTGGCCAGGCCTCAAGCTGGAACTCGTGCGCAAGAAGCCGACGACCGGCGAAGGCTGGGCAGACGCGCCGATGCACCTCAAGCGCGGCGCCGAACTAATTGAGCTGCCGCGCGACAAGGTCATCGAGCTGTCCCACGAGCCGACCCAGACCGTGCAAGTGTGCTACGCCGCCCCGCGCTGCACCGCGCCGCCGGCCAATCCGCAGGAACTCATCGAAATCAGGCCTGTGCACTTCTGCCTCGCCGACCAGGACGACGAGTGCAAGAAGAACCCGCGCGCCTTTGCCTGCGACAAGCCGCGCGTCGGCGCGACGTTGGTGGTGCCGCAAATCGTCGAAAACACGTGGCTCGACTGCAATCTGTGGTGGATCCTCATCGTCGCTGGCATCGTGTTCGCGGTCATCGTCATCGCCGGCATTGTGACGCCGGCACAGTTCAGCAGTTCTGCCATGTTGCGCGTGGCCAACCACCAGCGACAGCTTGCGCGCGAACAGGGCCGTCCGCTGCGCCGCGAGCCCGGCGGCAAGCGCGGCTTCTACCGCGGCGCCACCGTGTGCTTCACCGACATCGGTACCACGGTCAAGAAGTCGCAAGGTCACGCCTTGCAACTCAAGGCCGGTCCTGACCGGCAGATTCTGCTGGTCAAGAAGGGCGGCAGCCTGGACCGCTGGGAGCGCAACGCCTGGAAGCAGGTAGACGCGACCGCCACCGGCAAAGACATCTTGAACGAACGCACGCTGGTCTCGGGCGGCCAATACCGCGTCAACGGCCAATATTTCTTCACTGTCGATTTCTAGACGACCCAACTTCGCATTCGCAGGAGCAAACCATGGCTGAACAAGCGCCGCCGCAAAAGAACGTGACCCTGGGCATGGACGACCTCAAGGGCGTGCCGCCCACGTTCTTTCTGGGCATGGGCGGATCCGGCGGCCGGGTGGTCGACGTGCTGGCCAAGCGCCTCAAAGCCGAGCCGTTCTGGCCCAAGATTAGTAAGCTCGTGCACTTTGTTTGCGTCGATACGGACGCCAACGACCTGGCGCGCCTGGCGCGGCGCGTCGAGACCAGCAACATCTCGCAGAGCGACAAGCGCCGACGCATCGAACTGCTTCGCGGTAACCTCGACCACGAGGCCAATCAGCGCGTGGCCTCGTGGGTGCACCCGTGGTACGGCTTTCGCGACGTCGCCGGCAAAGGCGCCGGGCAGATCCGGCTGGAGTCACGCTTCAGCCTGCACTGTCAGATCGCCGACGCGCTACCTGGCAACATTCGCGACCTCATCGTCCGCAAGCTGCGCGAGTCGATGGACGCGCTCAACATCAATGCGCAAAAGGGTGCCAACGCCCGCTTCTTCATCTATGGATCGCTGGCCGGCGGCACCGGATCGGGCGCGTCGCTGACCATGGCCTACCTGTGCCGCGCGCTCGCCAACGACGCCGGGATTCCGTCCGAAGTGTTCGGCATGTTCTTCTTGCCGAGCGTGTTTCGCGACCGCATCGAGTCCGCGCTGGTCGCCAAGATCAACGCCAACGGCTATGCGGCGCTCAAAGAGATCGAGTGGTGCATGGAGATGCGGTACGACAAATGCGGACCGGTGGGCGGCCTGGAATTCGTGTTCGATCCGCGCCGAGCGCCCGGCACCAAGGTGACCAAGCACGACCGGGCGGAGCGGGCGCCGTTTGATTGGGTCTACATCGTCGACAAGCCCGAGAAGATGGCGATCGATCAGATCTATCAGGCGGCCGGCGAGTCGGCGTACCTGCAGTTGTTCAGTCCGATCATGGCGTTTCAGGATCGCGAAGGCGACAACTTCGCGCAACTGCAGTCCGAACCCAGCGACGGCTTCTTTGCGGTGCAGTACGGGTCGATGGGCTCGTCGGTGCTGGAGTTTCCGCGCGAGCGGTTGGTGCGCTACTTCGCGCGGCGCAAGACCGTCGAGATGGTCGAGCGGCTGGTGGTCGGCAAGCCCCCGAGCAACTCCGGTATCGCCGACGATCTGGTGCTGTCGGGCCGCGAATTCCTGGACCTCGCCGAAAGCGAGCAGAACCGCCGCATCGACGAGGCCTTCAAGCGTTTCGTGCAGTACGAAGCCAAGCAGGAAGCCGAGGTTGAAAAGCGCGGCATGTTCACCGACATCGCCGAACTGCGGGTGGGCCAGAGCAACTTGATGGACGAGTTCCGCGCGCGGCTCAACGCCGAGATCGAGGCCCTGCGCAGCGAAGTGGTGATTGCCACCATCAACGCGCCGGCAATCACGCCAGAGAACCCGACGCTCAACCACGCCCGCGTCAACCTGGCCCGCGACTACAAGACCGGCAAGCAGACGGTCGACAAGAAGGCGCTGCTGCTCGCCCGCGACATCACCGGCGGCGGGTTCCTGAGCAAGTTCTTCCGCGACTTCAAGGCGAGCCCCTTGCAGCAGCGCTACTTCCTGGTGCAGGTCAACCAGTTGGCGCTCAACGGCGATCTGCGCACGGGCGTCGAAGAAGAGGACGCCAGCCTGCTCGACTGGTGCTTTCTGCCGTCGGCCGACATCGACTCGGTCGGGTACCTGGCCCGCAAGCCGCCGGACGCGGTCGAGTACGACGTCGAACTGCCCGAAGTGCGCAAACGCATCGCAGCCGCCGAAGAGCGGCTGGCGGTTGCGGCCAAGGCGCTCATCGGCAAAGAAAAGAAGTTCGACGAGGCCCGCATCAGCGCCGTGCGTGAGTTCCAGCGACTGGAGCAGGCGTGCGGCGACGCGCTGACCATCGACTTCTGGCACCAGATCAACCGGGCGCTGCGGCAGCACGTCGAGAAGCGCCTGGACCTGTTCCGGGTCATTGCCAAGAAGGGCCTGTCGGCGGTGGAGCACCTGCGCGCGCAGGCCGAGAATGCCCGCGAGCGCGGTGGCGTGGTGCCCGACATCGGTCGCACCGACGAGGAGGCGGCCGAATTCCACCTGGGCAACGAGGTGTTCCACGACGCCCGCAACAAGGTGCGCCAGTGGCACCTGGTCTACCGGTTGCTGGTCGAACAGGATCTGGTCATCGACACCGGCGCGGTGCTCGCTGAGGTCAACACCGTGCTTGACCAGGCCGCGGCCGGCAGCGGTCAGGCGCAGGCGGGACCGGCCGGCAGCGACGACGTGCTGAACAGCATTATGGACCGCATCGACAAGCAGATGCGCGACAAGATGCAGCGTTTCGTCGACGTCGACCGCGAGATCAACCTGTTCACGGGCTTGGAGATGGAAGCCAAGCTCACGCTGCTGAACAACCGCGCCGATGTGACGCCTAAGGACATCGAACGGGTGGATCCGATTGCGCTCGAGCCCTACATCAAGGACAAGCTGGCCTTCGTGGCTGGCATGTCGGTGCCGCTGGCGCGCTTTGACGAGGCGGTGCTCGCCGGCGCAGGCAAGAAGCCGTATCGGCCGCGCTTCTACGGCATCGACGAGAAACTGCTGGAGCGTTCGACGCTGGTGGCGCGGGCGCTCAAAAGCGCGACCAGCGGCTTTTCGATGTTGGAGGACTGGAATTCGCATGACATCCTGACCTTTTACCAGGCGACCATCGGCGTGCCGCTGTACGCGTGGCGCGACGTCCAAGAAGACCTGGGTGTCGCCTACGAGCACGAAGCGGAGGAGTCCGGCCGCGGTCACCCGATGCAGATCGACTGCCGCTGGGAGAACAAGGGCTTTCACGGCAACGAGACGCTCGGCATCCCCGGGCTGTCGCTGGGGCAGCGCCGCAAGTGGGAAGCGGCAAAGAAGGCCTGGGAAGAGGAGCAGGCCCGCAAGCGTAAAGCTGAGGAAGACGCCAAGCTGCGTCAGTCCGCGGCGTCAGCCGGTCAGCTGGGGCGCAGCCTGGCCGCCGGGTTTGTCAGCGAAAGCTACGGCGCGTGGTCGCTGGCCTATCGCGGCCGCACTTTTGAGCTGGGCACTGGTCTGGCCGATGCCATGGGCAAGTACGCCGAGCTGCCGGAGGCCGTGCGCGGTCCAGTCGATCGCGCAGCACAAGAGGCGTTAACCGCCGACCCGGGCAAGCTCTCGGAATTGCGCAATAAGCTCGATGACTGGCTGTTCGACGCGGGTTCCGATGGCCGCACCGCCGACGAGAAGGCGATCGGGCTCATCCAGGCGGCGCTCAAGTAGCGGCGGTTGGTGCCGAATCTCCGAGCGATGGCGTTCCCAGCAGCACCGGCTCGCGCAGCAGGGTGACGCCGCAGCGCGCTTGAACGGCCTGCGCGACCTCATCCGCAAACGCCAGCACCTCGGCAGCCGTCGCTCCGCCGCGGTTGACCACGGCTAGGGTGTGCTTGGTCGACAGGCCGACCCGGCCCTGGCCATGGCCGCGGCCCAGACCGCAGCGCTCTAGCAGCCACGCGGCGGAGAGCTTGACCGTGCCGGCTGGCTGCGGCCAGCGCGGTGCTGTTTCGCCCGGACGGACCAGATCGGCCAGGACTGCCGCCGCCGTCTCCGCAGGGACCACTGGATTGACGAAGAACGATCCACACGACCGACTGTCCGGGTCGTTGGGATCGAGCACCATGCCCTTGGCACGGCGCAGCGCCAGTACGGTCTGCCGAACCTGAGTCAGCGACGGCTGCGCAGTCTCCGCAAGCGCATCGCGCACCTGGGCGTAGGCCAGACACGGCGGACGATCGCGCTGCAGCGCCACATCGACACCCAGCACAATGAATTGGTCCGGGTTGGTCTTGAAAACGCTGCTGCGGTAACCAAACTGGCACGCTGCGCTTTCCAGTCGCACACTGGCCAGCGTGCGCGTATCGAGCGCGTGGACTGCCACCGCAACTTCGGAGAATTCCTGGCCGTAGGCCCCGATGTTCTGGATCGGCGCCGCTCCCACCTGACCGGGAATCCCGGACAGGCACTCGATGCCTTGCCAGCCCTGAGCGACCGAATGGGCCACCAGCTCGTCCCATGCGACGCCCGCGCGCACGCGTACCAGCACGCATTTGTCGCTCACGTCGAGGATTTCGACCCCCAGACCGGCGGGCTTGGCCGGCTGCACCACCACACCCAGCAGTCCCGCATCGGCTGCGACCACGTTGCTTCCGCCACCCAGCACCCACCACGGCAGGTCGCGGTCACGGGCATAGGCCAGGGCATTGCGCGCGTCTTGCGGATGCTGAACCGGCCACAGGTGCGCGATGGGACCGCCCACGCCTATGCTCGTCAGCGCAGCTGCGCTCAGGTCGGAGCGCACTTCGCTTGGCAATACGGAAGCAGCCACGTCTAGCCCTTGGTCAGTTCGGCCAGCAACTCGGCGCCGTATTTGGCCAGGTTCTTGGGGCCGATGCCGTGAATCGCCGCCAGCTTGTCGCGCGTGGTCGGTCGCGCCCGCGCCAATTCAGTCAGCACGGCGTCGGACAGCACGAGAAACGCCGGCACGCCCTCCAGCTGCGCCCGCGCCTTGCGCCAGGCCTTGAGCTCGCCCAGCAGCGCTTGATTGACGGGCTCCGCCGCGAGCGCCGCCTTGGCCTTGGCCTTCGCGGTAGCCTTGACCGTCGCGGCCTTGACCGGGACACGCTCCTGCTCGACCTGCACCGTGTCGACCCAGTCCATCGGCAACCGGCCCATCGGCATCGCCAGGCGCGCGCTGCGGTAGCGAATGGTCTGGCCGTCTTTGTCGAAGGTCTCGTAGGTGGTGTCGACGACGCCGGCGCGCTCCATGCCGTCGATGAGGCGGTCAAAGACCTTGCGTTCCAGCGCCATCGCGAAGTCGTCGCGGTGGATCTTTCCCAAGCTGACCGAGCGCGCCGCCGGCATGACCTCGACGATCTTGAGCATTTGCCGGCGCTCCAACGGACTGGCCGGTCTGAGCGTGCGCAGCCGCGCTCCACCCGGATTGCAGCGGTCACACATGCCGCAGCGGCCATTGTGGGTATGGTCGCCGAAATACGAGACCAGCGCCTCCATCCGGCACCCGGCAGCGCGCGACAGGTCGAACAGGATCTCACACTGGCCCTCGCGGTGGGCGCGCTGGCGGGCGTACTCAACCTGCCAGTCCGTCGCTGCGCCGGGACGCACCACGTCCTCGCCGTCGACGACGATGGCGCCCAGGCCCCATAGCTTGCCGACGCAAGCCTCCGCCATCTCCAGACCCAGCGGCGATGCCCGCAACAGCTCTTCGCGAACGACGCCGTGCGCCGGTACCGCGGCATGCAGCTGCGACAAATTGCGCAGCAGCGGGTAGGCGCGCTCAAAGAAGTTCTGGTGCAGCTTGAGATCGGCGTACGAAAACAGCCCCAACCCCAGCGACGGCATGCCGTCGCGACCAGCGCGGCCGACCTCTTGGTAATAGCTCTCGACGCTGCCGGGCATACCCAAGTGCACCACGGTGCGGATGTCGGCCTTGTCAATGCCCATGCCAAACGCAACGGTCGCGATGACGACGTCGGCCTGGCCGCGGGTGAATTGGTCTTGCACGCGCGCGCGCGCGTCGGCATCCATCCCGGCGTGGTAGTAGGCGACCTTGAACTCGCTCTGCCAGGCCTTGGCCACGTCTTCGACACCTTGGCGGCTCAGGCAATAAGCAATGGCTGGTCGCCGCGCTGGATCGCGCAAGGTTTGCAGCGCCAGCTCCGGGCGTTCGCCGGGATTGGCCTCGACGATCTCCAAGGCCAGGTTTTCGCGCGCGAATCCGCGGATGAAGCGCGTGCACTCGCCGATCTTGAGCTGGTCGACGATGTCCTGCTGGACGCGAATCGTGGCCGTAGCCGTCAGTGCCACCACCGGGCAGTCGCCGTTGGCGCGCAATTCGGGCAGACGGTCGCCCAGCAACCGGTAGTCCGGCCGAAAATCGTGGCCCCACAAGCTGATGCAGTGCGCCTCGTCGACCGCGATGAGCTTGGGCGGCCGCTGCATCAGCCGCGGCACGAAGCCCGAGATGCGCAGGCGCTCAGGCGCCACCAGCAAGTAGTCCAATTCGCCATCCAGCCACCGCCGCAAGGCAAATTGCGAATCGCCGCGATGCCGGCCGCTGTGGATACGATCGCAGCGCAACCCTGCAGTCGTCAGCTTGTGGTGCTGGTCCTCCATCAGGGCGATAAGCGGCGACACCACCAGCGTCGGCCCGCGCAAAAGGCCGGGCAGCTGGTAGCACAGCGACTTGCCACCACCGGTCGGCATCACCAACAGGGCGTTCTTGCCTTCGGTCACATGCTCAATGACTTCGCGCTGGTGCGGCCGAAACGCCTGCAAGCCGAAGCGACCGCGCAAACACGCCAGATATCGGTCTTGCGCAGGCTCGGTCATGGCATACCGGGTCAGGTCGGGGTCGCGCATGGTGGCGGATTGGACACCAGCGCGGCCGGGTTGGCAAACCAGTTTCAGCGCACTGAGAACACTTCGCCATCCGCCACATACACCCCGCCGGCTACGTGGTGGATGGCGCGCAGGTCGGTCGGAACGTCGTCCCTTAGCCGCACCGAACGACCTTCGACCGCAAACACGGCGTCATCGGCCCACGCTGCAACAACTTCGGCCATCAGCAGGTCGTAATCGGCCTCCATACGCGGTTCATCAAGCAGACGGCACTCGAGCCAGGCGACGCATCCGTCAACCAAGGGCGCTTGGACCAGGCTCGCAGGGGTCCAGGTCAGCCCGAATTTCGACCACTTGTCGGTATCCCGTCCGCTGCTGCTGCCGACGCCGTCCGTTTGCGCGGCGAGCGACCGCGGCGGCACCTGCACCACCAACTCGCGACTAGCGTCGATAAGCCGTCTTGTGTGCTCGCGGCCACCGACCACCACTGCGATGCGCGGCGGGTCGAAGTCGAGCGGCATGGCCCACGCGGCCGCCATCACGTTGCGGTCGTCGCCCGCCGCCGCCGAAACCAGCGTCACCGGGCCATGATTGATGAGCCTATAGGCCTTGTCGAGGGGCACCGCGACGCGCATGGTCAGGCTCCGTTGCTCGCAAAAAGTTGGTGCTCGACGAGGCGCTTGTACACGCCGGCTTGGGCCATGAGCGTGTCGTGATCGCCCAGCTCGACCAGCTTTCCCCCGTCCAGCACGGCGATGGCGTGGGCGCTGCGGACCGTGCTCAGCCGGTGAGCGATGACCAACGCAGTGCGCCCCTGCATCAGCCGCGCCAGGGCTTGCTGCACTTGGGCCTCGCTTTCGGCGTCGAGGTTCGAAGTCGCTTCGTCCAAGATCAGCACCCGTGGGTCAGCTAGCAGTGCCCGGGCGATGGCGATGCGCTGCCGCTGACCGCCTGACAGCTGCACGCCGCGTTCGCCTACGAGCGTCTGGTAGCCTTCGCTAAACGACGTGACGAAGCCATGCGCATGGGCGTCGCGCGCTGCCTGCTCGATGTCGGCTTGGCTTGCTCCCGGTCGGCCGTAGGCGATGTTCTCTGCCACGGTGCCCGAAAACAGCACCGGCTCCTGACTGACGATCGCGATGCTGCGGCGCAGGTCGGCGAGGCGCAGGCGGCGCACGTCGGTGCCGTCGAGCAGGACACGCCCACCTGCGACGTCGAAAAACCGCTGCAACAGCGCCGCCAAGGTCGATTTTCCGGCCCCCGAACTGCCCACCAGCGCGACCCACTGCCCGGCCGGCACTGTCAGCGTGACGCCCTCGATCACCGGTCGGTCGGGCCGCGTTGGGTAGGTGAACGACACGCCATCGAAGTGCACTTCGCCGCGCCCGGGCGGCAACGGGTCCGGGTCCGCCGGGTCGGCAATCGTCGGGCTCTCGGCCAGAATCTCGAAAACCCGGTCGGTGGCGCCCGCCGCACGCTGCAGCGCACCGCCCAGACTGGCCAGCGCTGCCACCGCGCTTGCAACCATCACTGTGTACAGCAAGAAGGCCGCCAGATCGCCCGCCGTCAGCTCGCCAGCCAGCACTGCTCGACCGCCGACCCATACCACGATCGTGATGGCCAGCGACACCGCAAATGTGAACAGGGCCATGAACGACGAACGCCACACAATAAGCTCGCGCTGCGCCACCACGCCCTCGCCGACGCGGGCCGCATAATGGGCGGCCTCGTCGGACTCGCGTACGAACGACTGCACGGTTTGGATCGCCGACAGCGCCTCTTGGGCGCGCGTCCCCGCCGCCGCGATGCGGTCTTGGATGGCTCTCGCCATGCCGCGCACCTTGCGGCCAAAACGCACCACGAAAATGGCGAGCGGCGGCACCACAGCCAGCATCACCAGCGTCAGCTTCCAGTTCTCGATGAGCAGCAGGGTTACGCCGCCCACCAGCATGACGCCGTGGCGGACGGCCAAACTGAGTTCTGTGCCAACTAGACCCTCAACGACCGTCACATCGCTGGACAGCCGCGACAAGATCTCGCCGGTGTGGCGCTGGTGGAACCACGTCGGCGGCAGCGTCAGCAGTTTGCCGAACGCCTGGGTGCGCAGGTCGGCGACGACGCGCATGCCGAGCCAGCTCATCAGGTAGTGGCGGATCCAGATGAGACCCGCCTGCAGGGCAAAAACGCCGACCAGCATTGCGGTTAGGTCGTTCAGGTGTGCAGCACTGTGGGCCGAGGTCGAGATGTCGACGGCGTGGCGCGCCACCTGCGGGTACACCAGGCCCAAGCCGGTGCTGCCGAAAAGGGCGGCGCATGCCAGCCAGAACTGCAAGCGGTACGGCAGGACTAGCTCAAGCAGGTGCAGGAGCGGACGCAGATCGCGCGACGGTTCACCCGGTTGAGTGCCGGCCTTGGGACGCAGCGGACTTTGCACGAAAACCCACGACCGGCGGCAGGCATTCCGGGCCCGCAGGTAAGGACGGCCCGGTTGCGGGCGCAAGTCGCCGAGCAGTCGCGGTCGTGTCCGCATGCGACAGCGCATGTGAAGTGTTGTGTTTCGCTATGCGCATGACGGTCGGTTGCTGTGCTACAATGGCAGCGGGAGCGCGTGCGGGTTGGTCTGTACGGGGGTTTCATGCTGCGGATTTCAAGTCTGGCTGGCCGACAAACGATGCGGTGGTGGTTGGCAGCGGCGGGCCTTGTCGCGATGGCCTGCGTTGCTGCCTGTGAAGGTGAGGCGGTCGTTGGCGGCGCGTCGCTGGTGGGCAGCGACGGTTCTGGCGGTGCGGTTGGCGACGCCGGCAGCGTTGGTGGCAGCGATGGCGCGGTCGAAGTCTCAATCGTCGGCGGCGACGGCGGGTCGGTCACCGCAAATGATGGCGGCACCACGGCTTCGGACGGAACCTCAGGCGGCGATGTGCTCTTGCCCGGCACAGATGCGACCATCACCGACCCCGCGGCGTCCTGTGCCGGTAAGTGCGGCCAGGCGCAGCCGAACAAGTGGAAGTGCCAGTGCGACGCCCAGTGCGCTAAGTACGGCGACTGCTGCGGCGACTACCAGCAGCTGTGCACCAACAATCCAGGTGGCGGCCCCGGTCCTGATCCGGTGCAAATCCTGGGATGCCTGGAGAAATCCTGCGGCGGCAACGTCGCCAAGTGCACCGCCGATCCCTTGTGCGCGCAGTTCTGGGACTGCGCCAAGGCCTGCAAAGAGAGCGAGTGCTTGCAGGTCTGCGGCAGCAAATTCGACTTGAAGAAGTTGGAGCCCTTGCTGCAGCCATTGCTCGACTGCGGCCAGAAGGCGTCGTGCTTTGAAGGCGGCGGCACCACCAACCCGCCGCCCGTGACCGGGCCCGTGTGCGGCGACAAGAAGTGTGAGCAGCCTGAAAACAGCCTGAACTGCGAAAAGGACTGCCCGAACACGCCACCCGGCGAAGCCCAGAAGTGCTTGAACGACAAGTGCAAAGAGTCGTACAACGCCTGCTTCAAGAGCCAGCCGTGCGTGGCCGCTGTGGCCTGTATCAACACCGGCAAGCCGCAGAACCAGTGCGTCAGCGACCAAAAGACCGGCCAATTGCTCGGCGCCATGCTGCAGTGCGGCTACCAGAACGGGTGCCTGAGCGGCTCGACCCAGCAACCGGTATGCGGCAACGGCAAGTGTGAAACCGGCGAGACCTACCAGACTTGCCCCAAAGACTGCGAGGCGCCACCGCCGCCGACCGACAACCTGACCAAGTGCGTCGCCGAAAAATGCAGCAAGCAGTACGCCAGTTGCGTGGCCAATGAGGGTTGTGCCAAGGCACTGGCCTGCTACGCCAAGACCGGCAGTATTCAGCAGTGCGCGCAAGGCATTGGCGGGACAGGGACGCAGCTCATTTCGGCACTGGCGCAGTGCGCGTACCAGCAGCAATGCCTGGGCGGCGGCACCGGCACCACCAACTCGTGCCAGGGCAAATGCGGGCAGTACAGCGCCAATGCGCCTTGCCAGTGCAACCAATTGTGCAAGCAATTCGGCAACTGTTGCGGCGACTACGACGCCGTGTGCGGCGGCGGAACGACCGTCAATTCGTGCCAGGGCAAGTGCGGCCAGTTCACGCCCGGCGCGCCGTGTCAGTGCAACGGCGAGTGCGTCGCCGCCAAGAACTGCTGCGCCGACTTCGAAAAGCAGTGTACGAGTCAACCCCCGCCGACCACTGTCTGCGGCGACGGCATCTGCACCGCGCCGAACGAGACCGCGCAAACCTGTCCCAAGGACTGCGGCACCACACCGCCGCCGCCCTCAAAGCCGTGCAAGACCAAGGGCGACTGCGCCGACAGCGAGATCTGCTGCGGCAAGGCCGATGGTACCCAGGTCTGCTCCGTGCCGACGCAGTGCAAGTAGGCGCCGCCTGACTGCCCGCGTTTGACACCCGACCGCGCACCCAGCAGCATCGTTGGCTGCGGGTTGGGCCGCGGTTCGGTGATCCTTTGAACGCATTTCCAGAGTTGCGCATCACCCGCGAGACGCTCGTCGCCCGCGGCGCATTCGCTGAATCGCAGGCGGCGTACCTGCACCCCGACGAGGCCAGCGTGCAACGGCTCGATGCCCTGTTGCGCGCCCGGAACCTGGGCGTGGTCGCCCACTACTACATGGACCCCGAGCTGCAGGGCGTGCTGTCGTCATGCACGTGGCCGCACATCCACATCTCGGACTCGCTGGTGATGGCCGATCGGGCACTGCGGATGGCGCAGGCCGGCGTAGCTGCTGTGGCAGTGGCAGGCGTCGATTTCATGAGCGAGAACGTCCGCGCCGTGCTTGACGCCGGCGGCTTTGCCGACGTCGCCGTGTACCGCCTGGCCGCCAGCCACATTGGTTGCTCGCTGGCTGAGGCTGCCGAGCGACCCGCCTACGAAGCGTTTCTAGACCGCGCCGCCCGCACACCGCAGTCGCTGCACGTGGTCTACATCAACACTAGCCTGCTCACCAAGGCGGCGGCCCACGCCAAAGTCCCCACGGTGACGTGCACTTCCAGCAACGTGGTGCAGACGCTGGTCGCGGCCGCCACGGCAATGCCGTCAGCACACGTCTGGTACGGTCCCGACACCTACATGGGCGAGAACTTGCGCGTCATCCTCGACGCGCTGGCCGAAATGGACGCGGACACCTTCCTTCGCCGCTTCCCGGATGCCGACCGCGCAGCGGTGCTGGGCCTGCGCGGGCGTTTCCACCCGTTCCAGCAGGGCAACTGCATCGTCCATCACCTCTTTGGCAGGGCGGTGGTGGCCCAGGTCGAACGCGACTACGCCGACTGCCTGTTGGCGGCACACCTCGAGGGGCCCGGCGAGATGTTCGCGCTGGCAGCGACCGCCGAGCGGCACGGACGTGGTGTGGTGGGTTCGACGTCGAACATCCTCGATTTTTTGGTGGCGCGCACCCGCGCGGCCATCGACGGCGGCATCGCCAACGTGCGCTGCGTGCTTGGCACCGAGGCCGGCATGATCACGTCGATCGTCCGGGCCATCCAAGGGTTGTTGCGCCAGACGCATAGCGACGTTGCGGTGGACATCGTGTTTCCGGTTGCCGCGGAAGCCGTCGCACGCACGGACGACGCCGCGCTGCCGGTCGTGCCGGGCGTTGCGGGCGGGGAAGGTTGTTCGACGGCCGGCGGTTGCGCGACGTGCCCGTATATGAAGATGAATTCGTTGGACGCGCTGTTTGCCGTTGCACAGCTCGCCGGTGCAAGCGACCCCTCGCGTCTGCGCTCATACACCGTGCGCGTTGCCGGCGGCCCAGGTAGCGGCGCGCAACTCGCGCGCCTGGGCGCGGTGCCGATTCTGCACATGCGTGAGTTTCAGCGCACGGGCAAGCTGCCGCAGGCGCTGCTCGACGACGTAGCCACCCGCAACCTGGACCCGACAGCCGGCGCTGTGGTGGCCTGAGCGGCGCCTGGCAACCCATACCCAAGTTCGCGGCGGATTTCCCCGCAGCTCAGGCTAGCCTACCCGCTCCAACGGACACAGCAGCAGCGAAAAGGACTTTTCGCCCAGCTTGCCAAACGTGGCATGCACCTGCGTGTCATCGCTGCGGGTCACCAAGCCTTGGCCGTACTTGGCGTGTCGAACTGCGACGCCAACCGGCCAGCTGAGCTCGTTCTGTGCTGTGTCAGCCTCAACCACAGGCTGCGGCTGCGCCCCCGCGACCGCGGCAAGCGGCGCTGCTGAAGGCTGGGTTTCTACCCAGCGCGTCACCTCTGCTGGCAACGCCAGCAACCACTCGCTGGGCATCGGCATCCCGCCGCGGATGGGTGGTTGCGCGTGCCACGACAGCTCCAAGGTGTCGCGCGCACGCGTCATTGCGACGTAGAGCAAGCGCCGTTCTTCCGCCCACTGCGCGCGATCGGCGAAGGCCTTGGCCAGCGGCACCACGCCCTGGTTGCAGCCCGAGATGAACACATGGTCGAATTCCAAGCCCTTGGCGGCGTGGAACGTGTGCAGCGCAACTCCCTCCTGCGTCGTGCGTGCCGCGTCGGCTTGCGGCTGGTCCGCCAACACCAGGCGCGCGGCCGCGAACCAAGTCAAACCAGACTGCGCCCGTAGCGTTGCCACTTGCTGCACGGCGCCCCTGGCATGCTCCAAGTGTCGAGCGTGGTCGCGGTGGCTCGGGTGCAGTTGGGCTGAAAGGTCCAGCAGGATTTCCGCGCGCGCAGCGCAGTCCTGCGAGCGCGGTGGCAGCGCGGCGTCGAGCCCAACGAGGGCAAGCAGCCACCGCCGCGCGCGCTCCTCCTTCGCCACTTTGGCGCACAGGGCAACCGCAAGCGCGCCAGGGTCCGCAGTCGCCGCCTTGCGCAGCGCCGCCACTGGCCACACGGACAGCGCCCCCGCTGCGAACGGCCTGCTGGCCAGAACCGAGCGCAACGCCAAGGCGCCGCCCACACTGGTTCCGTCACAGCAGGCCAAGACTTGCAGCAGCCAGTGCGCCGCAGGCCGGTCAGGCCAAGACTGCGCGCGGGCTGCACTCCAGCATGGCACGCCCGCATCGCCAAGTACCGTGCGAACCGCCGCAAGCTGCTCTCGCGTCCGCGCCAGCACGGCCGTCCGGTGCCAGGGCACGCCGGCACCGTACAGTGACCGCAGCCGATCGACGAGATAGAGGCCTTCCATTTGAGCATGGACATGGCGGTGCACTGCGATCGGTGGACCACTGCGCCGCTGGTGCTGCACCACCGGCCGCGCGGCTTGGCCAAGCACAGCAACCGCGGCGCGGCCAATCTCTGGCGTCGACCGGTAGTTGTGGTGCAGGGAGAGCGCCGTAGCCGGCCACGACTGGGCAAGGTGTTCAAAGACATCGCCGCGGCCGCCGCGCCAGCCGTAGATCGCCTGATCCGGGTCGCCTACTGCGAACAGGCCGGTGTGTGCGCGACGCAGGGCAGATAACGTCTGCAACTCCAGCTCGTTGCAGTCCTGCAGCTCGTCCACGACCAGCCACAGCGGCAGCTGGGCGTCCGGCGCGGTCGACGCCCATGCTGCGCACGCCTCGAGCAGGCCGTCAAAGTCCAAAAGGCTCAGGTCGGCCAGCGCCGCGCGGTAGGCCCTCAGCAGCGCCTGGGTTCGCTCAACGCGGTCCGCCGGCCAGCCCTGTGTGGCGCCGCGCCTCGCCAGGCCGAGGTCATCCCAAGCCGCCGCAAGCTCGCGCTTGCCCAGACGAGCGCGGGCTGCGACCTGCGTCAGCACTGCGCGGCCGCGGCTCTCGTCGCAGACTTGCAGGCCACCACCTCGCGGGTGGCCGTTGCGCGCCAAGGCCGCGCGAGCGACCCCATGGAAGGTACCGAACCAGTCAAAGCCGTCGTCTGGCCCCGGGTCCTGGACCAGCGCGGAAACGCGACCGACGAGCTCTTGCGCGGCCGCCTGCGTAAACGTCAGGGCCGCTATGCGTCCCAACGGCACGCCCACAGCATGTCGCAGCCACAGCACGCGGTGGGCAAGCACGGTGGTCTTGCCGCTGCCGACTGGCGCACGCACCAGGGTCGCGCGGGCCGGCGCAACTACGGCTGCACGTTGGCTCTCATCGAGCGCCAAAAGGCTGCGCATCAAGGCGGGTTGGTCCGTCAGCCGTGCGCGCACCCACTCAAGGTCAATCGGCGGGCACTCAAGGTCAATCGGCGGGCACTCAAGGTCAATCGGCGGGCACTCAAGGTCAATCGGCGGGACGTCATCGATAGCTTGGTGCGCCTGGACTTGCAGTAGTTCGTCGAGACCTACGCTGTCCCTTGCGCCGACCGCTCGCCCTGCGCTTGGCGGCGGTAACGGGCGACCCGCGACCTGCGCGGCGAGATCGCGGCGCAGTTGGCGCAAAGTGTTGTCAGTTGACGCTGCCATCGCCCTTGGCCAGCACATAGCCGCTCGCCAGCGTGGCGTTGGCCGCCTGCTCGTCGACCGCGGGCGTATCGACCAGATCGTCATGGCGGCGCTGTAGCTTGATCTGGCGGTGCAGCGCTCGCTCGCGATCCGGCGCACTGACGACCAGCTCCACGAACGAACCGCTCGGTGCCTCGACGAACCTACGCAGTGCCGCCTCCAGACGTCCGCGCGTCTCGCCGCGCCCGATCCAATCGGCCAGACCGACGCTGTGCACCGTCAACACCAACCGTTCGCCACGCACCTCGGCTGCCTGCACCGTCGCCAGCACCTCGGCGCCAAACGAGCGGTACTTCTGCATGCGCGCGACGACCAGTTCCCAGTGCTGCGCCAACTCTGGCCAGGCGACCTTGGCCAACGTCGGCAGCGCGATCGCTGTTCGGGCGGCAGCGTCGCGCATCTCCGCCGGCAGTTCCGACTCGCTCCACAGGTTGCGCAGACCCCAGGCCACCAGGAACCGATTTTGGCTCCAACTGCCGACGCACGCGGGGCAACCCGACTTGCATGCGCAGCCTTGCACCAGATCGAGCGCGGCCTTGGCGATGGTCTCTACGAAGTCAAAACCCTTGGCCGAATAGCCGAGACCGCCCGGATGGCTGTCATGGCAGATGATGGCCGTGCGGGTCAGGCCGGTCGCCTCTTCAACGAAGTGAAAGCTGGTGCCGCGCAGGTCACTCGGCTCGGCCATGGTGCGAATGCGCATCGATGCGGCGACGGCGTACACCAAACCCGTCAACGGATCGGTCGGCTCGCGACCCAGAACATCGAGCACATTTTCAGGAACTTGCAGCCACACGGCCTCCGTCTCCAAGCGCGTGCGCAACTCTTCATGCAGCTCTTCGTAGCCCAGGTTCTGGTGGCTATTGAACTCCAGCATCTTGAAGCCGACCACCGCGTTGTCGATGCGCACATCGCCGAAATGCACTGTGGTTCTGCCAAGCTCCTTGCTCTCCTGGGTCAGCAGCACGTCGATGTTGGTGCGGTCGTCCGGCTGTGTATAGAAGCCCTGCTGCACTTCGACCACTGTGGCCACATGTGCCACCAGATCGAGCGCCTCGACCTGGTACTGAACGCCGTCGTGCAGGTACACCGCGCGCGGGTGAGCCTCACGGTATACCTGATGGCGGTCCATCTCGGTGATGGTCCTGCCCGTCAGGCGGTTGACCAGCTTAAAGCGGTCGCGGTCGACGTTGCGCAGGCTGAACTCGCCGGCCGGAAACGCGCCGCCTGCCCAGTGCCAGGCGTCGGCAACCTGGCGCAACTCACCCGCCTTGCGCAGCACCGGCACGATCTCGCCCAAGTCGGGAAACAGCGCGGCATCGTCCAGCGACAGCGGCAACTCCGCCGCCGCCGCGCGCACGTGCGCCAACTGGATAGCCAGGTTGTCGCGATCCACCACGGCGTGTTCGGTCGGCTGGCCAATCAGCCAGTCTGGGTCGCGCGCGATGTGCTGATCGAGCGGCTGCACGGCCAGGATCAAGATCCCGTGGGCTTTTTCCTGCCGCCGGCCAGCGCGGCCCATCTGCTGCCAGAAGCTGGCGCGGGTACCGGGAAAGCCGGCTTGCACCACCACCTCCAAGGCGCCGATGTCCACCCCCAGCTCCAGGGCATTGGTGGAGACGACGCCAAGCAAGCGGCCGTCGGCGAGGTCGCGCTCCACTTTGCGGCGCTCTTCCGGCGTGTAGCCGCCACGGTAGCCGGCCAGCAGGTACGATTCGTCGTGGCCGGACGAGTCAGCGAGCGTGTCGCGGGCCTGCTTGAGCACGATCTCGGTCTCCTTGCGCGATCGGCAAAAAGCGATACTGCGGTGGCGCGCGTCGATGAGCAGCGGCAACAGCATCGCCATCTCGCTCGTCACCGCCTTGGGCTGAAAGTTGCGCCCGAGCTTGGGCTGCCAGAAGTGGATGACCTTGCCCGCCGACGGCGAGCCGTCCTGGTCTACCAGTCGAAATCCCGCCTTGCCGCGGCCGTGAACACAAAGCGCCTCGGCGTGTTCACGGGCGTTGGCAATGGTCGCCGAACTGCACAAGAACGTCGGGTGCGACCCGTAGTGGCGACAGATCCGCAACAGCCGTCGCAAGACGTTGGCCAGATGCGCGCCAAACGCTCCGCGATACGAATGCAGTTCGTCGACCACGATGTAGCGCACGTTGCGGAACAGGTGCGAGAAACCCTGCCGGCCGTGATTGGGTAGCAGTGCCGCGTTGAGCATGTCGGGGTTGGTCAACACCAGGTTGGCGTGATCGCGCACCCGTGACCGCTCGGCCGGCGGCGTGTCGCCGTCGTACACGCCGGCTTGAACAGGATTGCCTTCCAGTTCGCGGACCAGGTCGAGCACGCCGCGCAACTGGTCCTGGGTCAGCGCTTTGGTCGGGAACAGCAGCAGCGCCCGCGCTGCCGGGTCATCCAGCACCGCCTGCACCACCGGCAACAGATAGGTCAGCGACTTGCCCGATGCGGTTCCGGTCGTCACCACGACGTTCTCGCCAGCGGTCGCCGCAGCAAATGACTCGGCCTGGTGGCAATACAACTGATCGATGCCGCGGTAGCGCAACACCTGTTGCAGGCGAGGCGACAGGTTTTCTGGGAACGGCGCAAATCGGGCCGGTCGCGCGGGCAACTCGCGGCTGGCGATGATGCGGTCGGCGAAAGAACCGAAAGCCAGCGCGGGGCGGCGGACGTCCCGCCGCGCGGGGTCGCGCTCCCGGGCCGTGGCGGTTGCGTCGTCGGGCGCGGCAGCGGGCGGAAACGGCTTGGTGGGACGCATGGCGGCCTCCGGCAGGGCAAGGGCGCGAGGGTAGCAGGTGCTGAACATTTGTCCAGGCCTTTTGCCAGTTGCGGGTCGCAGTTGCTGCACGCGGCCGCCCAATGATCCTGGTGCCGCCGGAATTCATTGACCACAGCGCACTTTGCGCTATCCTCGCGCCCCGCAGGGGGTGCCTTGCCGCGGGCATGGGGCGCGCGGGCTGGCCACGTCACGCACAACCATTGACGCGATCGCGACTCGGCGATCGGCGTTTGCGACACAGATGCCGCAGCGACGCGAATGCGCGCCCGCCGGCAGGAGGACAGCATGAACGCGAAAGATTTTGCCAAGACCCTGGGCGCGGCAGCTTTGGGCCTGACACTGGGTGCCGGATCCGCATCGGCCTTGGACTGCGACGGATCGACGGTTGCTGACGCTGGCAAGGGTGGCTGCGGCGGCAAGGGTGGCTGCGGCGGCAAGGGCGGCTGCGGCGGCAAGAAAGAGGAACCCAAGAAGGACGAAGCCAAGAAGGACGAGCCCAAAAAAGAAGAGCCGAAGAAGGAAGAGGCCAAAAAGGAAGAGCCCAAGAAAGAAGAGCCCAAGAAAGAAGAGCCCAAGAAGGACGCCAAGAAGGCCAAAGCCAAGAAGTAGCCCGAACGCTCATCGTGCAGTCGCCGCCCGGGTGTGCCACTATCGGCCACCGGGCGGCGATTGTCGTTTTGGACCTTGCCGCGTGCCGATGCCACCGATTCTAACGCTAAACGCCGCCGCGCTGCCGTCGGTTGCTGATGCCACCCTGGCGCACGTTCGCGGCCAGATTCCGGGCGCTGCGCGCCTACCGCTGCCGCAGTTGGCCGACCGCGTTGCCGACGACGTGGCGCGGTTGTCGCAGTGGTTCACTCGCGATCGCGAGGACTTGCCGCCGGGCTACCTGACCAGGCCCGCCGTTCGCTCTGCCTATCAGCTGTACTTTGGGCCGGTGGGCGCCGCGACCGTGCAAAAAGCCATGGACTTCGGCGACGCCTGGCCCGCGCCGCGCGATCGTCCGCTGCGCATCCTGGACATCGGCGCGGGACCGCTGGTGGCCAGCCTTGGCGTTGCGGAACGACTGCGCGGCACCCAGGCGCTCGACGTCACCGCCGTCGATGGCGCGCGAAAAGCGCTGGAGGACGGTGCTGCGGTGCTGCGGCAAGTCGCGCCCGAAGCCCACTTCACGTTGCATGCGGGCAACTTGCGCGAAGGCAAATTCTGGCGGCACGCCGTACGCGGTCGGTTCGACCTCATCCTGGTCGCCAACGTGCTCAACGAGTGGCATGCCGGCGGTGGCGGTCGCGGCGCCGCCGCCTGGATGGTCGAAGTGCTGCGCGAGCACTTGGAGGAAGGTGGCGCCTGCGTGCTGGTCGAACCGGCGACGCGCTGGGCCTCACATGTGCTGATCGAGGTGCGCGAAGCGCTTGCCCAGGCCGGGCTCGGCCTGCCCGTGGCGCCATGCTGCGGCGCCCAAGCGTGCCCACTGGCCGGCAGCCACCGCGACTGGTGCTTTAGCGAGCAGCCGTGGGAGCGTCCCCCACACGTTCAGGCCATCGACGCCGCGATCCGCCACGCGAGATCCACCTTGAAGTTCAGCTACCTCGTCATCGCCAACCGGCCGGCGGTTGCGTCGTGGCGCGTCATTGGCGGCGCGATGCCAGATGGCCGGCTGCTGCGCCGCTACCTGTGCGGGTCGCAGGGCAGGGCAGTGGCGGTGTCAGACCGCGATCGTGCGCCCACGTGGCTGTACGAGGCGTGGCGCGGCGATGCCGTCCAAGTACCGGTTCAAGCCAGGCCGGCGGCGGCGGGCGGTCGACGTGAGCTTGTGCTCGACGTCGCGACTACGGCGCCGGGCAGCCGCCCTCGGGCACCTGGCCCTTCGCCGTCACCGCGAACCAGGCGATCGTGACCTGCGGCGCCTTTGGCGTGCCGGTATCCGCGACCGCCATCACCTTGTAGTGGCCGCGGCCTAGCAGCGTCAGACCCATCTCGGTGTCGGCGTCGCCGCCAAACGCTTGGGTACTGGTCGCCGCCGGCTTGCCCATGGACGGCGTGCCCAACGACTCCGCCAACGCCAGATACAGCACTTTGGGCTCGCCATCGGGGCCCTGTAGCGGAATCGGCTCACCCTTGCGCGTCCACACCGTTGCCACCCGAAACGGCTCGCACGGCTTGAGCTCTTCGACCGAGGTCCGCAGCGCCACCCGCAAACCGCTTTCGTTGTATTCGGGCAGGAAGTCTGGCCACTCCTCTGCTGCTGGTGTCTGTCCGTGGACCGTCACCGCGATCGGCACGGCCGCCATGGGGCGACCCTTGGGCCGAAACAGGAAATACAGCAGGTGATGCCCGGCCTTGGCAAAGGTGAGCTTGAAGGTGTGGGTGTGTCGGCTCGGATCGGTCAGCTTGTCGGCCCGCAGCACCTGCCGCCAGGACAGGTCGAAGCGCACGGCGACGATCACCATCTCAGCGCCGAGCAGCCGATCGCGCTCGGCGATCGCCTGACCCTTTTCGTTGATCGGCGTCACTGTCAGCTTGACTGGCTTGCCCGCCGTCGGCAGGTCGGCCGGGTTGCCGGTGCCCGCGTCCAGAAACATCGCCACGCTTGGCGCGGGCGCTGTGGGCGGCGTCGGTGGGGCGGGCGGTTCCGCTGGCGAAACTGCGGCGGCGAGATCAACAGCGACCGGCGACGCGGCGGTGGGAATCGCCACAGCCGGTGCAGGCGCCACTGGCATTGCCGCACCTGCGACATCTGCCGTCGGCGGAGTCGCGTCCTTTCGGCAACCGCAGCCGGCCAGCACACACGCCAGGGCGATCGCTGACAACATCAAGTGTTTCATGGGTCTCCGTCTTGTGGTGCCGCGTTCTTGGCGGCTGCCAACGCCAGCACGTCGCCAGGGGCGTACCAGTCTACCGCAATCAGGTTGGCGCGTTGACCCTGCTTGAGCTCGCAGGCCGTCACCCGGTCCGCCAGCAGCGGGTTGAAATTGACCTGCTTGGACAGCGCCGCATGGCCCGAGAGGCCATCGGTCAAGAAGTGGTTGATCACAAAGAAGTCATTACCTTTCTGTCCACGAAGCACGTCGCACGAGAAGTCGGCCGCCGTCTTCGCTTCGTAGGGCGTGTCAAAGGCCGCCTTCGCGTACGCGTGGTTCCACGGCTGTTGACCGTTGCCCGATTCCAGCATCAGCAAGATCCGGCGATTTTGCGCGATCAAGGCACCAAGTGTCGGCCACGGCGTTCCAGTTGCGTGTTCGATACACAGGGGCCTCAGTTGGCTCTGCACGAGCGCCGCGTCGATGACTTGTGGCGCCACGTGGTCCTCGATGACAAACACCAATACGGTGCGCGGGTGTTCCAGCAGCCACGCGCGGATGTCGCCGAAGGCCTCGACCAGATCGCGCTTGCCCGCCTGACAGATGCCGTGGCACAGCAGCGGCGTGCCGTCCGCGATGCCGTCCAGGCCCTGCGCGGTATGAACGTCCAGCATCATGCCCGTGATTCCGGCGTCGAGTTGCGCGCGGATGCCGTGCGGTTGATTGGGCAGGAGCCAGCCGTCGGCCGCGCTCGACATCGCGTTGTGGCTGGTTGGAAACACAAGCTTGTTTAACGGCCGCGCACAATTGCGAGCCTCGCCATTGCACGGCTGCTCGGCCATTGCGTCGCTGCCGGTTGCGTCGCCGCGGCCCGCATCGGGCACGACGGCGCTACTGGTGTCGCCAGAGCCGACGTCGAAATGGGCGCCGCGCTCGTTGGCGCAGCGCAGTAGACTGGGTGCAAGGGCCAGCGTCAGCGCCGAAAACAACAACCTGTGACGCCATCGACCGCCCATGGGCTGCAATTTCGCCCGTAAAGCTTGCGCGATCAAGCGGCCGCCGCGATTGGGCGCAGATCGCAGAGAGTGCGCTTGACCACGAAGGCATAGCTAGCAGAATCAACTGGTTGGCGACATGCCTGTTCGGTTATGTGTGGTCGTCATGTAAGGCCGCTGATTTACAGACACTTTGAAGGCAGTCTGGGCG
>SXGT01479852.1_pt1 | contig 32386 bp, 29 predicted proteins | sample 3176221 | NCBI WGS metagenome assembly SXGT01 (sample SAMN11356862, study PRJNA531348) | freshwater metagenome | isolation source: freshwater sample F1-120 | place: China: Fuxian Lake, Yuxi | collected 2017-12-25
CCCCACCAAGGAAAAGAAACTCAACAACATCCGCGCGGCCGGGAGCGACAACTTCGAACGCTTGACGCCGGCCCGCTTGGTGAACCTCGAACAAGCCCTCGAGTTCATCGCCGACGACGAATGCGTCGAGGTGACGCCCAAAGCGATTCGCATGCGCAAAGTCGTGCTGGACCAGGGCGAACGGGCACGACTGACGAAGTCCAAGAAACCCGCTCGAACGTGAACGAATCGGACCGCCCGAGTAATGCGGGCGGGGTCCGATACGTTGCATGCTCGATGCGCAATCGTCGATTCTTGCTCGCGGTCCTCTCGCTCGGCGCGGCACCGTTGCTGGCCGTTCCCGCTCCGACGCCGGCTGCGGCCGCCGGTGATCCCGATGTCGACTTCGACGGCGACGGATTCGGCGACTTCGTCGTGCCGGTCGTGGGCGAGACCGTCGGTACTGCCGCTGAGGCGGGCGCTGTCCATGTCTTCTATGGAACGAGTGACGGCGTCACGGCCGACGGATCGCAGTTCTGGCACCAGAACTCGGCCGGGATCCGCGACGATGCCGAAGCCGGTGATCGCTTCGGCACCGACTGGGCGGCGGGCGACTTCGACGGCGACGGGTTCGACGACCTGGCGATCGGGGTGCCGGGCGAGAACAGCGACGCCGGTCTGGTCAACGTGCTCTACGGCTCGACCCGCGGCCTTGCTGCGCAAGGCAACCAGATCTGGTGGCAGGACAAGCCTGGCGTGCCCGGCACGAGCGCCGCGCTCGACGGATTCGGAACCGCGTTGGCCGCGGGCGACTTCGACGACGACGGTCGCGACGACCTCGCGGTTGGGGTGCCGGTGGACGCTCCCGACGGAACGACCGGCGCCCGCGGCGGGGCCGTGACGATCCTCGGCGGTTCGACTGCGGGTCTCGCCGTCACCGACAGCGCGGTGATCAGCCAGAACAGCACGGGCGTGATCGGCGACGCCGAGGTCGGCGACACGTTCGGGTTCGCGCTCGCGACGGGCGACATCGACAACGACGGGCATGCCGACCTCGCGGTCGGCGCGCCGAACGAAGACTTTCGTGCCGTCGACGCGGGAACCGTCGCGTTGTTCTTCGGTGCGCCCAACGGACTGCTTGCGACTGCGAACAGCCAGACGTTGCTGCAAGGCGAACGCTCCCTGATCGAGGTCTCCGAGGCATCGGACAACTTCGGCGCGTCGCTGGCGATCGGTCGGTTCGACTACGGGCCTTACGCCGACGTCGTGGTCGGCGTTCCGGGGCAGACCGTCAATGGGGCCCCCGATGCAGGAATCTTGATCGCAGTGCCCGGCGGTGCCGATGGACTCCGGATCGGTCGGGCGTCACAGTTCCACATGGGCTTGGACGAGGTCGCGGGACCACTGCGCGGGCAGGTGCTGTTCGGTGACGTGATCGAACGCGCCGATTTCGACGGCAACGGTCGCGACGACCTCGTCGTCGGTGTGTGGGGATTCGACCGCAACCTCGTGAGCAACGTCGGTGCTGTCATCACGATGTACGGAGGCACGTCGATGTTCGGCGGAGCTATTCCGTCGATCCTGGTCACCCAAGCCACTGGCGGGGTGATCGACGAACCCGAACGCAACGACTCGTTCGGTCAGTATCTCGCGGCTGTCGACGCGAACGGCGACGGCCAAGACGGCTTGTTCGTCGGGGTTCCGCTCGAGGACCTCGGTGCGGTCGCCGACGCCGGTGCGGGCCACGTGTTCGGCGGCGGCGGGTTCGGTTTGGTGCCATCGAGTTCGACGGCGTGGACGCAGAATCTCGCCGGGGTCGCCGACGCCGCCGAAGTAGGCGACCTGTTCGGTGGTTCCGGCCAGCTCTGATCGACGTGCTCGTCGACGGGCTGGTGCTCGATGCCGGGCTAGCTCATGGCGGTCGGCTGCGATGCGTTTCGTTGTGCAGCTCGTTCTGATCGGCGTTGCGATTCGAGTTCGACCCAGTCGGTGTTGCGGAGCTTGACCGCGATCCACGCGGCGCCGATCGGTCCGAGGAGCAGTGCAACGACGGGGATCCACCACCGCCAGCGGATTCCCGGTGTGATCCAGAACACCATCACCGCGAACGCCATCACGACCCAGCCGTGGAACCAGCCCATCAGCTTCGTGCCGACCTCGCTCTCAGCGATCTGCCAGCAGTAGAACAACCCGAGGTACGTGACGGTCTCCATTGTCGCGACCCAGAACAGCTGTTCGCCGCGCCGTTGCGTTTCCGACTTCTCGTCGTCAGCGAATTCGACCACGAACCGAGGTTAGGCTCAGCACGTGGCGGCCTTGCATCTGGCACTCCGCAAGCACGTCGTTCCACTCGACAGTCGGGCGTTCGACGAACTGATCAACGGCGTTGTCGGTGATCGGCGCATCGTCGCGTTGGGTGAGTCGCACCACTTCGTGCACGAGACGTACGCGATTCGGGCCCGTGTGTTGCGTTCGTTGGCCGGGCTCGGTTTCGAGCACGTCGGATTCGAGATTGCTCGCACCGACGGCATCCGCCTCGACGAGGCGCTGTCCGCGCGCGATCCGAACGCGCTCGATCGAGTGTCGACCTTCGGTTACCGCCACCCCGACGACCGACCGTACGAGGGGGTGCTCGCGACGGCGCCGGGTGACTACCCCGAGGCCGGAATGCGAGCCGAGTACGAAGCCCTGCTCGATGCCCTCCGGGCGAGCCCGCCTTCGGGCTCGTCGTGGCGCGCGTTCGGGTTCGACATCGACTACGCACCGGGCGCAGCTGGCGAACGCTTGCAGGAACTCGCGTCGTCCGGCGTGCCCGACGTCGAGGCCGAACGGGAGCGGGCGACCTCGACCTTGTCGATCAGTCGCCAGTACGACGCAGCGGTACGCGAGGCCTCATCGTACGAAGGGTTGCGAACGCCGATGGCGTGGCGCGAACGGCTGATGACCGAACACGTCGAGTTCGAACTCGCGGCGCATCCCAACGCCCGGTTCGCGTTGTGCGCGCACAACCTGCACCTCGCTCCGTCGAGTCCCGCGTTCGCAGACGCCGGCGCGGTCGGTCCCGGTGGGGGCGAGGCACCCCCGCTCGGAGTTGCGCTCGCATCCGCAGGTCATCGGGCCGCGACGATCTGGATGTTGCACGCCGATGGCGTCGACTGCGGTCCGCCGCCGAGCAACGGGCGGGTCTGTGCGGCCCGCGGGACGCTGAACCGCGAGCTGGCGGAGGTCGGCACTTCGTTCGCGTTCCGCACCGACAGCATCGACGAACTCGCTGTTCCGTGGCGGTCGTCGACGATCTACGACACCGTGATCGAAGGAGTGCCTGCGCAACAGTGCGACGTCGTTGTCTTCGTCGCGAACACGACCGCGCTCCGGACGAGTTAGCGGGTCCAGTGACCTGTCCGCTCGGCAAACGCGCGGGCGGCTGGCAGCATCAGATGCACGTCGCCGGCGCGCGCCGAACTCGACGAGGTCGACCGGTGCTCGGGTTCGATGGTCACGATGTCGATACCCCGCCGGTCATCGAGGTCGGCGAGGTCGTCGTCGTGACGTGGTACGACGAGCACGCGACCCAAGCGCGCCCGCATGCGTTCGCATTCGTCGGCGTCGGCGTACCACGACGGATCGAGGACTTGTCGCCACTTGTCGGCACCGACGACAATTGCGTCGTACCCATCGGCGATGTCGGCGATGAAACGATGTTCGGTGACGCTGACCGTGAGCCACGGAAACTCCGCAGCGGCATCGTGGAGGACCTCGACGCGGGCTTCCAACGTCGGTCCCGCGGCATGCGCCTTGCCGAGTGCGTCGCGACTCACGACCCACTCGACCGTTGCGAGTTCGAAGTGACGGTGTGCCGCGCGCGCGATCGCGAGATGCGCGTGCGTCGGCGGGCTGAACGAACCGGGATACGCGACGCGCATCCGATTCATCGATCCGTTGCCGGGCGATGACGGTCGAGGATCGGTTCGATGACTTCGACGTACTGCGCGAGGCGGTCGGCGACCTCGAACGGCAAACTGGGGTCGCGGAAATCGAACTGCTCCCAGGTTTCTGAGACCCGCCGCCAGCGATCGTTGCCGATGAACGCGCCTGCCACCGGGTCGCGTCCGAGCACCTTGCGCCATCGAGCCTCGACGTCGGTGAGACGCGCCAGCACGGCGTCGTTGCGATCCGCCTTCGAATGTTCGCTGTGGAAGCCGATCTCGAGTTCGATCGACCGCGCGCGTGCGCCATGAATGAGCTGCGCCTCGTAGTGCTCCTTCGTGCGCTCGCCGGTTCCGATCGTGACCTTGACGCCGGCACCGTGGGCGTAGCCGCCGAACTCGACGTACTCGGGCGCGATTGCGCTGCGCAGCGCATCACGGACTTGTTCGAAGAACTCGGTGCTGGTCGGATCACTCATCGTCGGTCGCAAGGAGGGTGGGGCGGAACATGGCTGAGGGGTCCAACTCGGGTCAGGTCGGGCGCAGGATCGGCGGGTGCAGCGAGGTTGCCTCGCCCTTGCGGTAGAGCTGCGCTGGGCGTCCGTCGGTCGGTGCGGTCTCGCCAGTGGGTTCGACGAATCCTGGTGTGCCGAGCACCTTGCGACGAAAGTTCGCCTCGTGGAGGGGCATGCCCCAGACCGCTTCGTAGACGCGGCGGAGTTCGCCGATCGTGAACTGGTCCTCGACGAATGCTGTGGCCAGGGTCGTGTACTCGAGCTTGGCCCGAGCGCGCTCGACGCCGTCCGCGATGATCCGAGCGTGATCGAACGCCAACGGCGTGCCTTCGGATTGACCGAGGTCGTCGATGGCGAGGTCGTCGACCGCGAAGAAGCGCGCCGCGCGGGCGTCGTCACCTGCGGTGGGGTCGGGGGTGCGGGCCACGAACGCGACGTACGCGATCGTCACCGTGCGCCGACGCGGGTCGCGTCCGGGAGCCCCGTAACTGCGGAGTTGTTCGAGATGATTCGGCTCGACATCGATGCCGGTTTCCTCGGCGAGCTCCCTCCGAGCTCCGGCATCGAGGTCCTCGTCCCGTTCGATGAAGCCACCCGGGAGTGCCCACGATCCACGGTGCGGTTCGTAGCGTCGCTCGATCAGCAGCACTGACAGGCGGCCGTTGCGAATCGTGAGCAATACCGTGTCGGCGGTGACGCCGAACGTGTCGGGTTCGTGGCGGGCGCCGCTCATCGGTGCAGTGAACCACACCCGGCGACGATCGCAATCGTCGCCGGTGAGACTGGGCGCAATGCGGCCGTCGCAGGGTCGCGGTCTAGAATCTGACGGTCCGTCAGATTCGCTGGCCTTCATGGTCGCGGATCGCAACATCCCTGGTCAGGAGCCTTCAGGATGACTCTCACCGACCTGCCGCTGATCGTCAGCGTCGACGATCACGTCGTCGAACCGGCCCACCTCTGGCAGCGGTGGTTGCCGGACCGCTGGAAGGAGCTGGGCCCCCGAGTCGAGCGCCGCGGGATCGGCGCGATGAAACACATCGGTGGCGGCACCTACGAGCAGACCTTCGACGATGCTGGCCCGCTCGGTGACTGCTGGATCTATGAAGACTTGGTCTACATCAACAAGCGCCATGTCGCGGCGGTTGGCTTCGAACGCGACGACATGGAGATGGTGCCGATCACCTACGACGAGATGCGACCGGGTTGTTTCGACCCCGTGGCTCGCCTCGAGGACATGGACGTAAATCATGTCGAAGCGTCGTTGTCGTTTCCGACGTTCCCACGCTTTTGTGGTCAGACCTTTGCGGAAGGCAACGACAAGGATCTGGGCCTGGCGTGCGTGCAGGCCTACAACGACTGGATGATCGAAGAATGGTGCGGCGACAGCGGCGGACGCCTCATTCCGCTCACGCTGATCCCGCTGTGGGACATCGACCTCGCGGTTCGCGAGATCGAACGTTGCGCGGCGAAGGGAAGCCATGCGGTGTGTTTCAGCGAGATCCCACCGCATCTCGGTCTACCGAGCATCCACTCGGGTTATTGGGACCCATTCTTCGCGGCGTGTCAGTCGACCAACACCGTGATCAACATGCACATCGGCTCGTCGTCGCGCATGCCTGCGACATCGGCCGACGCTCCGGTCGCAGTCGCAGCCACGTTGAGTTTCGGCAACGCGATGGCGTCGATGGCCGACTTTCTCTTCAGCGGCGTACTGGTTCGCTTTCCCGATATCACGCTTGCCTACAGCGAAGGGCAGATGGGTTGGGTTCCCTACATCTTGGAACGGGCCGACGATGTGTGGCGCGAACACCGAGCTTGGGGTGGGGTGAAAGACATCGTGCCCGAGCCGCCGAGCACCTACTACTACCGCAACATCTACGCGTGCTTCTTCCGTGATCGCCACGGACTCGACAGTCTCGACAAGGTCGGCGAGAACAACATCACCTTCGAGACCGACTATCCGCACACGGACAGCACGTGGCCGCACACCAAGAAGGTCGCGCTCGACCTGATGGGCCATCTTCCCGAAGTGACCGTGCGCAAGATCGTGCGCGGCAACGCAATCCGGATGTTGGGGCTCGACCTCGCACCCTGACCTTCCGGTGATCTACCGCGCCGGGTTGTTGCGAATCAGCGTGGTGAGGCGCTCGACGATGCGGCGGCCGCGTCGCGCGAATCCGAGTTCGTCGATGAGCTCATCGACCAAGTGATCCTCGGTGCGCAACAGCGTGTCCGAGCGGATCCACAGCAACAGCGCGAGCAACTCATCGTCGCGATAGTCGTCGATCGATTCACGCCGACCGATTCTCGGCCGTAGCCCGCGTTGCGGTTCGAACACTGCCGACTCGGCGCGTCCGACTGCCGCAGCCTGCGGAGTCGGTGGAGTGGGCGGCACTGCGATCGCCGGGGTTGCCGGGGTGATCGCGGGCCGGGGGGTTGGAGTCGTTGCGTCGAGGCCCGCTGGGTGGACGACGCCTGTCACGGCATTCGTCGGGATGGGTCTTGCCGGTTCGGCCGGGGCGCCTGGTGGCGAAGTCGGCGGATCGGTTGGGAACGCCGCGGTTGCGGTCCGCCACGCGTCGACGGCGCGTGCCAGTTCGGCGTCGGGTGACGCGAACCACGCGGTCGACCAGATGCGGTGGAACCTCCACCCGAGGCGCTCGAGTTGATCTTGGCGCAAGCGATCGCGGGCACGTGCGGTTGGCTGTGCGTGATACGACGCACCGTCACACTCGATGGCGAGCACTGGCTGGCCGGGTCGATCGGGATGCATAGCGGCGAAGTCGATCCGAAAGCCAGAAGCGCCGTACTGGCTCGCGACGGGAACCCCGGCACTGACGAGCGCGTCGCGCACGCTGATCTCGAACGCGTTGAGTGCGGGAACGGTGGTGCTCGCGGCTCCGAGATCGGCTCCGCGCGCGGCTGCGTACTCGAGGTACGCACGCAAGAGGGCGACCCCAGGTTTGTTCGAGCGATTCGGGTCCATGTCGAGCGCCGAAAAGCTGGATACGAGAGTCATGCGTCGCTTGGCGCGGGTGACGGCGACGTTGAGCCGTCGTTCCCCGCCCTCCATGAGCAGTGGGCCGAACCGGTAGGGGAGCTTGCCGTTCTCGTCCTTGCCGTAACCGACCGTCAAGATGATCGCATCGCGCTCGTCGCCCTGAACCCGTTCGAGGTTCTTGACGAAAAACGGCTCGTCACGCGAGTCGGAGAAGAAGTCGATCAGTGCGGTGTCGGTCGTGTCTCGCAGCGCGTCGTGCAGTGCAGCTTCGACTCGGTTGGCGTGCTTGATCCCCATCGCAATGACACCGAGCGTTTCGCGTGGTCGACGCCGTGCGTGGTCGAGCACGAGGTCGACCACGCGCCGCACCTCGGCACCGCTGCTGTCGAAATCTCCGGCCACCGTGGCCGTTTCGCCGACAAGCACATGTTCGATCACGTCTCCGCTCAGCGCGCCGGGAAATGTTGTGAGCGAACGGTCGTAGAAGTGTGCGTTGGAGAAGGCGATGAGGCGTTCGTCGCGGCTGCGATAGTGCCATAGCAGCGTGCGCAGGCGCGTCCCGACCAACGGGGTCAAGGCGTCGAGGACCGACTCGAAGCCGCTGGTGAGTGAGAGGTCGCCCTCGGCATCGGGGCTGTCATCGTCGAGCGCGTCGGCCGTCGTCGAGAAGAATGCGGTCGGCGGAAGCTGACGATCGTCGCCGGTGACGACGAGTTGGGTGCCACGCAAGATGGCCGGCATCGCGTCGGCTGGCGTGATCTGGCTCGCTTCGTCGAACACGACCAGATCGAAGAGCCCAGGGATCGTCGGGAGCAACTGGCTGACCACCAGCGGACTCATCGCCCAGCACGGCTTCACTGCCGTCAGCACATCCGGAGCTGCCGCGAAGAGATCGCGAAACGGGAGATGCCGCGACTTCTTGGCCGCCTCGCGCTGCACGATCTCGGCTTGTTCAGGATGCTCGTCGAGCGCGCGCACGATGCGTTCCGCAACCGCCCGCTGCACGCGAGCCGCGGTGGCGCCGATGTGAGCAGCGTCGGCCTGACGGAAATCGGAGAGATGACGATCGTGCACTCGTCCGTCGAACGTTCCGATCGTCGGCTCGGCGAGGCGAATCTCGTCGAGCTGCGAGTCGGCGATCGTCGCGCGCAACGAACCCACGGCGCGCCCGACATCGGTGACGCCGTCGCTCACCAAGGCGTCGAGGAGCGGTCCGAACCCGAATGTCGTGAGCGACTCGCGGCGCTGATGCAGTTCCGGCAGCTTCGCGAGCGCTCCCGTCTCGGCCGCAAGTGCCGCACCGCGCGCCACGAGGTCGCCGGGTGAGACGGTCGCGATGTCGAAGCGCGGTAGACGCGCACCCAACTCGGTGGCACCGGTAACGACGGCCGCCAAGCCCGGGAATCGGTCGCCGTCCGGGAGCGACGGCCGAGGCTCGGACCCATTTGCCGCCCAGGCCTCGGCAAATTCCGCCAGCGTGTTCGCTCGCTCGGCGAGGGTGCGAGCGCGCGTGGCGCCGTCTCGGCACTGGGCGCGCATCGTTCGCTTCGCGGCTCGGTAGGCGCCGTTGCTCAATACTGCGAGGGCGCGTCCCACCGCGTTGCGCCCTGCCGGCGCGAGGCCAGCGCGCACGGAAATGAGGTCGGCCTCGAAGACCGTCGGTTTGGCCCATTCGAGAATCGCCTCGAGCTCGTCGAGACGTGTCGCGAGACGGAACCACTCCTGCACGGTCGAGGGCGGCCGCTGGCCCGTGCTCTCGACGACACGGTCGATGTCAGCCACACTCGGCGCCGCGCCGCCGACGGCGCGCGCCGCATCGAGGGCGGCGCGGGCTTCGTGCTCGTTGGAGATCGACGCACCCGCCCAAGGCGAGGTGGTCTCGATCGCCAGCCCGCCGAGTTCGACGAACGCCTGCATGTCGTCGACGGCCTTCGTCCGTGCAGCCTGGTCGAGCGCGACGAGCGCCGATGCGGGCAACCGAATCGATCGGCGATCGGCGGCCAGTTCGACGAGCTCGCCGATCAGGTCATGCACCGAAGCGCCGTTGGGGGCGCGTCGCTCGTGGAGCGCGATGGAGTAACGGTTCAAGGCGGTCCGTTCGCGTTCCAGCGCAGCGTGGAGCGCGTCGACGTTCGGTAACGGCGTCGACCCCGCGGCCTGCAACGAGGCGGCGAGTTGCTGGGCCAGCGTGCGTTTCGCAAGCACGCCGCCATGGACGTCGAGGACGAGATCGCCGAGGCCGTTCTGGACGAGCCGTTTCGTGACGGCGTCGATAGCGGCCCGCTTCTCGGCAACGAACAAGACCCGCTGCCCGCGTGCACACATCGTGGCGATGAGGTTCGAGATCGTCTGGCTCTTGCCAGTGCCTGGTGGACCCTTGATGATGAGGTGTTCGCCCGCGATCACCGTGTTGATCGCGTGGCTCTGACTCGCATCTGCGTCGAGCACACAGAACTCGTCGCCGGGAGCCTGGTGGTCGGGCAGCGCTGGTTCGACCTGGACGTTGCGTGCGCGGATGCGATCGCGTGCGGCCGCGTCGCCAGCAACCGCCGCGATGATGTCGTGATTCGCCAAGGCGCCGGAGGTTCGCGCCGCTTCCAGATCGAGGACCATGGGCAACTTCGCGTACGAAAAGTTGCTCACGACGATGCGCGATGCGATGGCGAAACCGGTGATCTCCTGGGCGACGGAGTGGAGTTGCTCGTGCACCGCGACGGTGTCGAGTTCTCCTTCGGGCGTCCGGCGTGCGTCGAAGGCCGATTCGTCGATCGCGATCCGAAACTCGGTGCGGAGTGCGTGGAGCAACACGGGATTGATCACGGTCGGACCCTCGACCGCGAGCTCGAAGTCGGCGCCTCCGAACGAACGCGACGTGAGCGAGATTGGCGTCAGCAGGATCGGCGCAGCGGGAGGGGAGGCTCCCTGCGTCTGGTTCCAGCTGACGAGGTCGCGCGCGAGGTGAAGCGTGACCACGCCTTTTTCTTCGTACATCTCGCGAGCTTTCGCGCTGATGGCACGCGCTCGGCGCGCGGCGTCGGCGAACGTCTCGGGGTCGACGAACAGTTGACTGAGCCGGATGCGTCCTCGTTCGATCAAGCTGGCGAGCGCGTCGGCCTGCACGCCCGCGAGGTCGAGCGTGCCCGCACGAAGATCACGAAAATGGAGCAACGAGTTGCGTCCGCCGAGGTCGACGAGTTGTTCGGTCCATCGAGCGACGGCGCGCTCGACGAGGGACGCGGTGCTCGCCGGCGCGGCAGGTTCGGGCGCGGGAGGTTCGGGCGCGGCAGGTTCGGGCGCGGGAGGTTCGGGAGCGGCAGGTTCGTTTCCCGGCGCGGGTGCAGGAGTGGTCACAGCCTCATTCTGGCTCATCCTGCGCACGCTTCCGGTCGAGGCGTCGCCGCAACTCGGATGCGGTTGGGGCAACGCCCTAACGTCGCTCGTCGTGACGTTGACGGACGAGGTTGCGTATCCGCCGGCTCAGCACATGTTGCGCGATCTGCGCATCGAGTTCGCGCACGGCGATCGGGAGAGCTACGCGTGGATCCCCAACGTCGGCGAGCTCGCGGACGGGCGGGGTCACGTGCGTCTCGGCGCCATCTCGGTGCTGGCTGACGTGCTCGGCGGCGGGCTGGCGGCTTTGGCCGCCGCACCAGGTTGGATTGCAACCGCCGACCTGACGGTGCATCGCGGCGATCCCATCAGGGCCGGATCTGGTGACGACCTCGAGGCCCATGGGCGGGTGGTGCGCGCGGGACGCTCGACCGTGGTGCTCGAGTGCCGCGTGCGTGCGGGGGCTGGTTCCCCGGCGCTCGCAACGCTGACCTTCGCCGTGCTCGAACGGCGCGATTCGAATCCGGAGTTCGTGCCAACCTCGGGGCCCCCGATTCGTCAGTCCATGGCGACCGACACGAGTGGATTGCGGGTCGGTGTCGCAGAGGCGTTCGGGATTGTTGTGCTCGCAAGCGGTGAGGCGCGTCTTGCGATCACGCCGTACGTCGTCAACTCGCTCGGGGCGACGCAGGGCGGAGCGCTTGCCACCCTCGCCGAACTTGCGGCTGAGTCGCTTGATCCGTCGGGACGTTCGGCGAGTGTCGACCTGCAGTTGTCGTATCTGAGTCTTGCCAAGGTTGGTCCGGTCGTCGCGACTGCCCAACGTTGCGGCGACGAGGGAGTCGTGCGCGTCGTCCTGGTCGATGCGGGCGCGCGACGAACGGTTGCCCACGCAATGGTTCGAATCGAGCGAGTGGCATGAGGATCACCGGCGATGGTCGCGGCGTCGCCCGGTACGTCGGGGTCACCATGCTCGAGACCGGCGCGTGGGAAGCGGGCGAAATCGTCCTCACCGGGCACGCGGTTCTCGGGCCTCATGTTGCGACCGAGTCGAGCGCGATCAGCACCGGCGCGTTGTTGACGATGTGTGACAACGTCGCCGGTTTCTGTGGCGGCCTCGCGGCGCTGCCGGATGGGTGGGTGCAAACTGTCAACCTGATGGTGCGACGTACACGCCTGGATGTCGCGGGTCCGTTGGACTTTGTCGCGTCGGTACTCCGCAAAGGTCGGCGTGCGATCGTCACCGATGTTCGGGTGAACGATGCGGCGGGGCTGGTCGCGATCGGAACGCTGACGTCTGCGGTGTTGATGCCCGAGGGCGGCCCGCCGCTGTGGGACCGACCGGCGCGGCTCGACACCAGATTCGAATCGGACGGGCCGCTTCCCCCGTTTGGTGAATGGCTCGGCATCGAGCGCGAGGACGATCGTGTGACCCTGTCTGTTCGAGACGACATGCGCAACCCGTGGGGCATCGTGCACGGTGGCGTGACCGCATCGTTGATCGATGCTGCGGCCGAGCACGTCGTACCTGGGACGCGCGGCGTGCTCGACGCAACGGTGCACTACGTGGCCCCCTCGAAGGTCGGTCCCTTGGCCGCGATCGGTGAAGTGATCGCGCGACGGGCGGGCGACGTGCTCGTCCGCGTCGAGGTGCGAGATACCGGTACCGATCGAACGACCGCGCTCGCGGTCGCCGCCGTCGAATCGGTCTGATCGCGCACGCGTCGATCGGAGTCGGTCCGGCGTTGGGCAGGCGCCCCCAGCGGCCCCCAGCCGCGTTCAGGCGAGCCCAGCCGGGTTCAGGCGAGCCCAGCCGGGTTCAGGCGAGCCCAGCCGGGTTCAGACGGGTTCAGGCCCGCCCTCGTCGTCGCCCGGATCGTCGGCGGCATCGGGAAGGAGTTCGGTCAATGCGGCGATTTCCTCCTCCGCACCATCGAGTTCTGTCAGCGTGGCGTCGAGTATCTGGCGGGCCTCGACCAGGACCGCATCGATCGCATCGCGGTCGTCGGTCGGCTCGAGCGCCAAGACGCCGTCGGCAACCCCGGCGACATCGATGTTGTCGAGCCGGTCCTGCGCCGCGGTCACCAACAGGTCGGCGTCGACGATTTCGGCGTCCGCAAGCAGCGCGCCGATCTCGTCGAGTTGATCCTGGAGGTCGATGAGCGTGGCGTCGACGCCGTCAGCGACGCGGGTGGTGCGGATCTGGGCCCGGAGCAGTTGGAAGTGGCGTCCGAGCCCGTTGTCTCGGCATGCCGAACGCAGTTCGCGACGCTTCGTCGCAACCGAAGCCGCTGCGATCGCGTCGTCAACGGCGGTTGCGAATGATTCGATCTTGGCATCGAGCATCGCTCGGTGTTGGTCGGTGATCCACACCGCGGCGGCGAGCCGTTGCGACAGCTTGGCGACGGAGCGCTCGCCCCGACGCTCGAGGCCGGCCATACAGCGATCCTGCCAACGATCGAATCGTGGATGGTGCTCGCCGTCGCCGGCGGATGCGGCGCGATCGCCTCGCGGTCCTGCGGCAGCCGTCGCGGCAGACGTCGCGGCGATGCCGGTGAGGCTGAGTGATACGAGGAGAAGAACTCGTGCCGTCGAACGTCGGTTGATCACGCGTGTTGGTCCCAGGATGGCGGCCCAGCCCGGGCCCGCCTACTGCATCGACCGGCGAAACGGGTCGCTTGACCCGCAGTCGCGGAACTTCGCCGAACTGTGACGTCGACGACGGGGCTCGTCTGGCTCAGATCGACGTCGGGAGTTCGCCGGGGAGTTGCCCGCCCGCCGCGAGCCAACGACCGAACAGATCCGTAGCTTCGTTCGGGTTGTAGAGGTCCTCCTGCCGCGAAAACTCGCCGTTACCCGCGTAGGTCAAGATGGTCACGCACCCGAAGCGATACTGCTCATCTCCACCGGTCGGGTCGGGAAGCACCTGCCACGGGTAGTACACGACACGGTTGCCGTCGATCATGTACCACTCGACCGGAAACGACATCATCGGCACCATCGCCATGACCGTGGTGATGGTCTCGCGGATCTTGTCCCGGCCCACGATGGTGCCGTAGTGGTGCTCTTCCCAGACGCAATCGTCCGTATGCAGATCGCTCCAGCGATCCCAATCGGCTGCGTCACCCGCGGCAACGATCGCGTGGTACGCGGCCTCGATCTCGGCGCGGTCGAAGACGGTCATGCGGGGGCTCCTGTTCGTGCGTTCGACATCAGGCCGTCGCCGGTTACCAAGGCGAGTTCGAGCGTGCTCACGAGTCCGGCGCGATGGTCGCAGACCGCCGGAATCGCGTTGACCACTCGGGCGGCAGTGGCGATCAGCCCGGCGGTGTTGTGGTCGCCGTCTTCGCCTTCCATCTGGAGTTCGAGCACGTAGCGCGGCGAGCCCTCGATTTCGATGCGGTACCCGCCGTGTCCGGGTGGTTGGGGCCAGTCGGGTTCGAGGTCGTCGGCCATGCGGGTGACGTGCTCGATCACGATGCGAGCCTCGCCGTCGACGATGCCCCGAATCTCGAAACGGACCGCCCCCATCGTGCCCGCTCGGATCGTGCCAACCGGTCCGACGATGTCGCGAGGCGCGGGTCGCTTGTCGACGACCTCCTCGACCCGGTCGAGTTCGAGTCCACATCCCGCGGCGAGTTGATGCACGACCGGGCCCCAGGCGAACGTCAGCGCGCCGGGCATGTACATCAGTGGCGATTCGTCGAGCGGCTGGCCGAAGCCCATGGTGTCGAACAGCACTGTGGCTTGGTCGTAGGTGTCGTAGTTCAAGATCTCGAGGACGCGAATCGAGTCGACGCGTTCGCACACACCCGTGAGCGCGAGCGGAAACAGGTCGTTCGCGAATCCGGGGTCGATCCCGCTCGTGAAGCACGTGGCGTTGCCGCGTGCACATGCCGCTTCGAGCTTCGCGGTCAGCCCCGGGTGGGCAGCCGGTGGGTAGACCAGCGGCACGATGCTCGTGGACACGACATTGATGCCGCGTTCGAGGATGCTCACGAGATCGTTACGGGCTTCGAAAGGTCGCAGGTCGGCGGTCGCGCAGTAGACGACGCAGTCGGGTGCGAGGTCCAACACGCTTGACGCGTCCTGGGTCGTGACGATCCTGCACGGTTCGAGGCCGGCGAGTTCACCGGCGTCGAGACCAGCTTTGGCATCGCCATGGACGATGACACCGACGAGGTCGAGGTGCGGATGACGGATCACTTGACGCAAGGCCGGCATGCCGGCGTTGCCAGTTCCCCACACTGCGACCCGGCGAGTGCGGGTCGGTTCGGTCTGGGCCGGCGCGGGCACAGGATGCTCGTCGTTCATGGGTGCATCCTGCCCAGTCGGCCGTCGAGACCGCCACCCGAGTGGCGTTGTCACGCGCTCAGCCGCCGAACTGCTGCGCGCGTTGGGAGGGTCCCGAGGTGGTTACGCCGTGAGTTCGGGCAACCGCGGCCCCGCTTCGAGCACGAGGGGGAGACCGCAATGGGGGTCGACGATCCGAGGTGCTTCGAACTGGTGCGTGTTCCCGCGATCGTCGTCGATCGCAACGATGTAGACGCCGTCGCGTTCGGAGAGGATACGGGCAACCTTGTAAATACGCCCCACCATCACGTACGCGAGTCGTTGGCTGCCCTCCATGCGGTTGTGTCGACCGAGTCAGTCCCGGACTTTCGAGCCAATTCTGGGTTCTCGGTACGATCGTGCGTGCTTTCTGAGCGCTACGCCTATCAGCCCTGGCTCGACGGCCTGCGAACCGTCGCCGTGGCCGGCGTGTTGTTGTTTCATCACTCCCAGTTCCGCCCGACCAATGGTGGGCCATGGGCGGGTGGGTTTCTGGGAGTCGATGTCTTCTTCGTGCTGTCTGGCTACCTGATCACCACGCTGTTGCTCGTCGAGCACGGCCGAGAAGGTCGGATCTCCCTCGGCGGTTTCTGGCTTCGTCGGGCACGGCGATTACTGCCAGCCCTCGTCGTGATGATCGGCTTGGTTGCGCTGCTCGCGTGGCTCGTATTGCCGGAGTACGAGTACTCGCGGCTGCGGGTCGAATCGCTTGCGGCGCTGTTCTACATCGAGAACTGGACCCACATCGAGAACGGTACGACCGCGGTTGCGCATACGTGGTCGCTCGCCGTCGAAGAGCAGTGGTACCTCGTGTGGCCCATCGCCGTCGTCGCGATGCTGCGGTTCGGACGCGCGCAACTCGATCGGATGCTGTTTGCAGTTGCGGGGCTTTGGATCGTCAGCGTCGTGCTGATGCAGTGGCTGTACGAGCCGGAGTCCAATGGCCGGGTGTACTTCGGCACCGACACGCGCTCCCAATCATTGTTGTTGGGGGCTCTGCTTGCTGTCGGGTTGGCGCGTTTGCGTCGCCCTCCGGACACGCGGCTCGTGAGGCTTCTCGACCCCCTTGCCTACATTGCGTTGGTCGGGCTCATCGCCATGTTTTGGTTCGTCGACCTCGAATCGGCTTTCGTGTACCGCGGGGGTCTGACCCTGCTGGCGGTGCTGGTGTTGGTTGTCATCACCGCAGGTCTGCACGGTGCGGGCGGGATGCGCCGGATCCTCGGCGTCGCCCCGCTTCCGGCCCTCGGCAAGATCTCCTACGGCCTGTACTTGTACCACTGGCCGATCTTTTGGTGGCTGCGTGAATCGCGTGTCGGATACGGCGGGATCGCCCTACTGGCGCTGCGGCTCAGCGTCACCTTCGTCGTCGCGGGGGTTTCGTATTTCCTTGTCGAGCGTCCGGCGCGGGCCACGATCTCGGGCAAGGCGTTTGCGATTGGCATGCCCGTTGCGGTGCTCCTCGCCGTGGTCGCAATCGTGGCCGCAACGCCGACCCGAGGAAACGCCCAACAACTCGGGCGACTCGGTGTCGCATTCGCATCGGTGCGAGAGGATGGGCCCTCCGACGCACGACGGATGTTGCTGGTTGGCGATCAGCCGGTGCTGGTGATGGACCAGGTCGCGCCGATAGCCATCGATGACACCTGGGCAGCCGCGATCGGTTCCTACTCGTGCAACATCGGTCCTGGCCGCGCCCTGATCGGGGACAACGCAGTACCCGCACTCGCGGAGTGCCGGGTCTTGTTGGATTCGTTCGAGGCCGCGGCCGGCGCGTTCGAGCCCGATGCGACCGTCGTCATGGTCGGGCCGAGTTTCGGAGCCGACCGGATTGTCCAAGGACGCCGGCTCCTGTACGAGACCGACGAACTCGAGGAAGCGCTGCACGATCGGCTCGACGAGATCCGGCTGCGGACCGCTCAAGGAACCGACGTTTTCGTCGTTGCGTCACCGCCGTGCATGCCGGTGTCCAACGCGGACCTCGATGCACGGTTGGCCTGGGTTGGTCGCGTGCTCGATCGTTACGCGACCGAGCGGGATGCGAGGGTTGTCCATCCGCGAGAGTTCCAGTGTCCTGGGGGTCAGCCGCGAGATCTGATCGACGGTCCGATGTTCGAGGGTGCGTCGCTTACCGCGGAGGGGTTGCGGGCGACCTGGACCTGGTTGGTTTCCCAGGTGTGAGGCTCCGGCTCGAACGCTCGGTGTGGTCGAAATGGCTCAAGCTCGCCACGCAGAGCGACGAAACCTCCCTGCATGGCGAGGTGGGGAGACGCAGCACGACCCAGCGCGCGCGACCCGCGCACGGTGGGTCGCCTCGTTGTCGGGGCCGTCACGCTCTCGTTGGCCGTCGCCGTTCCTGCGGCGGCTGTGTCGCCGCTCGACCCTGCGGCCGGTCGACCTGAACCGTCGGGTGTCCCGTGCGCCAGCAGCAGTGTGCAGGTCGATCGTCCGCGTCATCGGTATGGCGTGTGCGAGCGCGGCCGACGGGCTTGGAAACGGGTCGTGCTGTTGTACGGAGACTCGTTGTCGTCCCAAGCTGCGCCGTACGTCGAGCACTACTTCGAGGTTCGATCGGATTTCATGGTTGCGTCGCGCACCCTGGGCGGCACCGCGCCGTGCGACTGGCTTCGCAAGGTGCGCTCGGACATCAGTCGATACGCGCCCGTTGCCATGATCTTTCAGTTCTCGGGAAACCTGCTCACGTCGTGCATGACCGAGGCGCGCGATGCCCTCATGCCGATGGACGGATCGAATCCCGACCCTGAGCCCTACTACGACCAATACGAGCAAGACACGCGAGCCTTTGCCCGAATGGCGCGGGCGCGTCGCGTGCCGATGTTCATTTCGGCGGCGCCACCGACCCCGGACTTCGCCGACGCGACCAACGGCTGGGGACGGCTCGACGATCTCTACCGCTCGATCGCGTCCGACGAAGGTGCGACCTACATGGATGCGCCCCGGTTGGCCGTTGCGAATCCCGATGGGAGTCGCGTCGAAACGTTGCCTTGTCTCGAGATCGAACCGTGCCTGGGATATCCGGTCGCGGAACACAATGCTCTGTACGCGCCGGATCGCGCGCACTTCGGGTGTGCAATACCGGTCGCGCCGCCCGTGCGCGGCGTCACGGCGCCGTGTCCGGCCCACTCGTCGGGCGCGTTGCGCTTCGGCTTGGCAATGGTCGAGACCGTGCGAGCGCAACTCGACGGCGTCGCGTTTCGTGCTCCCGCAGTTCCTCGCGCCCTCCACGGCGCGTGAATCCCGAATCCAAGAATCGTTGTGTTCCGCAGACGTGCCGTCAGCGGTGATCGACCCGCTCGAAACAGTCCGGTCGGGGTCGGACGCGCGAGAGCGAGTCAGACGGGGTCGGCGAGTTTGGGAATCGACTGGTGCTGATCGAGCATGGTGCCCATCATCGACTGGATGAACTCGTCGGCGTCAGGCGTGAGTCCACCGGGTACCCCGCCGTAGATCGCCGCCGACCTCGGTTGCTGGTCGCGATGTTCGATCGCGTACGGAACCGCGTCGGCCAGGTCCGTTCGGAAGCGATCGACCACGCCCGGCTGGGTTTGCGGGCCGGTCACCGCCATGTGGATCGAGTTCGGGTACTGCTGTCCGTTGAACCGCCATCCACGAGTTCGCATGAAGTCGTTGACGTGGTAGATGTCGAACTCGTCGCTGCGGAAGCTGAAACAGAACGTCGGCGTCCCCATCATGATCAACTCGGGGTGCGAGCGCACCGCGTCTTGCATCGCGAATGCCGTTTCGAAGATCGCCTTCGCGTGCTCTCGATACCCGTCTTGTCCGTAGCTGACCATTGCCGCCCAGGTTGACGCGAGCAGTCCGTTCGACCGTGATCCGTCGATGCCCGGCGAGAAGTACTTACCGCCGGACCAGTCGGTCTGGAAGAAGTAGAGGCTGTTGCGCATCGCTTTGTCGCGAAACGCGCACACCGACGAGCCCTTGAAGCCGTAGCCGTACTTGTGTGTGTCGGCCGAGATCGACGTGACACCCGGATGACGGAAATCGAACGGGGGAATGTCGTATCCGAGTTGCTCGCCCCACGGCAGGATGAAGCCTCCGAGACAGCCATCGACGTGGAGCCCGACACCTCGGGCGAGCGCGAGATCGGACAGACGATCGATCGGGTCGATCGTGCCGTAGCCGTAGTTGCCGGCCGAACCGATCAGCATGATGGTCTGGTCGTCGATCAGTCCGGCCATCGCGTCGACATCGACCAGTGTCGTTGTTGGATCGATCGGCGCGGTTCGCACTTCGACGCCGAACAGATGCGCGGCTTTCGTGAACGCAGGGTGCGCCGTTTCGGGACGTACCAGGTTGGGGCGCGTGACGCCCCGAACGCTGGCCGCCCACTCGCGGTGTGCGAGGACGCCGTGCAGGATGCTGCCGGTGCCGCCCGAGGTCACGATGCCCGCAGGTTCGGTGTCGGTGACCGCGTCGGCGTGGAACAGATCGAGGGTCATCGCGATGATCTCGCCCTCGAATCGGGTCGCGCTCGGGCACACGTCGCGTTGCAGCGCGTTGACGTGGGCGAACTTGGCGAACACCTCACCCAGGAACGCGTAGTTGTCGTGGTCTCCGCAGTAGTACGACCCCGAAACAGTGCCCGCTTCCCAGCTCTTGTCTTCTTCCGCGGCAAGCTGGGCGAGCTCGGCGACGATCTCGGCACGGTCGCGGCCGTGTGCGGGGAGCGACCGGTTGACCGGAAAGCGCTCGGCGTAGGGGTGGTACTGGCTCATGGTCGATGTCCTCGTGGTGTCGTTCGCGGTCGTTGCGTGTTCATGACCGCGCGTGAGTTGCAGCCTGCCAGATCGGGCGGAGCGCCTCGAAGACGGCCTCGAATCGGGACTGGTGTTCGGCGTAACGGTCGCGGTGTCGGGGGTTGGGATCGAATCGCGTGCCTCGGCGTCGAGCGCTCGGGACCGGCTCGGCGTGTACTCGATTGTGGGCCAGCGCCCCGACCGCGCGAGCGACGGCGAATTCAGGATCGGCAACCGGCTCGACCGGGCGATCAAGGACGTCGGCCAGCGTTTGTCCCCACCCGCTCGAACGGGCCGCGCCACCGCCGAAGACGATGACATCGGTCGACTGACCAGTGAATCGTTCGACCGCGCTGAGCAGCCACGCAAGGTTGTGTGCCGTGCCTTCGACCATCGCCCGCACGAGGTCGACTCGATCGGTCGTCAACGAGAGCCCGAGGAATCCTCCGCGCATGTTGTGGTCGACGGCCGGCGACATCGAGCCAGACAGCCACGGAAGAAACAGCACGCCATCGGCCACTGGGCGGCTCGCGGTGAGGGCAGCGTCGAGGTTGACGAATGCGTCGTCGGTCGAGTGGTCGCCGAGTGCGTCGTCGGCGTGCAGGATCGATTCGAGGACGCGCGCGACGACTCGGCCGGCCAATCCGTTCTCGGCCCACACGAGGTAGTGGCCGACCTCGGGCGTCGGCATCGTGAGGAGTTCGCGGTCGTAATCGGCGCTCATCTCGGTGACGGTGTCGAGGATGACCGCCGTGGTGCCGATCATTACGCCGGTGACGCCAGCCTCGAAGCAGCTGGTCGCGACTGCGCCGGCATGACTGTCGTTGAGCGGTGCGACGACCAGGACATCGTCTCGGAGTCCGAGCTCGGCCGCGAGAACGGATCGCACCCGACCGCGCGGTGCGGTGTGGGGTGCGAGCGGCGGAAGCCGCGAGGCGTCGATGCCGCTCATCGCAACGAGGTCGGCGTCGTAGTCGACGGTGCCGATCGAGCGGTTGTCGCAGAGTTGCGAAGTGAACATTGTGCACTGCGTTGCGGCCACGACGCCCGTGAGACGCGCCGCGACGTAGTCCATGACTTCGACGTACGCGTGCGTTTGGTTGTGGATCTCGGGTTGATCGAACTGGAAGTAGAGCATGTGCGCGAGGGAGAGTCCGCCGCCGACGGGTGGAATCCCATGGCGTTCGATCCACGTCATGAATGCTTCGTCGTGGCGCCCGAAGATTGCATGGGAGTGGTCGGTACCGCGATGATCCAGGTACAACACGCACGGCCCGACCGGTTCGCCGTTGATATCGACGGGGATGGTCGACGAGTACTGGCTGTCGATCCCGATGGCGGTCACCGATCCGAGGGAGGCGGCCGCTCGGATCGCGCCAATCGCTGAGAGCACGGCGTCCCAGATCGCTCGCGGATCCTGTTCGGCCGTTCCATCGACCAGCGTGGTTACGAGCGGTTGGGCCGCGCACGCGACGATTTCGCCCGCATCGTCGACCAAGACCGCCTTGACGTTGGTCGTACCGATGTCGAGTCCGAGCGCGGTCACCGCGTGTGTCTAACGCTCCAGTGCCGTCGGTGCCAGCCGGGCCGCATCCACTTCGATCCGTTTCGCTGCGGAATCGGTGGACGAGATCGAGGAGGTGATCGGTCGAACTCCGGCGTCCCGATCGTGCGCCATCGATGAAGTGGGCGGTGCGTATCTGTAAGAAGTACCTTACAGAAGTGCGGTCGAGGTCGTCCATTGCTCAGGGGCTCGACGTCGTGTTGCGTGCGTTGAGCGATCCCATCCGCCGCCAGATCCTCGTGTCGGTCCGGGACCACGAGATTGCGGCGGGTGCCATTGCGCGGCGCTTTGCGGACATCAGCCGACCCGCCGTGTCACAGCACCTCCGTGTGCTCGAGGCGGCCGAGTTGGTGACGGTGCGCGCCGAGGGAAACCGTCGCCTCTACCTCGCCCGGCCCGAGCGCCTCGCAGCCGCGAGGGATTTCATCGAAACCATGTGGTGCGGCTCGCCGCAGTGCCTCCAACGCCCTGGCGAAGCGCACGAACGAGCAACCATGCAGCCCAAGCAGTCCACGAGCGTCGGGGAGGACCGGTGACCGAGGCACCGCACGTCGCGATCGAGTCGTTCATCGACCCACGAAGCGAAACCGTGTGGCAGTGCTGGGTCGACGCGGACCGAACGGCGCAGCGGTGGTGGCGCTTCCTGCCGGTCATTGCTGCCATGGCAGCCCGGCGGCCGGAGGCCATGCGATGAGCGTCGATGTCGTCACCGAAGCCGCGATCGCGGCCCCGATCGACATGGTGTCGCGCTTCTCGGCCGATCCGACGAACGCGCCCGAGTGGTACGACAACATCCGCAGCGTGCGTTGGGAGACCGACCCACCCCTTGCCGTCGGAACCCGAGTCGCGTTTGTCGCCCGCTTTCTCCGACGTGAGCTCGCGTACACCTACGAAATCGTCGAATTCGACCCTGGGGTTCGGCTCGTCATGCGTACCGCGCAAGGCCCGTTTCCGATGGCGACGACCTACACCTGGCAACCGGTCGACGGCGGGACTCGGATGACGCTGCGCAACCAAGGTGCCCCGAAGGGGTTCGGTCGGTTTGCCGCTGCGATCATGGTGCCGGCAATGCGACGGGCGAACCGCAAGGACCTCGCGAAGTTGCGAACGATCCTCGAATCGCGTTGAGGCGACTCAGGCGTGTGGGGCGATCAACTCGGCGCTGCGCAGGCGGGCTTCGATCGACGGTGAGGCGCACACGACCATCAGCTCGTCGGCATCAGCAAACGTCGCGAACTCGTCGAGTTGTCGATTGACCTGATCGGGAGTGCCGACCGCTCGGTGACGCATCATGGCAAGTACGTGCTGTCCTTGCGGTGACGCGAGCAATGCATCGATCTCGGCCGGAGTGAGGTCGCGATCGCCGCCGAGGACTCGCCCGACTCGAGCGCGACTCGTTGCCTGGAACTGTGCCGTTGCCTCGGCTTCGGTGTCAGCCGCGATGACGTTCACCGCCGCGATCACGTGGGGGCGCTCCAGCTGCTCCGACGGCCGGAACTGCGCGCGGTAGATGCGGGCTGCGGCCTGCAGCGCGGGCGGCGCGAAATGCGACGCGAATGCGTAGGGCAGGCCGAGCACCGCGGCGAGTTGGGCACCGTACGTCGACGAGCCGAGGATGTAGAGGGGTACTCGTGTGCCGCGGCCAGGTATCGCGCGGACGCCGCCGACCGCACCCTCGATGTCGAGGAACGCGCGGAGTTCGAGGACGTCGTCGGGGAACGATTCGGCGGCGCGCGGATCGCGCCGCAGCGCGCGCACCGTCGGCTGGTCGGTAACCGGTGCGCGTCCGAGCCCGAGATCGATGCGCCCCGGATGCAGCTCGGCAAGCGCGCCGAACTGGTCGGCGCTCACGAGCGGGGAGTGGTTCGGCAACATGATGCCGCCCGAGCCGAGGCGGATCGTCGATGTGTGCGCCGCGACGTGGGCGATGAGCACCGCGGTCGCCGACGACGCAATTGCGGACATGTTGTGATGCTCGGCGTACCAGACGCGTTCGTAACCGCAGCGTTCAGCAGTCTGTGCGAGTGCGACCGTCGAGTCGAGCGCGTCGCGCACCGTCGCGTCGGACGACACGATCGCGAGGTCGAGGATGGACAGCGGGACCACGACCCGATCCTCGCGCGGTCGCTGTCTCCGGCTTCGTTCACCCACCGCGCGGGGCTGGTTCACCGGTAGGTTCGACAACTTGCGAGGGGTCAGCCGGCGAGAGTTCCTTGAGGTCTGCGCGTTGCTCGGGATCGGCGGGATCGTCGTGTCCTGCGGTGGGGATGCCGACACCGAGCCCACCGAGCCCACCCAGCCCACCGAGCCCACCCGGCCCACCGAGCCCACCCGGCCCATCAGGAGTTCGGGCGAGCGTGTGATCATCATCGGCGCCGGAGCCGCCGGGATGACGGCCGCGCACCTCTTGGTGCACCGAGGTGTCGATGTTCGAGTTCTCGAAGCGACCTCGACCTACGGCGGGCGTATCAAGCACCTACTCGATTTCGTGGATTTTCCCATTCCGCTTGGCGCCGAATGGCTGCACGTCGAGCGCGAGGTGCTGGCGCACATCGTCGACGACGACTCCGTCGATGTCGCCACGATGTTGCGTGGATATGAGTCGACCGATGAGGTTGCGATGATCGTCGACGGTGAACTCGTCTACGACGACATGGGCGACGACTACGAAGATCTCAAGTTTGTCGGGTCGAGTTGGCTCGACTTCTTCAACGAATACATCGTCGACGGAATCGCGGACCGGATGGTGTTCGACGCACCCGTCCGCGTCATTGACTACTCCGGCGACGTCGTGTCGATGACGGACGCGCACGGCGAGATCTGGGAGGCCGACCGAGTGATCGTGACGGTGCCGATGAAGATCTTGCAAGACGGCGATATCGAGTTCGTGCCACCGCTCCCCGACGCCCATGTCGAAGCGCTCGCGGCGGCGAACATCTGGACGGGCATGAAGGTGTTCATCGAGTTCTCCGAACGTTTCTATCCCGTGTTCGTCGAGTTCGCGGCCGACCGCGGCGCCGACGGACAGCGCGCCTACTACGACGCGGCCTACGCGCAAGATTCCGATTCGAACGTGTTGGGACTGTTCCTCGTCGGCGAGTTGGCCGAGCCCTACCAGGCTCTCGACGAGGAAGACGAGCTCATCGCATACATCCTTGCCGAACTCGATGCGATCTTCGATGGCGCGGCGTCGCGCACCTACGTGCAGCACGTAGTGCAGAACTGGGCGAATGAACCGTTCGCGAAGGCTGCGTATCTCGAAGACTACGCAACTGCGGACATCCCGAACGCTCTCGCGCAGACGTTGGCCGGACGGGTCTTCTTCGCCGGCGACGGCTACACCCGTGAGGATGACTGGAGTGCCGTCCACAACGCGGTCCGCGCCGCTCGCGCAGCCGTCGACGAGATGTACGGCTGAGCGACCGGCGTGAGACGTGCGCGCCTCATCATCTGACGCGGCGCGTTCCTCGGAGTTTCGGTCGCGGTGCGGTGTGTCGCGGTGGCGTGGTCGAATCGATTGCCGCGACGAGCCCTTGCTTCGCTCGCCCGAGGACGAGGGTCCAGGCAACTTCGAGGAACTCGGCATGCGCTGCGGCGTCGGCGAGTTGGTGAACCTCGACACGGGTTCCGCCGAGTTCATTCGGACGGACGTGGAAGTACGCCTGCATCTCGCCGCCAGGAACCGGAACGTTGTTGTCGTCGAAGTCCCAACGCATCGCGATGAACCGCGGCGCGTCGACGTATTCGAAGACGCCGCGGATCTCGGTACCCCATTCGAGCGTCATCGCGAGCCGGCCATCGACGATCGAAACCGGTACTCCCATCCATCGGGAGAAGAGATCGGGTTCGGTGAATCCGCGAAACGCAGCCTCGGGTTCGCACTCGAGGTCGACCTGCGCCGTGACCGCGCGCCCCGTGTAGCTCTGTGCGAGTGCGCGTTCGGGGATGTCGTCGGCCGGCGTCCAACGAGCCGAATCGCCGAAGACGACGCGATGCAGTCCGACCAAGCGGTCGGTGCGGGCTCGATAGCGCCGGAAGTTGCCGTCGACGCGCATGGACACCAAACCCGAGTCGCGCAGGACCGCAAGATGCTCCGAGATGGTCGGCCCCGCAAGCGCGAATGCGGCTGCGATGTCGCCAGCGGCAAGTTCCTCGTCCCACACGAGACGCAAGATCTCGCGGCGTGCCGGCGCGGCCAAGGCATCGATCACCGCGTCGAGATCGGCTCGGGACGAGTGGGGGAGCGCCGCCACGACTTGACACTATCTCGGTGACTACCTATTTTGGCGAATAACGAAATAGATCGCTCGACCGAGTCGATCGTGACCAAGGGGAATCACATGGCGAAGTTCGTGCTGGCGTACCGCGGCGGTGGCGGCGCTCCCGACGGCCCTCCGTCGGACGAAGAAATGGCCAAATGGATGGGTTGGTTCGGAGGTCTCGGTGCCGCGGTCGTCGACGGCGGCAACCCGTTCGCTCGCTCCACGACCCTCGGCGGCACCGCCCCCGGCGACGGCCTCACGGGCTACAGCGTGATCGACGCGGCCGACCTCGACGACGCCGTCGCCAAGGCGCAGGGCTGTCCCGTCCTGGGCAACGGTGGCCAGGTCGACGTCTACGAAGCCATCGAGATGTGAGGCGGTCGCGTTCGCTCGGCAACGAGCGAACGCGACCTCGTTCGACTCGCGGCACGCACGTCGAGTCGGTAGCCCGTGACGTTGGGCGTTGGACGGCGCCGCCGCGTCATGATGTCGCCAAGATGCGACACGTCGCATGAGGTCAGCGGCTGGGAGTACGACGTGGGTGGGTTCGATGGGGTTGACGCGCGCTACGTCGAGTTGTTCGCGGCGGCGCAGCGGGTACTCGGGTCCGACGTGCGCGTGTTGAGCGTGGTCGCCGGAGGTTCGATCGCATCCGGAACCGCGGATCGCTGGAGTGACCTCGATCTGGTCGTCGTCGCGACCGATGATGGGTTCGATTCGCTCGTCGCCGACTGGCCTTCGTGGTTGGCCGCGATCACGCCCACCGTCTTCGCTCGCACGCCGATCGCACCATCGCTGATCAACACGGTGACGACCGATGGGCTCGCATTCGACATCGCCATCCACAAGGGATCGGTCTTCGATTTCGCGCGTCCCTCCGGCTGGTTCGCCGGCGGCTTGCACCACTCCTCGCTCGACGCCGCACTCGAATACTCCGTCGCCGAACTCCTACGTGGCTTGTGCGGTCCGTTCATCTCGCTCGTCGAACGCGGCGAACATCTCCGACACGTGACGACTGGGTTACCTCACCTGCTCGGGCTGTTGACGACGGTGTTTCTGGCCGAACTCGATGCGCCGATGCCCGCAAAGCTGTGGTCCGACGTCTACACCGACGACCAGCTGGCTGCCGTGGAGGCCTTGCCGGCGATCTCCACCACCCGCGAGTCGGTCATTGCGTTCGGGTTGGCGCTTGGCGAGCTGATGCTCACCCGGGCCCGGCCTGAGTTCGCCCGTCGAGACCTCCGTTGGCCGTCGGAGTTCGCCGCGACGACCGCGCGTCGCGTGCGCCTGGCGCTGGACATCGACTGCTCGGCGTGGCTCTTCTGAAACGCCGCCCGTCGCTGCGTCGGGCATTAGGCGGGGCGGGCCACGCCCTGCCAAACTCGACGGATGAAATACGGACTGATCTTTGCCAACACGATGAACTTCGCGAACCGCGACGGGCTCGTCGAGCTTGCCACTTCGGCTGAGGCAGCTGGATTCGAGTCGTTGTGGACCGTCGAACACACCGTGTATCCCGACGGGTACGAATCGCAGTATCCCTACGACAAGAGCGGTCGCATGGCCATGCGCGCCGACACGCCGTTGCCCGACCCGTTGATCTGGCTCACGTGGGTCGCGGCCGTCACGGAACGCTTGCGGCTCGCCACGGGCATTCTCATCCTTCCCCAACGGAACCCGTTGGTGCTGGCGAAGGAGGTCGCGACCCTGGACGCACTGTCGGGTGGTCGAGTCGAACTCGGCGTCGGTGTTGGTTGGTTGGAAGAGGAGTTCAATGCCCTCGGAATTCCTTTCGCCGAACGCGGGCCCCGAACCGACGAGTACATCGAGGTGATGCGCGCGCTCTGGGACGGCGATCACGCCGAGTTCTCGGGCCGGTTCCACCAGTTCTCCGGTATCAGCAGCAATCCGAAGCCGGCGCGTGGTCGGGTTCCGATTCACATCGGCGGCCACACCCGCCGCGCCGCCGAACGGGCCGGACGAATCGGCGACGGGTACTTCCCGGGCGCGGGCGACATCGGCGACTCGATTTCGATGATGCGTGATGCGGCCGCCGCGGCCGGACGCGACCCCGCATCGATCGAGGTGACGGCGTTCGACCCGAGCGTGCTCGGCAACGATCCGGTCGGCGCGGTCGAGGCACTTGCGGCGCAGGGCATCAACCGGATTCCGGTGCCGTCGTTCCTGTTCTTGAACGACACGAAAGACGCGCTCGCCGGTTTCGGCGAACGAGTCATTGCACCGACCGCCCACGTCGGCTGAGCCTCGATCGGATCGACGATGCCCAACGCACACGACGCGACGCCGGACGTCGTCGTTCTCGCCGCGGCTATCGAGACGATGAGCGATGGCGGTCGGGTCGAAGCGGTCGGCGTTCGCGACGGTCGGATCTGCGCGCTTGGCAACCGTGAGGACGTGATGCTCACGCGCGGCTCGGCAACCGAAATTGTCGACCTCGGGTCGCGTGTCCTGCTGCCCGGACTCTTCGAGCCGCACACACACCCCGATGTGTGCGCACAGTTCGCGGGGTGGGTCGACGTTTCGGGGTTTCGTCACCCGCGGGTTGCCGATGTCGAAGCGCAACTTCGTGCCGCGGTGCAGCGCACGCCGGAAGGGGAGTGGATCTTCGGATTCGGTTTCGATCCGATGTTGACCTCGGATCTTGGGCGTTGGGACCGTGCTCGTCTCGATGCGATCACCGATCGACACCCGGTGTTCGTGATGATCCAGTCGTTGCACACCGCGTACGTGAACACGCTGGCCATGGAGCGCGCAGGTCTCGCGTTCGACACTCCCGATCCTGGTGGTGGCGGCCATTACGGGCGAGACGCCGCCGGACACCTCGACGGGCGTCTTGAAGAACAGCCAGCGATCTTGCCGTTTGCGCAGTTCATCTTCGGCGGCGAAGCCGCGCTGCGCGCCTCGATGACTGCGGTCTACGACGCGTTTCGCGCCGTCGGAGTGACCTCGGTCGGGGTGGCCGGGACCTTCGGTGATCCGACGATGCTCGCGAGCGTGGCGAGCGACGCGCCCGTCCGAACGACTTGCTATTACCACCCCTCGTGGGCCGATCGACTCGACGCGACGCTCCGCGACGGCGATCACTACCGCGTGCGCGGCCTCAAGCTCTGGTACGACGGATCTCCCTACACCGGCACGATGCTGCTCGACGATCCGTATCTCGAGAGTGACCTGTGCTGCTGCACGTTGGCGATCCCACCTGGCTCTAGTGGACGCGCGAACTTCGATCCTTCGGACATGGTGGAACTGCTCTCGGGTTTGTACGCCGATGGCTGGCAGGTCATGGCCCACTCCCAAGGCGATCGGGCGTCTCGCGAGATGCTCGACCTCTACGCGCGGGTCGTCGACGGCAAGCACGACCACCGTTGGCGGCTCGAGCATTGTGCGCTGATATCGGTCGACGACTTGGCGCGCGCCAAGGATCTTGGTGTGTCGCCGAGCTTTCACGTGAACCACGTGCTGCACTACGGCCCAGAACTGCGCGATCACATCATCGGCCCGGAACGCGCGGAGCGACTCATGCCGGTGGGACCGGCTGTCGAAATGGGTCATCGCGTGTCGTTGCATGCCGACGCGCCGATGTACGCGAGCGATCCGCTGTCGCTGGTTCGGACCGCCGTCACTCGCAAGACGCGCCAAGGAGATCGACTCGCGGGTCATTTCGCGATCGATGTGCGGGCCGCGCTCCGAGCCGTGACAATCGACGCAGCCTGGCAACTCGGTGCCGACGACGACACCGGCTCGATCGAACTCGGCAAGCGTGCCGATTTCGTGGTGCTCGAACGTGATCCGTTCGACGTCGCAGCCGACGACCTCGACAAGATCGAAGTGCTCGACACCTGGCTCGACGGACGGTCGACGGCGATCGCCTGAGCGTTCGCGGTGGTGCCGGCTCGCTCGTCGGACCGCAGCGGTGGGGCGTCGGGGCTCGGGCGGTGGTCGATGCGTACTCCGATACCCTTCGAGCGATGAGGACGCCCGAAGGGGTCCTCGACGCGGTAACTCGGCTCGGTGGTGCTGTTTCGACAGCGCTCGTCACACCGAACTCGCAGCCCGGATGCGGGCCCGCGGCGGGGCTGGTCGGGTCAGCACGGAGGTCCCGTGACGCTGCGCGGCGATGACGAACTTGCCGACGAACTGCGGGCGATCCTGGCCGCGGAAGGTCCGAGTGCTCCTGTTGTGTTCGACGCGGATCCCGCTCGCCTCCAGGGTGGCCTGTCAGCGGACTTGTTCACGTTCCGGCTTCGTTCCGGGCCACCCGATCTGGTCGGTCTCGACCTCGTCCTTCGCGTAGCGCCGCCGTCGGCCTGTCCGATGGGTGAGTGCGTCATCCAGCGCACGCTCGCCGACCTCGGCTTCTCCGTCCCGAATGTCTACCGAGTCGGCACGAGCAACCACGACGAGACCTACATGGTGATGCAGCGGGTCGCGGGCCGGCCGCTGTTCGAGGCGTTGGGCCCGCGCCGAGCGTTCGCCGCCGCTCCCGTGCAGCTTGCCGCGTTGATGTACGAGCTCCACGCGATCGATCCCACGCCCGTGCGAGACGCGCTGACGCGGTCTGGATGTGAGGAGCAGCTCGATGGAACCGTGCGCGCGTTGCGCGAAGTCGAGCATTGGTGTGAACATCTCGAACAACGCGGTACGGGCTTGCGTCGTTGGCTCGACGACCACTTGCCGATCGGTCGGCCGCAAGTCGTGTGCCACTCGGATCTCCATGCGCTGAACGTTCTCGTCGATGGTGATCGTCGCAGCCTGATCGATTGGGAGATGGCGACGCTCGCCCCGCCGGAGTTCGATCTTGCGCGCACCAAGGTCTTGTTTCGTTCCATCCCGATGCCGCTTCCGGCGGGAACGCGCCCCATCTTGAGCAGGATGGGGCGAACGTCCGCGTCCGCGTTCGAGCGAGCGTACGCACAGCACCGCGCCGTCTCGACCGATGACCTCGTGTGGTTCGAGGTGTTGCACGCGGCGCGCATGCTCGCGCTCATCTCGGCGGGCTCGTCCGCTAGATCGGAATCGTCTCGATCGGTGGCCGAGGCGTGGGCGCCGGCCCGTCGCTCGCTCGTGGCCCAGATTCGGGGAGCAACGGGTCTGGCGCTGGTGTGACCGCGCTCGGACTCGGTCGCCCGGCCGACCGCCCGAGTCGAGATCGTCTCGGGTCACCCTCGCGTGAGCGCAACGATTGCACTTCCGCGTCGGGTAACGCCGGGACCAGCGTTGTAGCGAGCTTCGAAATGTCGTCGTCGACTTTCACCCGGATCGTGCCCGCTGGTTCGGTCCGGATGTGGCGAGCGTGATGATCAGCGCGCAGTCGGAATCTGGGTTGCGCTTGACGAGTTGCTTGATGCGCCCGCCCCACTCGATCAGCGTGACCTGCAATCCGTACTTGCGCCGCAGCGCGGCGACGACGGGGCGGTAGTCGACCGGGTCGGTGACGATGTGCGCGGTGCCGGTCAACAATGGGGCGTCTGGGGCGACCTTGCCGCGCATCGTGCACGGCCGCAGTTCGACCACGGGGTTGTTGCGAACCCGCTTCACCTTCCCCGAACTGGGATCGGTGGTGAACGCGTACCGAGCTTCGTCGAGCGGCACGATCCACACCGGCGTTGCGACGCCCACGCCATTGCGCCGAAACGTCGTGAGGCTGACGTACTTCTCCTTAGCAAGATCCACCATGGCGGCAATGTATGCGTTGTCTTCGTCGAAGAGCTTCGCGCAGAAAAGCCCGAGCACGAGGGCGGGCAGGATGCGCCCGATCGCATCAGCGACCTCGAGCCCGCCGATGAGCCTGAACGGGTGGTTGTCGCCGCTTCAGGCGACGTGGTGTGCTGCGAACTCGAGTGGTGTGGCTTCGACCGTGGTGGCGAGGGTGTCGTTCCAACGGTGTACCTCGGCGGACATGGTCAGTCGACCGTGGGGTCGGCGGCGTCCCAGGGGACGGAGCCGGAGAGCCAGTGGGTGAGCTTTTCGTCTTGGTCGTTGCGGTGGAGATGGCGGGGTGGGGTGGCGAACGTCGCATAGGGCGTGCAGCGCAGTACGACCCGGCCCTCTTCTTTCACCATTGCTTCGACAAAGGGGCGGGCGTCGTCGCCGAGCGGCGTACCGGACATGCGCCCTGCGACGGCCATCGCAACGTCGGTGGTGAGCGCATGGTCGCGATCGACGACGGCGTCGCAATAGACCGTGAGGTAGCCGACGGGCCACTGCTCATCGAGGACGAGCAGACTGACCTTGCCGAGTCGCTCGACAGCCTTCGCTTTGGCGCGAGCACTCATGGTGGCAATGAGAAGCTCACCGCTGTCTGTGGGGATGTAGTACACGACCGATTGCGCGGGGCCGTCGCTGCGGCGGGCGTAACCGAGGACACAGGTGCGGTGGGTGTTGACGAACGCGCGGCGTTCCGACGGAAGCATGTCGCGCTCGGTCGGCAGCGCGAAGGGCTCGGTTGCGAGTGGCAGCAGCATCATGGTTCGCTCGATTCTGGGGTGGCGGATTGGTGTTCTCCTCTCGCGAGGAGTTGGAGCCGGTCAGGACGGTGGCGCGCCGTGGGTGGGTCCCCATTGCGAACCGATCAGGTCGAGGAGCGACGCAGTGTTCGGAGGGGTCTGGTCGTTGAAGAGGTCGCCGTCGGTCCAGTGCTCGATCATCTGGCCCCAGGGGTCGAGCCAGTAGTCGTAG
>SXGT01891267.1_pt1 | contig 32381 bp, 24 predicted proteins | sample 3176221 | NCBI WGS metagenome assembly SXGT01 (sample SAMN11356862, study PRJNA531348) | freshwater metagenome | isolation source: freshwater sample F1-120 | place: China: Fuxian Lake, Yuxi | collected 2017-12-25
ACTGGTGGACGTCGAAGCGCTGCCGCTCGACGAGGTGCTGGCGGCGCTGCTCGGTCGATTCGGGGCGGGCTGGAAGATCGAGGGCGACGAGCTGAAGGTCGCGCTCGGGACGAAGCCGGCCGACCGCACCGGGGTTGCCAAGCTGTTCCGCCGGGCGCTCGACGCGGCCCCGACGCATCCGTCGGCGCTGGCCGCTCACGTGTGGGTCGCGAACTTCGAGTTCGAGGCCGGGCACCTGACGCTGGCCGGTAAGGAATACCGGCACGTGATGGAAACCGCGCCGGAGGCGCGCGAGCTCCCCTACGCCGTTTACAACCTCGGCCTCGTCGAACTGAACAGCGGGGCGCGGCAGGCGGCGCGCAGTCGGTTCGTCGATCTGGTCGACCGCGCGCCGCGCTCGCAGTGGGCCGATTACGGCTGGTGGTGGGTCGGCCGCACACACATGGACGCGGGCGACTTCACCGCCGCCCGGACCGCGTTCCAGACCGCGCTGCGCGGGAAGACGCGCGAGGTGGTTTCGGCCGCCGCGTTCGGCACCTGCGCCGCCGAACTGCTCGCGGGCAACGACGACGCGGCGCGGGCCGTGCTCCACGACTACCGAACCGATACGCGCGAGGCCCACTCGGCCCTCAACACGGCGTTCGACGCGCTGCTGCGATACCGTTCGTCACCGACCGAGAGCCGGCGCGCGAGTTTGCTCGCCGCGCTGCGCGGGGCCGGTGACGTGAGCGCGATCGGGCCGGGCGGCACGCTCCTGGCCGGGCGCGTGTACCGCGACCTGGGCCTCGCGGACCGGACCGCGGCGCTGTACGACGCCGCTTCGGTCGCCACGCGCGGCCCGCTCGCCGCGCGGATGACGTTCGAGGTCGCCGAGTGGTACGACCTGCTCGACCGGCGCAACGACGCCCGGCAGAGGTATCTGGCCGTGGCCGTGATCGACCCCAAGGGTTACGGCCCGAGCGCGGAACTGAAGCTCGCGGAGATGGCCCTGCGCGAACTGAAGGCCGACGAGTGCGTCCGCCGTTGCCGGGCGCTGCTGGCCCGCGACGGGGCCGACAAAGCCGCGATCCTCGCGGTCATGGGCAAGGGGTACGAACTGGCCCGCAATCACCGCGCCGCCGCCGCCTGTTTCGCCGGTCGCGTGCCCACGGAGTAGAGCCTGGTGCGTCACCGGATCAGGTCTGTGGTCGCCTGGAGCACTTGCGTTTCGATCTGGATCGCCTGGGTGTTGAACGAGAACGTCCGCTGTGCGATCAGCAGGTTGATGAGTTCGTTCGTGAGTTCCACGTTCGACTGCTCCAGAAACCCCTGACCGATCGTGCCGAGGCCGTTGGTTCCGGGCACGTCGGTGGTCCCGGTGCCGCTGGCCGGCGACGCGGCGAACGTCGTGTTGCCGACCCGCGTCAGCCCGGCCGGGTTCTGGAACCGCGTCAACTGGAGCTGCCCGATCTGCTGAATGCCGTCTGGGGTGGTCGCGGTCACGACCCCGGCGGGCGAGACCGAAACTGCCGTGGTGCCGGCCGGCAGCGCGATCCCGCCACCGAGGAAGAAGCCGTCGGCGGTGACGACGTTGCCGGCGTTGTCGAAGTTGAAGTTGCCCGAGCGGGTGTAGCCGGTCGTGCCGTCCGGAAGCGCGACCGCGAAGAACCCTTCGCCCGTGATGGCGAGGTCGAGTGGCCCTTCGCCCGGTGTCAATCCGCCCTGTGTGAAGTTCCCCGCGATCGTATCCACGATGGCCCCGGTGCCGATCTGGTTGCTGCTCGGCGGGGTGACCCCTTGTGTGGCCGCGCCCGCCGGGGACCCGGTGTAGAGCAAGTCCTGGAACGTGATCTGACCCGCCTTATAGCCCGTGGTGTTCGAGTTCGCGACGTTGTTACTCGTCACGTCGAGGAACGCGGACGCGGCTTGAAGGCCGGCGTTGCTGGCGAAGAGCGCGCTGAGGATCATGGCGAACCGGGGTGAGCGTCGTTGGTGCGGGCCGTTATCCGTGTCGGCCTCCGGGTGCGGCGCGGGCCACTCCTTCATAGTAACATCCGATGCACCAAAAGATAGAAGAACCGACCGCCGGCACGACCGGCGCGTTCGGACGCGCGTGGCGCGACCCGGCGGAAACGGCTTGCCGAACGCGGGGGAAAACGCGAACATGGTGAGCGCCGGTCCCCAACCCTTTCCGATGTCGACTCACCATGAATCGCGCGGCTCGTAGCGTACTGCTTGTATTCGGGGTCGTTGCGACCGGCGCGATCGCGCTCGGCATCATCAGCCGGCCGGCACCAATCGAAGTGACGCTCGGCGCGCGCGAACAGTTGCCGCGCCCCAGCGCCGCCGACCTGAAGGGCCTGCCGGTCGGCATGTCGGGGTGTCTCGCGTCCGCGTGTCACGGTTCACCCGCCAACAAGACGCTCGCGGGGAAGCTGGACGCGGACACCTGGCAAAGCTCCGGCAGCACCTGGTCCGCGGCCGACCCGCATTCCGCCGCGTACAGCCTGCTGACGGACAGCCCGCACCGCCCGGTCAAGGTCACGGCCGCGCACATCATGGCCCGCTACGCGCCGGGCACCAGTGCGACGAGCGACGCCCGGTGCGTCGCGTGCCATACGAACCCGAGCCTCGCCACCAGCGAACGAATGACCGACGCGCGCGCGACGCACCTGCGCACCGAGGGAGTGAGCTGTGAGGCGTGTCACGGCAACGCCGGCGGGTGGGTCGGCGATCACACCACCTGGAAGGGACCGCGCGCGGGGGTGTACGCCAAGACCGGCATGAACCCGCTGTACGACCTGGGCGAGCGGGCGCTGGCCTGCGCCGGCTGTCACGTCGGCGCGCCGGCCGAGAACGGCCTGCCGGTGCGCGACATGAACCACGACATGATCGCCGCCGGCCACCCGCGACTGAACTTCGACTTCGCCGAGTACCAGCGCCGGCTGCCCGCACACTGGTTGGAGAAGGACCGCACGACCAACACGCCGCGAGCGCACAGCCCCGCGAAGGTGTGGTTGGTCGGTCGCGTGGCGCACGCCGAGGCCGCGTGCAAGATGCTCGTGGACCGCGCCGAGCGCTCGAAGGACGACGCGCGCACGCCGTGGCCGGAGTTCGCCGAGTTCAACTGCGCCGCGTGTCACCACAACCTCCGCGCCGCCACCGATCCTTCACTTGAGGCACGGTGGCGGAAAGACCCGAAACTCACCGGGCATACGCTGGGTTCACCGGGATGGCAACCGATCTGGCCGATGACAGTCGCGGCCGGTATCGACCAGCCAACCCCCGACACAGCGACCCTCAAGTACGTCACGAACGCGATGAGCGTGGCGCGACCGAAACGCGGCGAGATCGTCGCACTCGCTAAGCAGGGTTCGGGAACAATGGCGGAATTGCGCGGGAGGTTGACCAATGCGGTGCGGGTTGAAGACGTGTACCCGCTCAACCGGCTGTTTCAGTCTCCGCTGCCCCGCGTGCCGGAATGGGACAGCGCCGCGCAGCTCTTCTACGGGTACGCGGCGATGGAGCGTGCGCGCCCGGGGCCGTCGGACCTTGTGCCGGAGTTTCGGCGTGCGCTGGGCGCGCTCCGAACCGACGACTGGCCGAACGTGAAATGGGCCGAAGTCGAGGGGGCGTTCGAGGCGATACGGAGGAAGCGCCCCTAATACGATTTTCGCCGAGGAAGCCCCCGCACGGATGCGACGGACTGGCCGCGAGTGTAGCCGTGCGTCCATTTCTCGTTATCGCGGTCGTCGTCTGCGCGAGCGCGCTGGGCGCCGCGCTCAGCCCGGCCAACCCGCGGAACCCGCAGGAACCACAACTCGCGCCCGCCGCGCCCGATCCACAAACGCCCTACGGTGTCGGCAAAGCGCCGTTCGCGCACCGCGCCGCCACGTCGTGCGCCGCGGCCTCGTGTCACGGCGGCGGGCAGGTCGGCAAGGTCGGCAGCGAGCACTCGACGTGGGCACCGGAGGCGTTCCCCGAAGGGCAGGGTGACCCGCACACGAAGGCGTACCGCGTGCTGTTCAACAACGTCTCCGTGCGCATGGCGAAGGCGCTCAACATCGGCGAGGCGCACAAGGCCGCGCTGTGCCTGAAGTGCCACGCGGTCGATAGCGGCAAAGACCCCGAAACGCGCGACCAGAGTCTGTCCGAGGGCGTCGGCTGCGGTGCGTGCCACGGCCCCGCGGACAAGTGGATCGGGGACCATTACTCCGCCGAGTGGAAGGCGCTCAGCAACCGCGAGAAGTGGGAGAAGTACGGGTTCGTGCCGGCGGGCAACCTCGTCGCCCGCACGCTCAACTGCGCCGGCTGTCACGTCGGCGACGCCGACCGCGACGTGAACCACGACCTGTACGCCGCCGGCCACCCACGGATCACCTTCGAGGCTGCCGCGTTCCACCATCAGCCGGGCTACCGCAAGCACTGGACCGAAAAGACCCCGCAACCGGACTTCGAGGTGCGGGCGTGGATCGTCGGGCAGGTCGCGGCGCTCCGCAGCGCGACCGACCTGCTGCGCAGCCGCGCGGAGAAGGCGGACAAGCCGGACGGCATCTGGCCGGAGTTCGCCGGGTACAGTTGCTATTCGTGTCACCAGAAGATCGGCGAGGGCGCGATCCGCGGCGAAGCGAGCGCCACCACCCGCGCGCCGGGCGTTCCCGGCTGGGAGGTGTGGTCGAACACCGGCATCGGAATCGCGGCCGAGTATTGCGGCGCGGCCTATCCCGGTGTAAGCTCACCGGACTTGAAGGAACTGAAGGCGCTCCAGAAACTGATGGAGTCGAAGCGGGCACCGAACGCGAAGGCGGTCGCAACGCAGTCGACGAAGGCGGTCGCGGAACTCGATGCGTGGCTCGCCGGGCTGCAAGCGGCCGAGGACCGCGGCGCGAAGCCGGTGCCGAAGGGGACCGCGGAGAAACTGGCGAACGCCATCGCGCGGAACGCGCTCTCGAAGGACGGCGCGAAGCTCGCGGATCACGACTGGGACGCGCTCGCCTCGAACTACTTGGGCTGTGCGGCGATGTTCCACGCAACGGGCGGCGCGCCCGCGAACAAGTGGGGTAAAGAGCTGGACGCGGTGCGCGACAACCTGCGGTTCCCCGCGGTGAAGGGCGCGCGGTTCGACAGCCCGTTCGACTACGACCGGAACAAACTCGATCTGTTGAAGAAGAACTTCGAGCGGTTGCGGGACGCGACCGCTCCCACGGGGGGGAACTGATGTCGGCACACTCTCAGCGCGCGACCCGCGCCGCGGGCCTCACGGCCGCGTTCGCCGGTCTGGTACTCGGCCTGATGTCGGCCGGCGGGCCGGACCGCGCCGCGCACGCGCGCCAAAAGGATGACAAGAAGGACGAGTATCCGCGGCCGACGGAGAAAGAGAAGCTGAAGCAAACCCTGATCGGTGCTGCGGCATGCAAACAGTGCCACGATACGGCAGACCCGACTATGAACGACGAGTACAAGAGCACACTCGGGTACGAGTTCGTTCGGCTATGGGAAAACAAGGTGTGGGGTGTCCACGACCTCCACTCAACTGCTTACAAGAACCTGCTCACGAACAGGTGCACCGAGGTGAAGGACGGGGGTGATAAGCCCAACACCACAGCTCAGCGGATGGAAGACAACATGCGCCGTGCCGGTGTTGACGCACGGTACAAAAAGCAAGATTACACTGTCTCCACCGATACTCAGTGTCTCGCGTGCCACGCGAGCACAAAACAACCAGCATCGATCGCACCGCACAAGACTTGGACCGTTGATTCGTTCAACCCGCGGGACGGGGTCGGGTGCGAGATGTGCCACGGTCACGGTTCGCTCTACCGATTCCGTCACCAAGAATCGCACATGGACAAAGCGAACGCACCGAAGGGTGCGACCTCGATCGTTGATTGGCGCGAGACTGACCCAAAGATCAAGGCGGAATGGGGGCTGGTGAACCTGCGCGACGCGGCCGAGGCCACCAACCGCTGCGCCTCGTGCCACATCGGGAACCTGGACGAGGGCCGCTTTGTCACGCACGACATGTACGCTGCCGGGCACCCGCCGCTGCCGCCGCTCGACCTGATCGCTTACACCCGCGAGCAGCCGCGGCACTGGGGCCTGCCATCCGAAATGCCGTACCTGAAGACCCTCGCGGAGAAAGACCCGAAGAAGGCGAACGCGGTGTTCCACATCCGTGCCGACGAGTCGCACGTCGCCCGCCGGTTCGTCGAATCGACCGTCGCCACGCTGCACTCGTCCGCCGTCGTCACCGGCCAACTCGCCCTCGACGGCAAAGAAGACGGTCTCGACTACGCGGCGTTCGACTGCGCCTCGTGCCACCACAACCTCAAGTACCCCAGCGACCGCCAGGACCGCGGGTACAACGCCCGGCCCGGTCGCCCGCTGTTCCGCCCGGCCACGTTCGCCCTGACCCGCGTCGTGATGGAGCACGCGGCCGAGATGCCCGGCGGCGGCGACCTCAAGGCGTCGCTCGAAGCGCTCGCGACCGTCGAGAAGAACCTCGCGGTCGCGTTCACCTCGAAGTCGCTGGGCGACCCGGCGAAGGTGCAGGCGGCCAGCGCCGAGCTGAGCAAGTGGAGCGCGGACACGCTGAAGAGGCTGAACGGCGTGAAGTACACCAACGACGAGACGAAGAAGTTGCTAGCGAAGGTGCAAGCCGCGACGCAGAAGCCGGTTGCCGACCCCGAAGTCGCGCAACTCTACACCTGGGCCTTCGAGACGCTGGTGCTGGACCAGACCCCGCCGGCCGCGGACAAGAAGCCGCCCGCGGCGCTCGAAGAGCTGCACAAGAAGTTGAAGGACGTGGTGGTGTCGCGGCTGCGGCCGAACGCGGCGTTCTACTACGAGCAGGGCGCGAACGGCGGCATCCCCGGCCCCACCGTGGAACCGGTCGACACGCGCATCGGCAAGCGGATGGAGCTGTTCAACTCGTTCAAGAACGCCCCGTTCCGTCAGGCGTTCGGCGACGTGAAGCCGTTCGGGAAGTAGCCACCCGCCCGATTTCGTGCGCGCGCCGCCATGCAGGGAAAAACGCACGGCGTTGCAAGATTGCGGCCGGGGCGGGCGTAAGTACACAAACGACCCGCGCCCGCAACCCCGCACACGGAGGCCTCATGCCGTCCTACGTCATCGTTTGGGAGAACAACACGTTCGGGCACCAGAAGGTTTCCGGACACACGTGGCCCGGCCACTCGGCCATCAACATCGGCAACATCTTTGACGACGAAGACATGGCCCGCGCGTTCAACAGCTATGTGAGCTGGTGGCCCGGCGAGGGGGCCGACTTCGGCGTGAAGGGTGTCATCAAGGCCATGTTCAAGAAGGCCCAGAAGGGGGACCGGAACCTGACCCTGGGTCAGGACGTGGACAGCGAGGGCTACCTGCCCGATCACTTCATCAAACTGGACACGACCGACGAGCAAGAGAAGAAGATGAAGGCCGAGTGGCTCACCGTGCTCATGAAGAAGGGCGGCGCGACGTACAAGAACCTGCGCAAGAACTGCTCGACGATCTGCTCGCGGGTGCTCCACGCCGGCGGGTTCTACTCCAAGAAGTGGGCCGTCAACAACAACTTCGCGTGGAGCCCCGGCGACGTCCGCGCCCTGGCGTGCTCGTCCGGCGGCACGCTGATGAAATGGACCGACGTGCTCGAACTGCTGAAGAAGAGCGGCATCACGGGCGACAGCCTGAGCGCGAAGGAGGCCCGGTCGGGCGTGTTCTGCTCCACGGGCGCGCCGTGCAACTACCAGAAGACCGAGACGTTCAAGGGCGACGGGACCAAGAAGAACTGACCCACCATAAACGGGGAACGGCCGGCGCACCGGCCGTTCCCCGTCGTCCCTTACGCGAGCTTGGCGGTGACGTTCACGAACGTGTGGACGTGCGGGAGGGCGCGGTAGCTCCACACGAAGCCCGGGCCTTCGAGCCGCCAGAACGTCCACGGCTCCTTCGCGGTGGCCTTGCCCTCGTCGTAGAACGCCAGCGCCAGCTTCTCCATCCCGCCGTTGGCCTTCACGATCTCCATCACCTCGTCGCCGTCCTCCTTGCGGTACGGGGCGACCAGCGCCTTCATCACCTTCTCGGTCAGCGCCTTCTGGTCCTTCGACATGTCGGCGTAGGCCAGACCGGGCAGCTTGGTTGCGCCCTTGCCCGGCGTCTTCACCCCGCCGTGCTCGTCCTTCCACTTCGGCCCGCTCACCAGTGCGGCCTTCTTCGCCGCCTCGTCGAACGTGCCGAACAGCTCCTGAGCGGCCTTCGTTTGCGCGTAGAACACGTTCGTGGTGGCGTACCCGCTGGGGCTGTGGCCGTAGTACAGCGGCCCGCCGAACGCGGTCTTCTCTTCGGAGTTGCCGTCGCACCGTACGGTGATGTGGTGCCCGCAGAACACCAGCGAGAACTTCTTGCCCTCGACCGCCTCGCCGTAGATCAGCGCGCCGATGGTCTCGAAGTCGTTGCTGTTGTCGAACCGCCCGTTGCGGCTCAGGGCCTTGTAGCCCTCTTCGCCGTTGGCGATGGCGCGGAAGATCTTGTCGAGCAGTTCGACCTGCTTCTTGGTGTACTCTTCGCCGATGCGCGACTTGCCGTCCGCGCCGTTGTGCGTCAGCAGCCGGGCCGCGGTGCCCTTGCCGTTGGTGATGCCGTGGTCCCACGCGCGCACCAGCTTCTTCTTCTGGTCCGCGTCCATGCTCTTGTACAGTTCGAAGATCATCGCCTCGGCCTGAGCCTGCTTCTCGGCGCGGGCGGCGGTGGCCTTCTGGAGCGGGGTCAGCCCGACCGTGGCGACGGCCGCGGTCGTGCCGAGCACGCGGATGAAGTCGCGGCGGCCGATCGGCGCACCAGTTTCACACTCGGGGCAGTTCGCGTTCTGTTCGGCGGGCAGCATGGACATGCACTCCGGCGGGGGAAAGGGACGGGCGACGTTGAACGGTACTCGCGCCATTAAACCCGATGCGCGTGGGAAAGTCACGCGCGAATGAATGAGAGCGAACCCCGCTTGTCACAACCCCGCGCGGGGGGGATACTTCTCCTACTGTCAACCGCGGAGAACCGTTCGTGCCAGTTGTCGTCACCTGCCCGTCCTGCCGCAACGACCTCCTGGTTGCCGGGGCCGCGGAGTCGTACCTGCGGAACTGCCCCACCTGTGGCGACCCGGTCACGGTGCCCGCGGCCGGCGCGTCGCCCGCGCCGGCCACACTCGCCGTTGCAACAACCCGGCCCGATGCCGCACGCGGCTGGCGTCCTCCCACCGTCCGCCGATCTCAGGTGCTGATTGCCCTCGCGTGCGTCGGGTTGGTCGCGGCCACGGTCGGGAGCTGGCTGCTGTACGAACGCCAGGAGAAGCGCGAACGGGCCAACCGGGTACTCGAAGCGCAATTCGCTAACAATCGGGCGCTCGTCGCCAACCGCGAGCTGTCGTACTGGGCGAAGAAAGGGATTCCGCCCGCGTACCTCCGCTCGTTGCAGAAGCAAGCGACCGAACTCGATGAGGAGGCGAAGGCGAAGGACGCGGAACTGGACCGGCGCTGGGGCGCGGACCGGAAGGGGCTGCGCGAGCTGGGCGACGGCCGCGCGGAAGCGTGCGGTGAGTGTCTGGTGAAGAGCGCGAAGGGGGCCGAGGCCCGGCTCCACGAGAACGCGCTGGCGATGGGCAAGGAGCTCGTGCAACTCGAAGCGCGGATCGCCGCGGAGCTGCCACCGAAACCCGTCGAGGTGCCGAAGTTCGACCGGACCACCGAGAAGGGCGAGCGCGAGTTTCAGGAGTTCCAAGCGGCGTTCCCCGCGAGGCGCGAGCGTGCGCGGGCGGAGGCCGAGGCCGCGCGCGCCAAGCGGTTCCGCGCCGAATCGGGGCCGATCGTGGAAAAGTGGGTCGCGCGCACGCGCGACGAGAACCGGAAGATGATCGAAGACTTCGAGCACCCGGTTCTGGGCCGCAACTAGCTCTGCTGGCGCTCCTGAATCCACGCCCGCGAGTCACGAACCAACCCGGCAGCCTGTTGGGACACGGTTTGTTCGCGCCGGGGGTCTTGCCGGGCAAGTCCGGGCTGTTAGAATCTGCTATGACGGAATCGCCGTGCGTTGGGGACGTAGCTCAATTGGTTAGAGTACCGGACTGTCGATCCGGTGGTTGCGGGTTCGAGTCCCGTCGTCCTCGCTCATATTTTTCAAGCACTTGCGGCGGGTCTTGACCGCCGGGCACCGGCCATAATATGCGGCCGGTGCCTCATAAGTGCCTCCTGTGTCAGTCGTGTCGCACCGTGTGGCAAACCGGGGTCGGATGACCCGCCCCGGTCCCAACCACCACGTGTCCCGTCAAGGGAAAGCGACACGCTCATGGCAAATCTCGGCAAAAAGGGTGACGTTTACTGCGTCCGGTTCCGGTTCGGTGGCAAGGAGTACAAGAAGTCCCTCAAAACGCGGGACGAGTCTGCCGCCGGCGCTGCCCTGCACCTGATCGAACTCACCCTCCACCGGCTCCACACCGGACAGCTTCACGTCCCCGCACTCGTCGATCCCGGCGATTTCGTCGTCAGCGGTGGCACTCTACTGGCGCCCGTCGAACGCCCGCAGGCGGCCGAAACGCCGCCACCCCCTCCCTCCACCTGCGAACTGATCGACCTCTACACCGCGGCGCAGAAAAATCTGCTCGCCCCGTCGTACCTGTCCAGCCAGGCCATGCACCTGAGGCACCTGACGAGGCACCTCGGGCGGCGGGCGGACGGGCCGTGCGACGCGGTCACGTTCCGGGACCTCGACGGCTACCTCCAGGCGCGACTCGCCGAGCGGCACCCCAACACCGCCGAGCGCGAGCGGATCACGCTGCTGCAGTTCTACAAGTGGGTCGTGCGGCAGCAGTATCTGGGCGCGTCCCCGGCCGCCGGCCTGGCGCCGATCAAGGGGGGCGAGGACCGACCGCCGTTCCGCACCTCGGCAGAAGTGGAGCGGATCATCGAGCGCGGCGGCCTCGACGACGAGCAACGGCTCGACCTGTGGGAGTGCCTGTACCTGAGCCCGCCCGAGATCGCCGGCCTGCTCGCCACGGTCAAGACGAACGCCGCGACCGACTACGGGTACCTTCTGCACGCGATCCCGGCGTACACCGGCATGCGGCGGGGCGAGGTGCTCCGACTGCGGTGGGTCGACGTGGACCTGGACGAGGGTTACGTGTCGGCCCGCAGCCGCAAGCAGTCGCGGCGCAAGCGGGAGACGATCCGCCGGATCACGCTCCACCCAGAGTTGAAGGCTGATCTCCTCGCGTGGCGGGCAACCCGGGTGCGTGGGCAGTGCGTGATCTGCGAGCCGGACGGGGACGGGCCGATCAGCAACGACCGCGCCAACCGGGTGTTCTGGCAGCCGATGCGAAAAACCACGTGGTGCCTGGACAACGGCCGCGACCTGTTCAAGGTCGGCTTCCACACGTACCGGCACTCGTTCGCGTCGAACCTGGCGGCGGCCGGGGTGGATCAGCGGGTGATCGACGAGTTCATGGGCCACACGACCGAGGCGATGCGCAAGCGGTACCGGCACCTGTTCCCCTCGAACAAGAAGTCCGCGATCGAGAGTTTCTCGCTGGCGGTCACCTGAGAGGCGACTCACACTGTTGCCGTACGGGGCGCGCCGCGGGCTGGTTCCTCCGCGGTGCGCCCGTCTCGTGAGTCGCAGGGGAGCAATTCGTGGCGAACGAAGGCGTGCGAGAGTGGGACGGGACCGCGGTCGTGCCGGGCCAGGTACTGATCCTGTTGGAGGTGCCCGCCACTTCGGCCTCATCCGCCGCACGTATAGTTGCCGGCTCGGGGGGCGGAACGCCTGTTACGTTTTGTGCGTCTCTCCTGCCCGCCTTCCTGCTCGTTCACCGCCATGCATTTTTCGTCTCCCCCGATAGCGCACCCCTCGTGACCGCGGCGGCGCTCTTCCCCGACGCCGCGCAGCCCGAAGCGACGATCCTGACGACCGTCCTCGAAGCGGATTGTTGGGTCGATCTCGGCCTTCTCGATCTGCTCCTTCGCACGGTAACCAGCAACTCCGTGTGTCGGCCTCGTGCCGAGGAGGAATTGGTCGGAGAAGCCCGGCTGAATGCGGCCGGTGCGGGCGAAAACCGGTCCCAGATCCCGACCAATTCGTACCAAAATCTGCCGTTTCGGGACCGGATTGCCAACCTGCTCGCCGTGGCGGATCAGTTGGCGGAGCGGGCAGAGGCACTCGCAGACGAAGTCGAACGGCCGCACGAGGCGGAGTACCGCCTCCGCTCGCTCAGCCCGGACGCGGCACTCACGAACGCCGGAACGGTCCACAGTTCACTGGCCGCTCATGCGGCCGACTACCTCCGCCGACGGACGTTGGGGGCCGCGCACCCTCCGGCGAGCGGAGGTTCCGACAGTCTCACCGGCCCGGTCGAAGGGTTACCGAACCAGGTGTTAAACGGAGCGACCTTCTGTGGAATCGGTACGGCGCTAAGGGGCACGCTGGCGCTGGTGGCGATGCCGTGCCTGAGTCATGACGGCAGCCGAATCGTGAGCGCGCGGCTGGACGATCTTCGCGCCGCCGCCGAGGATCGATACAGAGATGCGTCGAGAGAACTGCGCCGGCATCCCGAAGCTCATACCGCCTTCCGGTGGGAGGGTGAGACCGTCTCTCGTGATCGGAATCGCGTGGACACAACCGAAGCGCTCCGCGGTTGGCTCCGCGTCGCCGGGAAACGTCTCGTCGATCGGTGGGGCTTGCCCGTCGCGATCCCGGAAACGGCGACCGGCGAATTGACACAGAACGCTGAGCACTGGGGTTGTTGGGCGGCATGCGATGGCGCTCTCTGGGCGTGGCGCGAATTGGTCCGCATGGCCGAGGTGATCCGGTTCGCCACGGCGACTGCGACGATCGCACCGCGGTACGATGTCGCCCCCCGCCTGCGATCGATGGAACCGAACCTGGATGTGTACCGGCGGCTCGGCATACCGGTGCTGCGCCCCCACTCGAAGCACGTGTTCCTCGCCGGCCGCGTTCGGGATCTCAGGCTCCGCTGCTTCGCCGCTGTCGGACTCAGTCGCGGTTACTTTCATCGTGGGACCAGTCGCCTCGCCGGGTATTTCTTCGGGGCGGACGAACCGGTGGCCGCGATCGCCGCGGAACTCTACGCCGGCGACGCAGTACGGGAAGCCAGAGCCGCTTGCCCGCCGCCCGCCGTGCAGGGAGAGGACGAAGACGGGGACAAGGAGGACGGCGTCGATCTCGGGTCCGTCCGTGACGCCGCGCTGGAGCGGTACGCGGCCCTCCAACAAACCCAACCGCTGTTGGCGGAGTCGTGGCAGCGCCGCGCCGAGGGCCTGTTGAATGCGGCGATTGTCGGCATCCCCGACGCCCGGCTGGGAACCTTCTTGGCGTGCGAATACCACGAACCGAACTTCGATTCTTTGGACGCCGTGCGAATGCTGAACCTGCTCGCGTCCGACGTCGTCTACGAACTCCAGCCGTGTCTGGAGGACCGGTCGGCGGACACGATCTGGGCGCGACTCGGGCGATCGTCCCAGGACGAGTTGTACCGGCGGCTCTCCTCGGAACACCCGGACACGTTCGCCGCATGGGCGCGGAACCGTGTTTCGGGTGCGGCGGGCGTGGAAGGCTTGAACTTGGGTTCCGATGCCTACCCCACCCCAGACTCGGGGGGGGCGCACCCGACGCGCGGCCGCCGGCCTGACCTGTATTTGTCCCGCGGGCGGACGCTGGGCGGCCGGTTCACCGCGATGGCGAGCCGCCCCCTCGTCCTCCAGCAGGAGGTTCTACTCACCGCCGACGAGGTGATGCTCGAAGTCGCCCACGCGCTGCAAGCCCGCGGCTACAAATCGCTCGGCATTGCTGGCGAGGAGTTCCTGGTCGAAGTTCCCGATCGCGGTGCCCAGGCGGCACAGGCCGCCGTCGAGGAAGCGTGCGCGGCGGGTGCCGCCCGACTCCTCGGCAATCTCGCTTCCGTCTCGGTCGATCCTTGTGAGTTCTGGTGAACGCCGGCTTACGCATCTCGGGCGGATGCCGGCGCATGTTGCGCCGACATGTCGTGGCTAAGAATTGCCCCTTGTCCGGTCACCCGAACCGGAATATGATCTTCTCGGGATGAGGGGTGAGGAACTCCTCCGACGGATCACGCACCGCTAACGCGGTTCACCGCTCCGACCTCATCCGACGGACTGCCCGGCCGCTTCGGCCAACGGCATCCCAATCAGACCCAGCAGACACCGGGTTACAAAGCCCTCAGACGGCTTTGTTGGGATGTCGTTTCCACTTTCAGTAGTCCGAACCTTCCACACACACATTCCGCAGTAACTCCACCGTCCGCTGGGCTGGTCCCGCGTTCACGCGTTCCGGGGCGTGCATCGGGTCTCAGACTCCCGGATCAGAAGGAGTTTCGATGGTCATCCCGACCGTCCGACCGGCCCGACCCGGTGGCGGGCCGGCGCCCCCCGATCCCCTCCTCGCCCGGCTCGTGGCGATGGAGTCGCAGATCGCCGACCTCTGCGGCCACCTGCCAACCGTCCTGCAGAAACTCGACGCCCTCAGCGAACTCCTCGGCAGTCGCCGGAAAGAGAGCTACGTCGTCGAGGAAGTCGCGGAGTTGACCGGTCGGAGCGAGTACACGATCCGGCGCTGGATCACTGAAGGGAAGCTCAAGGCCGTTCGGATCACCGAGGGCGGCCCGCGCGGGCGCCTCCTTATTCCGCGGAGCGAACTCGACCGCCTCGTGGCCTGCGGACGCGGCGCTGAAGTACCGGCCACGGCCCTCAACCAGGAGGGCGTCTGATGGGCCGCGGACCGTACCAAGTCGAAGACTTCGTCGGGCAGAAGCGGGCGCTCCGAGCCGCCCTGCGACTCCAAGACGGGGCCACGATGCGCGGGGAGCCAGCCCCGCACATGTTATTCGAGGGCCCTTCGGGGTGCGGGAAGAGTATGGCCGCGCTCACCCTGGGCGTCCGGGCGGGTACGACGGTTATCAAGTTCAACGGGAAAACTTCGGTCGAAGAGATCGCCGGGAAACTGGCCGCGATGAAAGCGTGTGATATCGCGTTTTTCGATGAATGTCACAACCTTCCTGGTGACCCACAGGAACTCCTGTTCACGGTCATCGACGCCAATGAACTCCCCGCGGCGCTCGTGCCCGGCGCAAAGCCGGACGAACCCGTGACCGTGGCGCCGATCACACTGATCTTCGCGACCGACCGTCCGGGGAAGCTCCTCAACGCTCTCCAGAAGCGGATCCCGTTGAAGGTGGAGTTCGAACCGTACGCGCTTGACGAGATGAAAGAGATTGTGGCCCGGATCGGGACGCGGCGCGGGATCTTGCTCAGCGCCCAAGCCGCGGGCCAACTCGCCCAGGTCTGCCACGGCCTCCCTCGGCGGGCGGAGCACCACGTCAACAACCTTCGGCTGACGTTCGCCGACTCCGAGCAAAGACAGCTCGGGATCGACGACGTCCGCGTCTACCTGGACGAGATCGGCATGGACGCGGACGGCTTGGACCGGTCCGCGAGAAAGTACCTGAAGTTTCTCCGGCGGAACGAGAGCGCTTCGGCCGAGGCCATCGCGGCGTTCCTCGGGACGGACATCGACAACCTGAAGAACCAGATCGAGCAGCCGCTCCGGTTCCGCGGCCTTGTCACCGTCGGCTCCGGCGGCCGCACCCTGACGGAAAAGGGAACGGAATGGGCGGAGCAACGCAAGGCCCGACAAACAAAGGGGGACAACCGTGGCTAAGACCAAGAACACCGTCATCACCGTCCCGATCGGGCGGCCCCTCGTGGCGGTCCTGGACGTCTGCTTCGCCGCCGGGCAGACCCCACTGCTCGCCGGGGGCACCGGCGTCGGCAAGAGCACGCAACTTGAAGACTACGCCCGTTCCCAGGACTGGGAATACCGGCAGATGGATCTGTCTCTCATGGAGCCGCCCGATCTGGTCGGAATGCCGAAACTGGACGGCAAAGTGACACGCTACCTGCCGCCGGTGGTTCTACCAACCGTGGATGACGGCGCGGGGTTACTCGCGCTGGAAGAGATCAACCGGGCCCCGGAGTACATGCGGGCACCCTGCCTGCAACTCCTCACGGCCCGGTGCCTCAACGACTACCGCCTGCCGACAACTTGGAAGCTGGTGGCGGCGATCAACCCGGCCGAGGACGGCTACGCCGCGGACGAGCTCGACCCGGCACTGGAGTCGAGGTTCGTGCGCATCAACGTGGTCGCCAGTCCGGACGAGTGGGCCGAGTGGGCACGAGAGCACAAGGTCGACCGGCGGGTGATCGAGTACGTCCTGTCTGACCCGGGCGTGTTCGATGCCCCCACGAGTAACCCGAGGGCGTGGACCGCGGTCGCGAAGTTGCTCAAGGAGGGTGAAAAACTCGGCACCCCTTCGGGTCTGCTCCAGGCGGTGACCGCCGGGTGCGTCGGGGTCGAGCGGGCCGCATCGTTCCTGCGGTTCATCAAGGACCGGGTCAAGCCGCTGAACGCCGATCAGATCCTACGGGGGTACAAGAAGGTCCGCTCGGCCCTGACGGCGTGGGTGACCGAGGGCAAACTCGATCTGGTTCAGGGGTCGGTGCTGAAGGTCAAGCAGCGGCTTCAGTCGCGTACCGAGTACACCGCGGCCCGGGAATACACGGCTGCGTGGAAGAACCTCGGCCGGCTCCTGGCTGACTTGCCGGGCGATCTGCGCGAGGACATGGAGGAGTTCTTCCGGGAGCACGATTACGACGTCCCCGCCCCTGTCGGGGGGACGAAATGAGAACCGGTTGCAGTTCCGACCAGATCGCCGAGGGGGCGGTCCGGGTGGCGATCGTACGGCTCGCCGCCGCGTACCCGTTCCACGCCCGCGTACTGGAGAAGTTCCGACTCGTCCCTTCGCCCGCCGTCGAGACTATGGGGGTCGCCGCGACCGCCGGAGGCGTGTTGCTGTTCTACAACCCGGAGTTCGTCCGCGGACTGACCGCGGACGTCCGGGGCGGTGTTCTACTGCACGAAGTTCACCACGTCGTACTCGGGCATCTCGGCCTGGATCCGGCCGACTTCCCCGATCAGTGGGCGTTCATCGTCGCGTGCGAGGTGTCGGTCAACGAGTTCGTCACGTTGCCGCTTCCCGACGGGGTGATCCGCCTCGAACAGTTCCCCGATCTGCCGCCGATGGAATCGACGCTCGATCGGTACCGCCGGCTCGCGCGAGTGGCACCGAAGGCGCGCTTCACGATCAGCGGGGTTGGAGGGATGGCCCACCCGGGCGCCGCGGGCGGCAGCTCCGGCAACGTGATCGACAACCACTCGGTCTGGAAAACTGGTGGGGATGATGCAGACGCTGTCCGAGAGGCGGTCGCGGCACTCCTGAACGAGGCCGCCGTGGAAGCCGGCGGAGTGCCGTCTGAACTCCAGGCCGCCGTGAAGGCGATCGGCCGGGGCACCGCGAGTCCGGGTCACATCCTGGCCGGCGGCGCCGACGGCACCCTGGACTGGCGACGGCTCCTCCGCCGGTACATCGGCCGACTGACTCGCCCGCAAGGCAGCTACTCGCGCCCGCCGCGCCGGTTCCCGCGCTTGATCGGTGTGGTACCCGGCCGGCTCCGACGGCCACGCGACTCGGCCGTGGTGGCGATCCTGGATACTTCGGGCAGCATCGACGAGCCGATCATCGAAGCCATCGACGGTGAACTTCAGCGGCTCGCCCGAACCCGGGAGGTCGTCGTCGTTGAGGCGGACTGCGAAGTTCACCGCACCTACCGCTACGCCGGCCGACTGGAACGCGTTCACGGTCGGGGCGGGACCGACTTCTGCCCGGCACTCGACCGACGGTTCCTGGCGCCGCTAAAGCCCGAGGTGGTGATCTACTTCACCGACGGGTTCGGCCCGGCGCCGGAGGTGCCCCCGCCCTGGCCGCTCGTCTGGTGTCTGGTGCCCGGGGGCGAGCCGCCGGCCGAGTACGGCCGGGTGATCCGAATGGACGGGTCGGAGTGATGTCCGCGGGTCTGGCCCGGGCCCGCCTGTGTGTCGAGAAGTGAGTGTTCGGGTCTTTCAACGCAACGGCCCGCCGGTGCCAGCCGGCGGGCCGTCCAAAAACCAGCGAAGAGGAGGGCTCTTCACCATGTGCCATTGTACACGTGTTCGACCGGGGCGCAACAGCCCAGGGTGGCAACTCCCTGACGATCCGGCCGGTCCAGTGCGTTTTGGAAACACACGCCAGCCGGCCGCTTTCACACACGCCCTCCGTCACGGGGAGGGCGGGTCGTGAAACTGACCATCGCCGTTGGGAACATCACCAGAAAGGTGATTTCGCCCGACCTCACGGCCGAATACGCGACCAAGCTCACCGATGAGATCGCCGCCGAGCCCGACGGTCCGGTCGTGCTGAAGGTCCACAGCTTCGCCGCTTGGCCCGACAGCGCCCGCGCCACGTTCTTCGAGTTCTGGGCGGCGGTGAAGCAGTCGCGGGCCGTCACGGTCAGGGTCAAGAAAGCGACATACCCGACGCCGCTGGACTTCGTGCTGGCGCAACTCGGGGACGAACCATCGCAGGACGAGGTCACCGACTGGTTGACCGAGGCAGCGGGCGCCGTCGCTGCGTGTTACTCACAGGGCGAACGTGCCGCGTGCGCGCAGGCCGTCGCGCAGCACCTTCAGAAAGTCGGCTTCGGCGGAATCACCGAGCCCGAGTTCCTCGCCCAAGTGGCGGAAGCTGCGGGGGAGACTGACTCCGGCTCGAAGGGCCAGGGGCCGAACCCCACCCTGCTCGCGAACGACTTCGTCGAACGGCACCGGGCGACGATCACGGTCGGGCCGCTCGCGGCGGACGCGCGGACGCTCCACTTCTTCGGCGGAACCTTCTACGAGTGGGACCGCGCCTGGAAGGAGATCAAGCCCGAAGAGATGCGGGCGCTCGTTACCCGCGACCTTCAGGACCACTCCGGGGTGCCGCGGGTGACCACCCAACTCGTCGCCAACGTGCTGCTGAACCTGCAGGGGCTCTGCGTCGTCGGCGGGGCGGATCAGCCGCTGCCTGTTTACGTCGAGGAGTACGGCCCGCCGACCCGGAGCACCCGGCGAAAGGTGCTGGTACTCCGGAACGGCATGATCGATCTCGAAGCGATCGCGGCCGGTTCGGAGTCAAAACTCCTCCCGCACGACCCGCGGTGGTTCGGATCCTCGGTCCTGCCGTTCGACTTCGACCCGGGGGCGACGTGTCCGGAGTTCAAGGTGTTCCTCCGCCAGGTACTGGAGCGCGACCCGGAGACGAAAAAGCCGCTCACCAAGGGCGACCGCCGGATGAAACTTCTCCAGGAGTGGTTCGGCTACTCGCTGCTCCCCGACGGGCGCTTCCAGAAGTTCCTCCTCATGGTCGGCGACGGGAGCAACGGGAAGGGGGTGATCCAAAACCTGTGGCTCCAGATGCTCGGGAAGGAGAACGTCGCCCACGTCAGCCTCGACCAGTTGAGCGAGCGGTTCGCGCTCCAGCCGCTCTTGGGGAAGATGGCCAACATCTGCGGCGACCTGTGCGAGATCGACGCGGTCGCCGAGGGGGTGCTGAAGCGCCTCACCGGCGAGGACAACATCATGGTCGACCGGAAGAACCAGGCTCCGGTCACCATGGCCCCGACGATCAAGTTGATCTTCGGTACCAACTCCCTGCCGCGGTTCAGCGACAAGAGCCGCGGTGTGTGGCGGCGGCTCGTGGCCATGCCGTTCCGGGTGGTCGTCCCCGACGCCGAGCAGGACGAACTGCTCGCCAAGAAGCTCGCCGCCGAGTTGCCCGGCATTCTGAACTGGGCACTGCGGGGGCTGCGGCGGCTGCTTCAGCAGGAGCAGTTCAGTTCCTGTGTGGTGTGCGCCGAGGCGGCGAAGCGGCACCAACTCGACTGCGACCCGGTCTCGCAGTTCGTGGACGAGAACGGGATCCACCCGCCCCCGGCCGGCGGCCCTCCTCGGCGGATCCTGAAGGACGAACTGTACAAGAAGTACCGCGAGTGGTGCGAGGGCGGCGGCTACCTGCCGCTGTCGAAGAACCGGTTCAACCGTCAGGTGGGTCGGCTCGCGGGCGTCCAGGAGTACCGCTCGCCCCAGGCCGAGCCCGACGGCAAGCGGCCCTATTTCTGGACCGGAATTGGAAAGCCGCTCCCGCTGCCCGCCGGCGCAGACGGCACCGAAGGAGATGAGGACGACCTCACAGAGGAGGCGGCGTGAGTGCGAGAGACGTCCGGAACGTCCGGAATGCAGTTTTCGATTGCGGACGTCACCAACCGTCGGTCCGGCAACAACTTGCGGTGATGTTCGCCGCGAGCCGTCCGGAATCGTCTTGGATTCTGGACGCCATTAACAGTCGCCGGCGCAGAGAGTTACGTCGCGTCGTCCGGAATGAATGTCTTCCGCACTGTTCCTTCGAGGAGGAGAGATCGCGGCAGGTGTGGGAGGAACGCTGGGCGGGGGTTGGGACCGCGAGCGTTCCGGACGGCGTGTTCGGAAGTTCTGGATTTGAAAGACGTTGAGGCCGTCCGGAATTGACACGCGAATCCGGACGGCGCGCTCACCGGAGCCGATTCCGGGCAAAAACAGGGTCCGAAGTGGCCACAAACTGAGGAGAAATCGACCATGAACGTTCTCAATCCGCCCCTTTTTGAGGCTCTCACGCGGGAATTCGGGGAGGTCCGGGTCACCGACCAAGGCGCGGCCATGATTGCACGCCACGTCCGGTATCCGGGCGGTCAGGTGCGTCTCGAGGTGGGTTCGGCCGGGGAGTACTACCGGGTCTGCTGCGCTTTCTGTAACGACACCCGCTTCCGGCTCTGGATCAACCACCGCTGGGGCGTTCCGGACCCGAAGACCGGGAGCCGGCACCGGTGGGCAGCCATCTGTTACAACGAGAACTGTCTTGCGCGAGAAGAGAACCGCGTCGAACTGATTCGTCGCGTCTCGTGGTACGACCGCACGGCCGGTGCCGGGCGGGTGAAAATCCTGCCCGGAAGAGTGACCGAACCGGGCACGCCGAAGCCGCTCCCCCGCGACTTCCTCCGACTCAGCGAACTCGATAAGGGGCACCCGGCGCGGGGATACGTTCGGAGCCGCGGCTTCGTTCCCGATCTGATCTCGCAGCGCTGGGGCGTCGGGTACTCCGAGGCGGGACCGTTCCCCGGTGCGGGAATCGGCCGCCTCGTCATCCCCATCCACCGCGTCACGGAGGACGGCGCGAGGGTGTGGGGTTGGCAGGCCCGAAGACTGAATGAGAACGAACACTTGCCCAAATACTTCACCGCGCCCGGCCTCCAGAAGACCGCGTTCCTGTACGGCGCCGAGCGGATCACCGACGGCACCGGCCCCGTCGTGGTCTGTGAGGGGCCGATCGACGTGTGGCGCTTCGAGCGGGATGCCGTCGCGCTGCTCGGGAATCACATTTCCGACTCCCAGGTGCGCCTCCTGTGCCGCCTCGCAACCGGTCGCCCGCTCGTCGTGGCCCTCGACGGGGAGGCCCGGGACGAGGCCGAAGTCGTCGTTACCCGACTCCGCCGGGCGCGCGAGTCCTCGATCCTTCGCCCCGATCCGTCGCCGGTGTTACTAATGCCCTTCCCAGCCGGGCGCGACCCGGCGGACTGTTCACATGAAGAACTGAAACGGCGGATGCGCCGACTGCTGCAGACGACGTGAGTGGAGCGATCGCGGCGCGAGCTCTCGATCGCCCGGCGCGACGCGTGCCTCCTCTGTGTAAGCGACGTGGGATGCTATGAACGAGGGAAACACAGGGGGGGCCCTTTGCTCCCGAAAACGGTTCCGAAATGGCGAAATCTGGGACCGAAATCCCGGGTTTAGGGACGGAAATCCGACAGCGGAAGGCCCGTTTTGCACCAGACTGCGGTTCCTCGGTTGTTGAGCAATTGGCTGCTGAGAACCGCTCAGAGGTGGTGCTTCAGACCTGAGTTCACTTTCCAACCTTCAGGAGGCAAGCGACATGGCTGTCGAGACGAAACAGACCACGAAGTGGAAGATCGCCAAGCTCACAGAACACCCGCAACAGGCCGCGATGTTCGGCGACGTCGACGAGACCGAACTGGCGGCGCTCGCCGAGCACATGCGTAAGCACGGGCAGCGCGACCCGGTCGAGATCACCTCGTCGGGAGTGATCATCGCCGGCCACCAGCGGGTCCGCGCGGCCGTGCGCCTCGGGTGGAAGGAGGTCGCCGTGGTTGTCCGCCGCGATCTCGAGGCCGAGGGACCGGACGCGGTGGAGCGCCACTTCGTCGAGGACAACTTCGTCAGACGCCAGCTCGGCCCTCTGGCGAAGGCGCGGTGCATCCGACGCCTGATGGAGTTGGAGGAGGGTGAGACCGTCCGCAGGTTCGGGTTCACGAAGAAGGAGGAACTCAAGGGCCGGATCGCGAAGCGCATGAAGCTGTCCCTCCGCAGCGTCAACCGGTACCTGCTCCTGCTCGACGCGCCCGATGCGATCCAGGCGGCATTCGACCAGGGCGAGATCTCACTCGTGACCGCCGGGAAGGTCGCGCTCCTCGACAAGGCAGCTCAAGAAGAGATCGCCAGACGGATCGCCGCCGGCGAGAAAGCGGCAGCCCTCGTTCAGGAACGCGCGCAGACCGGTGCGGCGGACGGGGTGCCCAAGGCGTTCGGCCGCCTCGTCCGCTCGCTGCGGCGTGAGGTGCCGGTCATCCGCGGGCACCTCGACCGGATCGCGCCTGGCCGATTGCAGAAGGCCGCGGTCTCGGTCGAAGAGGCCGTCGAACTGCTCAACGAAGTTGTCGCCGCGGGCAACAGACAGTCGCAGTAACCGTCCCGCGGCGCGCGTGACTTCAAACACGCAAATGGGGCCACACGCCTGTCACAGGACAGCGTGTCCCGTGTGTCCGGACCCGGATCGGCCGGGCCAGTTCGGGTTCTCAAGGGCGAGAGCCGAACCGTTGAAAAGGAAGGATTCGCCGCACAGCGCCACAACCACAGAGGAATACCGTGACGAAGTCGAACCGCGCCGCAGAGACTGTTGCCAAAAAGAAGCCGCGACTGTCGCTGGTCAGCATGGCCGAGCTGTGCAACGAGAGCACCGCGCCGGACTGGTTGGTGAAGAACGTGATGGCTGCGAAACAGCCGCTCGTGATCGGCGGCCCCGCGAAGTGCCTCAAGACCTCTCTGGCGCTGGATCTTGCGGTGAGTCTGGCCACCGGCACCCCGTTCCTGGATACGTTCGCGGTAACAGAACGGTGCGACGTGGCCGTGTTCAGCGGCGAGAGCGGGCGGACCACGATCAACGAGACCGTTCAGCGGATCTGCCGGGCGAGGGACGAGGACCCCGCCGAGTGCGGCGTCCACTGCGGCTTCCGGCTGCCCCGCCTGGGCAACGCCGCCGACCGCAAGGAACTGAAGCAACTACTCCGCGACCGAAAGATCGGCGTCGTGGTGATCGACCCCCTGTACCTGTGCCTCGGCGGGGGGCGGTCGATCTCGGCGGCGAATTTGTACGACGTGGGCGGGATCCTCGCCGCGGTCACCGACGCTTGCCTTCGGGCCGGCGCGACGCCAGTGCTCGTCCACCACACGAACAAGAGCGCCGCGGCGGGAAAGGAGTCCCTCGCGCTCTACGATCTGGCCTACTCCGGGGTCGCCGAGTTCGCCCGGCAGTGGTTGCTGGTCAACCGCCGCACCGAGTACCGGGCCGGCAGCGGGGCGCACGACCTCGTGCTGTCGGTCGGCGGCAGCGCCGGGCACTCGTCGCGGTGGCGGGTTCTGATCAACGAAGGCCCCGGCGACGCGAAGCGGCGCTCCTGGTCAGTTCGCGCGGTTCGCGACGGAGAGTCGGATAGCATCTCGTCCCGATCGCGCAGGCGGAGCAGGAGCCTGTGTGATGCGGGCGAGGTGTGACGGCGACCGGTGCCCGCGGCGTGCGTTGAGGATTCGGTTCGAGAAGCGGCGCGTGGCGCCTCCAAACCGGCGGTCCAGAGATCAGTTTCGCGATCGTTAAGGCGCCGTTAATCCCCTGAATGGGCTCGAACCGGCACCTTAACCTCGCGTTAGCTCGCCGAAAGCGGGGGTAAATCGGCCCTGGAGGGCCGCTCGTAGCCCCGAGACAGCCGTCCGCGCCTGTCTCGGGACGCACGCGCTGTTCCGATCTCGCGAAAAAGGCCGGAAAATGCGACACTGGGACCGTCCGAGTGGTGGCCCCGCGAAGGTGTAGTACAAACGCGACTCCGGGTAACCAAGATGGCCCTCGAAACGCGCAAGGTCGGCGGCAACGCGTACCTGTACCTGTCCCGCCGTGACGCGAAGACGGGCCGAGTCAGGAAGGTGTACGTAGGGCGCGGGCCGAAGGCCGACGCCGCCGCGGCTGAGTTGGAGACGCGCCGGAAGAGCCGCGGCGACGAACGCCGCGCAGTCGAGCAGGCAGTCGCCGAACTCCGAGCCGTGGACGCGCTGATGGCCTCGTTTGGTGAGGCCGCCACGCTGATTATGGAGGCGACGCTCTTCGCCGCAGGGTTTCACCGCCCCAACTTCGGGGTGTGGCGCAAGAGGAGGAACAGAGATGGCCACGGAGGGCACCGGGGAGCGATCCCCGACCGAGGCGCAGCCGGACGAATTGGCTGAACTGCGAACCGTGATCGCGAAGGCCCGGGCGGGCGACGCCAGTGTGGTGCCGCGGTTGCGGGCGATCCTCGCCAGCAATCCTGCCCTCGTCGGGCACTACGGCGACATCGCACGGCAGGCCGAGGGGGCTTGGGTCGCGCTCGCGGCCGGCCCCAATTTGTTCATGAAGGAGTCGCTCGCCCGCGCCGCGGACGCCCGGCGGACCGAACTGACGCGGCCGGGGGCGACGGCCGTCGAAAAACTGTTGGTGGAGCGGGTCGTTGCGTGCTGGCTGCAGACGAATTACTTCAGCGCGCACGAGGCCGACAGGTTGGCCGCCGGCGACACCTTCCGCCAGTTGCAGTTCCACGCCAAGCGGCTCGAACGGGCGCAGCGGATGTACCTCGCGGCGCTAGGTGGTCTCCTGACCTTTCAGAAACTCACGCCCGTGCCCAACCGGGAAACGCTGACGCGCGAACTGGCCTCTTGCGCCGAGGAGCGCCAGCAGCCACGAACCGAGGCAGTCGTGGCACAGGCGGACCGCGCCGTGGTGTCAGTCGAGGTGGATGAACCTTCTGAGCTGGAGCCCGCCGAACAGGAACGTGTTCGGGTCTGGGCCGGTGGTTGAACCTCGCGCCAAACGGAAAGGAGTCCGCGACATGAACGATCTGGCAACTCGTTCCGAACCGCAACTGATGCTCGACCTGATGATGGAATCTCTCAGGGTGCGCGACGAGCGCCTGAACTCCGTCGTGAGCGAACTGCTGACGCGGCACGGTGTGCGGTCCGTACCGCAACTCGTCCGGGTTGCTGCTAACTCAAAGAACGGAACCGGCCACCGCGTCCGCGCGCTGGAGGTGCTCGCCCGGATCGGACCGCCCTACAGGCTGGAGTTGACGGACCTGCTCGTTTTGGTGCAACGGACGCGCAACAAGGCCGTTCGGGAAGCGGCGGCGAAGTTGTTCGCCGTCACCGGGACCGCGGCTAATTCGGGGCCGAGTGTCGGTCCTCTGTCATGACGTTTGGTCGCGGGCCCGATCGTATTCGCGCGGATTCGCGGCACCGGCGGTGAACGTTGCACGACGTCGGGCTACCGTTTGCAAGCTGCTCGGTGCCGACCGGAGGCGACAGGCTGCTCCTGAACACGCTCGCCGCGGACAGGAACCCACAAATCCGCGAAGCAGTCGGCCGGTGCCTCACGCATTGTCCCGCAGCGGGGCCGTGAGCGTAACTTGTGGCAGTCGTCCAGCGAAGGAGCGATGCACCAAGGGACGCCGACCAACGACGGACCAGAAGCGGGTTGTCTCGCCGGACGCGCTGTCCGGCGAGACGCGAATTGTGGGTTTGAGGACGCAAGTGTCGGGGTCGGTTCCGTGTTCCCACCGGACCGCCGTTGGCCCGGCGTCGAACCCGACGTGGCGGCCAGTCGCTTGAGGATGGCGGCTCGGTATCGATAATACGGTCTCGGTACGCGAACGGGCGTTTGCCGACTGGAAATGAAAGCATGCGGGATTGATTCGTCCCGCTCCCTCGGCGTCGAGCACTCAACCGGGTAGGACGATGGGTAACATGCGTGATCGTCAGCCCACGTCGTGCGATTTGCACGAGGGGCTCACGGACGGTGAGCGGCGGCTCCTCAGCCAAGAGTTCATACTCACCCGGCGTATCCCCGCCGGCTTGGCCCTCCTACGCACCGTTCCCTACCCCCTTACCGAAGACACGGCGGCCACGGTCGCGGAGATCAGCCGGCGGTACGTTTTTCCCTGGCCCGACCTCCGCGCCCGCTACCTTCTCAACTGGGTGTGCGCCCGACTCACCTCCGAGGAGGGGGTGACCCTCCTCCCGCTCTCCGGTGGGCGGTCTGGCGAAGAGGCCGCAGGGCTCTTCCCGGACCCGGACGACCTCCGGGATTTCACAAACGGCACCGACTTCACGTACGGTCTGGCCGGCAGGCGGGACGCGGAAGTCGAAGAAGATTGTGATTCACTTCAGAGGATCATCGAGGCCGCCGCTACAGACAAGTTGTTCGAGTTGGGTGTCGCGGTCGCTTTGCCGCTCCCGCTCGGCTCCCCGTCGTTGACCCGCATCCCTCTCGTCGAGGGAGTCTGGATCCACCGGCACGTCGTCGAATTGGCCGAGTGGTGTGCCGAACTCGTCACTGCCGGGTATCGGCGGCTGCCGTCGCTCGACCCGCACCGCCTCGCGTGGCACAGAGTTTACCCGCGCGACACGGATTGGACCACCCCGCGCGAGGCCGATCCGGACGCGATAGCTGAATTGCGGCAGCGGGCGTCCGCGAGGCTGGGCCGGTATCGCGGCCGGGCGCGCGAGGTTGGCGGGGGCACGCACCTTCACATCGACGATTACGCTGAATGGAAACACCGCCTCGTGCCCAAGGATCTGCTGGCTCAGCGTACGCCGGGGATCGTGGTCGAATCCTGGAACGCGTGGATCGGCCAGGCGTCGGATGACGGGCGTGTCGACTTTTTGGGCGAGTTGGTGACGAGGGTGGCGCATCCCGTCGCCGTTCGCCAGGGTGTTGACTTTGCACCCATGGAACCAGCGGCCTGCAGCGCCTCGCAGCGCCGCCGCTCGGAGGCGGTGTTGGAGTTGAGAGCCTTGGCGGCAGATCGAGTGATCCGAACCCGCCCGGAAGAGTTGTTCACCCAGGTCCAACTCGCAATTCTCCAAGCGTTGGCAGAGAACAGCACGTTGACCGCTGATGAACTGAAGAAGAAGACCGGATACAGTCGCGCTCGTCTCTACCAGTCCGGCGGCATCAAGGAGTTGATGCAGCGCGATCCGCCGCTCGTCGTGCTCACTCCTGAAAAGCGAGGCTACATGCTGACAGACGTTCGCCCGGAGGTTGCCGAGCGCTAGACTGCGACTGGACCGCCAACTCTTTTCGGCTCTCTATCGAAAACCGTGTCCAGTGCGGACGCGGCCCGGCAAACCACGCACAAACTGGAACCACCGCCCACGGGCGGTGCCCGCCCCCTGTAGGTACCTTGCCGGGCCGCCTACAGGGGGTTCTCGTTTCCCCGCGTCGGGGTTGCGAGGTTCCGAGCGGGTGAGCCGGGGAGAGTCAACTCCGCGGCGCCCGCAGTGATCCCGGTGGACGGCACAATCTTGTCGGGCGCCACCGACTAACAACAGGAGGGACGAGCTGATGTACCGACTCGAATGGGAGTTCCTCGACAACTTGTTCGAGGCCATCGGAGCGCTACCGGATGCTCCTCAGGACGTGACCGCGTACGTGGCGGGGGCACCAGCGGTCGGAACGCTCCCGCCCCCGTGGGTCACGTGGGCGCTGCTCCACCTGTTCTATCTCCAGTCGCAGATCCACAGGCTCGAACCACCGCGGTCCCGATCGGGGAAGAAACGCACCACTGGGTGCCCGGCAGCGCGGCGCGAACGGCCCGTGCCGCCGGGGTGGGTGTGTCGACAGGAGGGGAACCGTACGGCATACCGGCACAAGGCCACCGGCGAAACGGTCTGGCTCAACGACTCCGAGGGACCGCGCGAGCCCACCATCGGCGTGTTCCTCGAGCACACCGTCAGCTTTACCGATCCGCCTCCCGTCGTCGTCCGGCACCGGACGCTCACGCCGAGTGTGCTCGGGGTGGTGCCGGCCCTGTACTGGATGCGCGGTTGCATGGCCATCGAACTGCTCAAGGGCGGGGATGACGATTCGGACTTCCTCACCGGAGAGTACCGGGACCGTGTGATCGACCTGACGTACTACGAGGATCGCTGCGGCGTGGTGGCCCGGTTCCTCGAACGGTGGGGGCGCTCCGTGGACCGACTCTGGCTCGCCGCCGGAATCGGCGACTGGCTCGCCGCCCACGACGAGGCGGTGCGGGTGGGGCTGAGCGAACTAATCGAATTGACCGGCACCCGTGCGGAAGAGTGCCGACGCGGGTGGACGAAGTACCTCGACAAGCGCCTGAGTGAGACCATCCCCACCCCCGAGGTCCTGCTCGCTCTGGTCGATGTCGGCCGTGGGAGCGGTGTGGATGCCCTCGGGGGGTATACGGCAAAGGTCGCGGATCAGGTGATCGACCGGTTACTGGTTATGCCCGCCGAGTACCGCGGACACGCCCACGAGTTCGCCGTCCGGTACTCCCCCGGCCGCCTCGCGGAAGTGGAACGGGAGACCCCGTGACGGGGCACCGTGCGACCGGGAACACGCGTCGTCGAACCGGCCGCACGGTGAGACCTTCGAGTGCAACATCCGCGGCGATCAGACCGTGTGGAGTGAAGATCGGCGACGCGACCGAGATCCACATTCCAGGAGTCACCATGGCACTACAGAGAAAACGGCCCCCGGCCCCAGCGCCGGCTGCGGGCAGCAGGAATTCCAAACGCCCCGCGAATTCAGGCGGGCCGACGAAGTCTGACTACCGGCCACGGCCGGCGCGCTCCGGTCCGCACGTCACCGCGGCCGTGAACACAATCGTCACCAACTGCGGGTCGCGAGCGAAGCGCCTGCTCCGCTCCGATCATCCTCGCCTGCCCGCCCCGGTGGTCCTGAAGATCGCCCGTACTCACCCCGACCGGCAGTGCTTCGCGCTCACCCAGGCCCGCGCCGGCCGAGACCCGCTCGGTCCGCCCCCGCCCGGCGTCCCGCCGCCGTTCGACACCCGCGGCCCCGGCGAGGTGCTCAGCCGCCTCGCACGGAATGCCGGGGCGCTCGACAAGGTCGCGGACGGACTCCTGGACCTGCCGGTCGATCGCTGGCCGACGGCCGACAAGCTATCGGCCGTGCTCGCCCGCGCCGAAGCCATCGCCCGGCAGGGGCGCGCGATGAAGCACCTCGTGCGAAGCGCCGCGAGCCGAACGCCCGGCGGAGGCTCGGTGCAACGCACTTCGCGGCGGCACGCGAACGGTCCGGGCAAGCCCTTCGACCCGCGGTTCGCCCTGCGCGACGTGGCGGCTGCGGCCGGGGTGACCGGGAAGAACGCCCGCGACCTCCCCCGCGTACTCGCCGACACGCCCCCGACCGGCGCGCAGCGGGAGGCGCTCTTGGTCCGGCTCGGCGATCTGGAGGCTGCGGCACTGCGACTCGCCGCGGTCATCCGGTCGCAGGGCCACGACAACTCCACCGAACCGTCAGGGGTGTTCGGTACCTACGTGGTGTTCTTCCGCCTGGCGCAGCCGCAGACCGGGTTGAAGATCGGCGCGCTGGGCACGTTCGACTTCCCGGCCGGGGTGTACGCGTACCTCGGCAGCGCGTTCGGGTCCGGCGGGGTGCGGACGCGCACCGGGCGACACCTCACGCCCGACACGAAGAAGAAGTGGAACATCGACTGGCTCAAGCCGCACTGCGTCCCGGTCGCCGTCTGGTGGGCGCACGACCGGCAGAAGGTCGAGTTCCAGTGGGCCGAGGTGATGGCATCGCTGCCCGGCGCGTCGTTCCCGGCGAAGGGGTTCGGGGCCGCGAACAACAAGACGGCACGGGCGCACCTGGTGCGTTTCGTCGAGGTGCCGGCGTTCGAGGAGTTCCAGCGGCGCGTGTCGGCTCTCGCTCTCGACCACGCCGATGTTCATCGGATCGTGGTGGCGAACTGGGCAGCGGCCGGCTGACCCGTGTGAACACATGCACCGCTGTCGCCGTCCGCGGCCAGCGGTGTTCTCTCGATCCCGCGTCGGGGTCGGGTGACCGAAGGTGGCTGACATGAGCCGACGAGGTCACCACCTGCGAATCGGCTACATTCAGGAGACACGAGATGGCAAAGCGAATGGCGAACGGGGAGCCGGTTTCTTCCGACCAAGAGGCACTCCTCTCTGCGATCATCGAGTACCCGGACGAGAACACGCCGCGGCTGGCGTACGCCGACCTGCTGGACGAGATCGGGGGCGAATCGAATCACGCACGGGCCAAGCTCATCCGCCTCCAGATCGATGTGAATGGGATGCACTTCTTCCAGGAACGGAAGATCGCCAAAGATGAGATCAATCGGATTCTCGACCGGTATGGCGCGGCGTGGCAGGCCGAAGTGGGTCTCATCGACCGCTATACCTCCTACACGAGCCCGATCTTCCGACGGGGCTTCGTGATGTGTGCCCACCTGACCGCTAACCAGTTCCTCCGTGCTGGCGAAGGACTGGTGGCTCGAACCCCGCTCAGGGACATCGGGCTGAGGAGACTCGGAGAACTCGTCCCGAAGCTCGCCGCGTTCCCGGCACTCGATCGGATCCGCGGCCTGTGGATCAATAATCAACTCATCGGCGCGAGCGCCGCACAGACCCTGACCCACTCTCTGCACCTCCGGTTGCTGGAGAGGCTCGACCTCGCCGTCAACGGTATCGGCGCTAGCGGCGCCCGGGCCATTTTGGAAGGGACCGCCGAGAGCGCCTTGAAGGACGTGAATTTTCGCAGCAACCACTTGGGTTCCACCGGCGCTACCCTGGTGGCGGAATGCCCGGCAATGGCCAAGCATGTTGCCCTGCGATTGGGTGATAACGACATCCAGTTGACGGGCGCGAGAGCGATCGCAAATTCGCCTTATCTCGGTCAGGTGACGGTGCTGGATCTGGATAACAATGGGCTCGGCCTCCACAGCGCGCTGGCGTTCGTTGGTAGCGCGTCCCTGCGCCCGCGCCACGTGAGTCTTGTCGGTAACAGCCTGGCAGACCGTGGGATTGCGGCTCTCGTCGCAGGCTCATTCGTCGAGACCGTTGAATCACTCGATCTGGAAGCCAACCGAATCGGTGAGCTCGGAGCGATGGCGATGGCTCGGTCGCCTCACCTACGGTGCCTCCGTGACTTGGATCTGGCCAACAATCCGGTGACCGACCGCGCGGCGCTGGCTCTGCGGGCCGGGCTGCCCACATTGAAACGGCTTGGCCTCAAGGGCACCCTCGTGAGCGAGAGGATTCGGAAGCAACTCTTCGGCAAGGAAACGACATCGGGCATCCTGGTGGACCGGGTGGGCAAGGAGTAATTCGCCCATTTGTGGAGCGGACCTGCGCCCAATCGAATCCTGCGAGTGGCGACTCACCCGGATTCGACTGGGCGCAGGCGGGAATCCGAGTCGATGGTCACGGAGTCCGGTGCCTCGCGGTTGACGAGAGAAAGCCAATGCTGGGTCGGTATTGGGATCGGAGGCAATCTGCAGACTTAGGTTCGCGGGTGGGACGTGCCACTGCCAGCGTCACCTCCGGCGCTCGTCGGGAGAGCATCGCCACTCGAGTGATCGCGGCGTGCCGGGAGCGGTGCCGCGGGTGCCCGGCTGGACGGAAGTTTGTCCCCTCGCCCCGGGCGGAAGACGGATTCAACGAGCAGTTCATCCATCGGCAACTGACAGCCGGCGTGATCCGAGAGGAACTCGATCAACTGGCCCGGATGGCCTCCTGATGATCAACGAGTTGATCGTGGGTGAACTCAGAACCGCAGAAGGCACTGAGGCAGTCGACAGACTCCCGACGGGCCTTACCCGCTGACACCACAGGAGCAACCGCATGACAGCGAGATCGACTCTGAGCACTGAAGACGACATGTTCGACCGCTGGGTGGCGGCAAGAGACCCGGCGTCGCGCGACGTCCTGGAACCCCTTGAACTGAGCCCCCGGCTCACTCGCCTGTTCGCGGTCGCCGTCTGCCGCGACATATGGGGGCTGCTGACCGACGAGCGCAGCCGGGCCGCTGTTGAGATCGCAGAAAGGCATGCGGACGACCGAGCGACGATCCGCGAGCGACGCGTCGCGTACAAGGCGGCCAGCGACGTCTACTTCGGCCTGTGCGAGATGTACGGGAGCGACCAGCGCCCGGAGATCGCGATCCCCTCCTTGGCGGCCTCGGCCGCGCGCGACGCCGTCGACACGCACGCGAGGGC
>SXGT01377729.1_pt1 | contig 32360 bp, 25 predicted proteins | sample 3176221 | NCBI WGS metagenome assembly SXGT01 (sample SAMN11356862, study PRJNA531348) | freshwater metagenome | isolation source: freshwater sample F1-120 | place: China: Fuxian Lake, Yuxi | collected 2017-12-25
GCGCAGCCGATGCAGCCACACGAGCCCCGGCGTCGCGCTGCGCAAGCTGCGGCGGCTCGGGCGGCTCGAGGGCGAGCTCGAGCTCGACATCGACGAGTCGATCGAGCGGACCTCGAAGAACGCGGGCTGGCTCGATCTGGCGTTCCGTCCGCCGCGCAAGAATCAAGCGAAGGTGCTCCTGGCGATGGATGTCGGCGGCTCGATGACGCCGTACACGCGGCTGGTCGAGACGCTGTTTTCGGCCGCATCGACCCAGAACCATTGGAAGAAGTTCGAGTCGTACTTCTTCCACAATGTGCCCTATTCGCGGCTCTTCACGTCGATGACGAGCGGCGAGTCGGAGCCGACCGCGGAGATCCTGAAGGCGCGCCCGCCCGACACGTTCCTGCTCTTGGTGGGCGATGCGTCGATGGCGCCGAGCGAGCTCCTCAGCGAGCACGGGGCGATCGATTGGTTCGAGCGCAGCGAGACGCCGGGGCTCGTGTGGCTGCATCGGCTGCGCACGCACTTCACGCGCAGCGTGTGGCTCAATCCGATGGAGCCGCATCATTGGCGCGGCTACACGGTCGATCTGATCGCGAAGCTCTTTCCGATGTTCCCGCTGACGGTCGAGGGGATCGGGCAGGCCATCGAGCATCTGGTGCGCAAGACGGCGCCGCCGCCGCCGCCCGATCTGGACCCGCGCGTCCTGCGTTCGGGCTGGTAGGCGCGGCCGGCGTGGCCAGTGTGCGAAGCGGAGGAACGATATGAAGCACGCAGCGGCGATTGGCTTTCTGGGCGTTATTTGCATGGGCATGCAAGCGCGAGGAGCAACCCCGATCCCGCGCGGGCTCGACTGCCTGCCGAGCTGGGAGGACCCGGATGGCGAGCGGACGCTCGTGCTCGGGAACGTCGGCGGCGCGTTGGCGCTCTGCGCGGTCGACACGTTCGCCGGGCCGGTGGCCTGCTGGGCGCTCGATGCGGCGAGCGGCAAGCTGACCGCGCGCGCCCCCAAGCCGTTCCCGGGCGTCGGGATCCCGATTCGCGACGACCGCTGCTACGAGGGGCTCTGCTGGCCCGCGCCGCCAGGCGGCGAGCCCGACGCGCCGGGCGTCGCGTATCTCGCCTACCACCCGGACGGCAAGCGCGCGGCCGTGCGCGTGGGGGAGACCGTCCTCATCTTCGATGTCGCCGAGAAGAAGCCGACCCGCACGTTCAAGCTGCGCGACGGTGAGAGCGTCGGACCGAAGGAGATCACCAACGCCCCGGGGCCCATCTGGTTTCTCGGCGAGACGGTGTTCGTGCTCGGCTACGACGCCGGGCCGGCGGCCGCCGTCTTCGCGTACTCGGCGCGTGGCAAGGCGCTCGGCGCGGTGGACTGGGGCGTCTTCAACGGCGCGGTGGCGGCGCTCGACGAGGCGCAGCTGGGCGTGAACTCGGTCGGTCTCTCGGAGTTGGTCATCGCCGCTGGTAAGACCGGCAAGGTCGTGAAGCGGGTGAGGCGCGCGGTTGCCAAGGGGCCGTGCCGCGTCAAGGACCAGCCGGAGTGGAGCGCGGAGGCGATGGGGGACGAGAACAGCGCGTGCTTCAAGTACCTCGCCGAGGTGTTCGGCGGCTGGGCCGGGGTCCAGATCGTGCGCCACGGGGAGGGGTTCGTGGGGCTCGCGATCGAGCGCGGGGAGATCGTGACGCTCGATGCGCGCCTGCGCGAGAAGGGGCGCGTGGCGCTGGTGCGCTGCCGCTGATCACGCTTCGCTGGGAGTCGCGTGGCGGATCCTGTAAGACGGCCTGCATGGGACTCCGAAAATCGTTGGTGTGCGTAGGATTGTGTGTCGCCGGCTGCGGGTCCAACGAGGAACGCGTGGAAGGCAACATCGACGTCGTCTTCACGGGCGATGCGCCCGATACGCAGGAGACACAGTCGAGCTACACGTTCGTGTCGCTGTGCGACGGGCTCGCCCGGACCTGCTGCAAGATCGATCAGTGCATCGTCCCGGGGCAGGTGCCGCCGGACTGCTTCGAGCAGACCCGGACGCTGTGCGAGGACACGGTGCGCGGGCCGCTCCTGACCCACCTGGAAGGAGGCGAACTGGCCTTCCACGACGACGCCGCGAACGCCTGCTACGGCGCGTTCGAGGCCGTGAGCTGCGAGGACCTCGGGACGTTGACGGGCGCGCCGCCGGCCGGGTGCAGCGCGGGGTTCAGCGGGACGATCGCCGAGGGCGCGAGCTGCGCGTTCGACGCGGTCTGCGCGGCGGGGCTCTTCTGCAAACCGGGCGCGGACGGGACCTGCCCCGGGACCTGCCGGCCGCGCCAGGCGCTCGGTGCGGCGTGCGACGAGGCCGATGCTTTGTGTGCAAAGGATCTGCTCTGCGTCCGCCAGCAGAGCGGTCAGGACGGGGTCTGCGCGGCCGCCAAGGTCGCGCTCGGCGAGGCATGCCTTTCGTACGAGCAATGCCCCGAGGGTACGGCCTACTGCAGCAAGGCCACCGGCCGATGCGAGACGCGACGCCCGAGCGGCGAGCCGTGCCCCGAAAAGAACGAGTGCATGTTCGCTGACGGCCTGGTGTGCGCGGGCGAGGCCGGTCAGGGGACGTGCGTGGCGGCGCCCGGCGAGGGCGCGGCGTGTACGGGTTCGTGCGCCGACGGGCTCATCTGCGGGTTCGAGAAGAAGGTCTGCGCCAAGCAGCCGGCGCTGGGCGATCCGTGCGTCGATCCGATCACGGGCTGCGGCCCGTTCAATGGCCTCCAGTGCGATCCGGCGACTCAGCGTTGCGTCGCGTGGCTCGCGCTCGGGGCGGTGTGCGGCGGGCCCAATGGGCTCTCGCGCTGCCTCGGTAGCTACTGCGACGGCGACTTCGAGAAGACCGGCCACTGCGTGGCGAACAAGCGCCTCGGCGATGCCTGCACCGGCTTCAAAGAGTGCGGGCGACTCGCGTGCATCGAGGGGCATTGCGCGTCGTACCAGCACGCGTGCCGCGGGCCCGGGCGGCTCGACGCGTGCTATCCTTGAGGGTGCGTTCGTCCGCGTTCACTGCAGGCGGCAGTACGCGAGCCAGCTGCGGACCTCGCGCGTGGCGCGGGCGTCGCGGGCCTCGCGTAGGGCGTCCTCGAACCAGCCGATCGCGTCGCCGTAGCGCTCGGCGCGCGCGTAGAGCTTGCCGACCTCGTAGGCCGGCGTCCACTTGAGCGAGGTCGGCCAGGTCCAGCGGTCGAGGTTGGCGGCGGCGGCCGTGAAGCTCACGAGCGCGTCATTGGGGCGGTCGCGCTGCAGCTGGAGCTTGCCGAGGCGCCACAAGGTCGTCGGGACCGGCGTCTCCTTGACGGCCTGCTGATAGAAGGCGATCGCCTCGTCCGGGTGGTTCGAGGCCTCCGCGATGGCCCCGAGGTTGTGAAGCACCGCGGGGTCGTCGGGGCCGAGGAGGCGCGCGCTCTCGGCCGTCCGCTGCGCCTCCTGCACCAGGCCGCGGTGCTTCTGGATCGCCGCCAAGAGGTTGAGGCGCCGGCGACGCGCGTTCGGATCCGATCCCGTCATGCCGAGCGCCTGCCGCGCTGCGTCCTCGGCGGCCAGGTGCTCGCCCAGCTCGTCGAGTGCATCGGCGAGCCGCTCCCAGGTTCCCGATTCGGCCTCGAGTCCGAGCGTCAACGCAGTCTGCAGCGCCGACACCGCCTCGCCCCAATGCTCGGCCGCCAGCGCCGCCTCGCCGCGCACGCGCCACGCGACGCCCATGTCGGGTAGCAGCTCGACCGCGAGATGGGCCGCATCCAGGGCCGTTCCGGGGTCTCCGATCGCGATCGCGAGGCGCGCCGCGAGCAGGTGCCCCGAGCCGCGCGTCTCGTCGCTCGCGAGCAGATGCGCGACCTTCTTCTCGATGCGGTGGACGATCTGCATGCGCGTCTCGGCCTCGCCGGGCAGCGCGAGCGCCCGCACCGCACCCAGGGCCGGCGCCATGGCGTCCACCCGCAGCTCGATGGCGCGCAGGTAGTGCTCGCGCGCGGCCTCGAAGCGGCCCGAGTAGGTCGCCGCGTCGCCGCGCCGCATCTCCTCGTCGAAGAGCCCGACATCGGCGGGCGAGGCGCTCGGCTCCTGGCGGCCCTCGGTTTCGGAGGGTCGACGCGGCGCGCCGCCCGCTGTTCCCGGGCCCACGCCGTCCACTAGGGCGGGGCGCTCGCCCCCGTGGTCGCCGCCGCAGGCCGCCACGAACGCGACGAATGCGACAAACCGCATACGCCAGGTGCTCACCGTAGGCTCACGGACACGTGGTGCGAAGGACGACGTCGTCGATGAAGACGCCCTGGCCGTTATTGCCTTGGCCGTCGACCGAGTCGAAGACGAAGCGCACCTGAACGTCCTGCCCGAGCGCGTCGGGCGGGAGCGTGACGCTGATCGGGATCCACGTCCGATATTGATCGTCCGAGAGGCTCGTTCGCTCCCACAGGATGACGTTCTGTCCGTCGCCCGTCAGGAGGCGCACGCGGAAGTAGTCGCGCTGCGGGTCCGCGTCGACGTCGACGTAGGTCCAGAAGTCGAGCGTCGCGCTGCTCACCTCGGGCGGGATCGCCACGGTCGGGCCGGTGCCGCGCCCACTGACGCGGTCGTTGTTGTCGTAGTCCTTGCCGCTCGCGTCGCCGAAGCGCAGGGCGTTCTTCGGCGATTGGCTGCGCACCTCGTCGACGCGCCAGCGCATCGAGCCCCCGCCCTCGATCGTGATGTCCGGCGTCTCGCCCGGCTCGAACGTGCGCACCCACAGCTTCTGCTCTTCGCAGCCGCAGCTCGCGGGGTCCGGCTTGTGGACGCAGCCGACGCTCCGGTCGCACGCATCGATCGTACACGGATCGTTGTCGTCGCAGCCGACGCTCGTATTGAGGCAAACGCCGAACTGGGCGAAACAGAAGTCGTTCGTGCAGGCGTCCGAGTCGTCGCAGTCGAGCGACGACTGGCAGCATCCGAAGATCGGCTCGAGGCGGCACTGGCCATCGACGCAGCCCACGTTCGTGCACTGGCTTGCGCCGGAACAGTCGGCTGCGGTCTGGCACTCGGTCGTTTGGCAGAGAGGGATGTCGAGGCGCGCGTGCTTGCAGGTATTCTGCTCGCACGTGTCGCTGGTGCAGAGGTCGCCATCGGCGCACTGCGAACCGCTCGTGCAGCAGCCGGCGACCGAGGTGTGCGAGCAGACGCCGCTGGCGCTGTCGCAGTTGTCGGTCGTGCACGGGTTGCCGTCGTCGCAGCCGGTGCAGATGGGGCCGCAGCCTGGGATCGGCAAGCGTTCGTGCTCGCAACCGGTCAGCGGGTTACAGCGGTCGCCGGTACAGGGATCGCCGTCCGAGCACGACACGGTCATGCCCGCCATGCACACGCCATCGCTACAGACGTCACCGACGGTGCATGCGCTGCCATCGTCGCAGGGGAAGCCGCTCCTCGCTAGGTTGTTGCACACCCCGGTGGCGGTGCACACGTCGCGCGTGCACGGGTTGCCGTCGTCGCAGCCGTTCGCACACGCGACGCTGCAGCCGGGAATGAGCTCGTTGATGCAGCGCCCGTCGGTGGTGCATCCGTCCTTGGTGCACAGGTTGCCGTCGTCGCAGCCCGCGGCCGTGCAGGTCGTCCCGCAGTTGGGGATGCGCACGTACACGCAGCCTAGCGCCCGGTCGCAGTAATCGCTGGTGCAAGGGTCGCCGTCGGACGCGCACGATACCGGCGCGCCCCCGTAACACTCACCTGCGAAACAGGCGTCATCCGACGTGCAGGGGTCATTGTCGATGCACGGAGTTCTGTTCGGTCTCTCCCAATGAACGCAGCCGAGGACGAGGTCGCACGAATCATCCGTGCACGGGTTGCCGTCGTCGCAGGCGGGATCGTTTACCCCATAGCACAGGTAGCATCCCGGGATCGTCGGGTCGAAGTCGTTCGCGCAGCTCCCGGAGGTGAGGCACGTGTCGCGCGTGCACGGGTTGCCGTCGTTGCAGCTCGCGGCCGTGCAGGTCGTGGCGCAGCCGGGGATGCGCTGGTAGAAGCAGGTCCCGTCCGCCAGGCACGAGTCCTCGGTGCAGCTGTTATTGTCGTCGCAGTCGCGCACCGAGTGGCATCCGGGACCGCAGCCGGTGAGCGCGGGGTCGTACGTGTGCGTGCAGAAGGGGCCTTCGCAGGCGTCGCGCGTGCAGGGGTCGTTGTCGCTGCAGAGCGCCGGGTCGCAGACGTTGCACATCGGGTCGTCATAGAAGTAGCAGAGGCCGGCGCCTGTATCGCACTTCTCGAGCGTGCACGGGTCGTTGTCCGCGCAGTCCTGCGCGGTCTGGCAGCAGTTGGGCACGGGCGGGTGCGAGCAGCGGCCGCTCGCGTCGCAGAGGTCCTGGGTGCACGGGGTGCCGTCGCGGCAATCCTGGTTCGAGAGGCACTCCGGGAGCTGGCAACCCGGGAGCGTGGGCACGTAGAGGTTGATGCAGACCGGGCCGTCGTCAGGGTCCGGACTCATCGGGCAGAAGTCGCGGGTGCAGGGGTCGCCATCGTCGCACCACGCCGGGTCGCAGCCGGTGCAGCCGGGGATGCTCGGATCGAAGCTGTGCATGCAGAACGGGCCGTCGCAGTCGTCGCGTGTACACGGGTCGTTGTCGTAGCAGCGCGTCGGGTCGCAGACCGAGCACAGCGGATCCTCATAGTAGAAGCAGAGGCCCGCGCCCGGGTCGCATTTCTCCTGGGTGCACGGGTCGTTGTCGGCGCACTCCGCTTGGGTTTGGCAGCAGTTCGGGAGCGGCGTGCGAACGCAGTGCCCGGCGCTGTCGCAGGTGTTCTGGGTGCAGGGCGTGCCGTCGCGACAGTCCTCGTTCGTTTGGCATTCTTGCGTCTGGCAGCCGAAGAGGTTCGGGTCGTAGACGTTCGAGCACATCACCGCGCCCGCCGGGGACGTGCCGCAGACGTCGCGCGTGCAGGGGTTGCCGTCGTCGCAGTGCATCGGGTCGCAGCCGCCGCAGAACGGCGCGACCGTCGGATCGAAGACGTGCGCGCAGCGGTCCAGGTCGCAGAAATCGCGGGTGCACGGGTCGAAGTCGTTGCAGTCGGGCGGGTTGCAGCCGACGCAGAGACCGCTCGTGTCGTAGCGGCAGAAGCCCGACTGCAGGTCGCAGCGATCCGCGGTGCAGGGGTTGCCGTCGGCGCAGGCCTCGTCCGATTGGCAGCAGCCCGGCAGCGACTTGTGGACGCACTGGGTTCCGAGGCAGCGGTCCTCGGTGCAGGCGCTCTGGTCGCGGCATTCGTCGTCGTTGTGGCAGCCGGGCTGGCAGTTCGGATCCTGCGCATAGCCGCAGGTGCCGCCGTTGCAGAAGCCGCGCACGCATGGGTCTTCGGAGGGGCACTCGGCGTCGCTGCCGCAGGTCTGGATGCTGCAGCCGGCGCGGACCTGGAGGTCATCGAGGAAGATGCCGAAGTGGGTGACGTCGGTGGCGGTGACGCCGTCGAACTCGGCGACCAGCTCCCAGGGGCCGACGCTGGTCACGAAGAAGACGCGCTTCACCGGCTGCCAGAGGCCGAGTGCGGCGTTGACCTTGGTGAGGACCAAGCGCTCTTCGCCTTGTGCGGAGCGGAGGATGACGCGGAAGCGGTCGACGTCGAGCGGCGCGCGGATGTCGAGGTAGGCTTGGAACTTGACCTCGATGTTGGCGTTCGGGGTGACCGGGCCGAGGTCGAAGTGGACGTCGGCGCGGATGGGGCCTTCGGCCGAGACGAGCTGGAGCTGGATCGGATTGCCGAGGTACAGGGCCGCGGGTGGGGTGGGCGTGAAGGTCGTCGCGAGCGCGCTCCAGCGGACGTCGGTGACGCTCGAGCGGGCGTCGAAGTGCGGCGCCGGCGCGAAGCTGGTGTCGAGGACCGGCGCGGTCGTGCAGCAGCCTTCGCGCCCGGTCGTGTGGTAGCGGCAGACGCCGCCGGGGTCGCAGGTGGCGTCGGTGCAGGGGTCCGCGTCGTCGCAGTCGCTCGCGTCGACGCAGCAGGTCGGCACGGGCTCGAACGTGCACTGCCCCTCGCCGCAGCGCCCGCGGGAGCAGAGCGGGGCGGCGCTCTGGCACTCCGAATCGAGTGAGCATCCACTGCAGATGTCGGTCATCTGACAGCTGCCGCCGGGGGTCGGACAGGTGAAGATTTGGCAGCCGGGGTCGCTCACCGGGCGGCCGGGGGCCTCGCCCGGTTGCGCCTGACAGTCGAGCGCGGACTCGCAGCAGTGGTCGCGGCGGCGCGTGTCGCAACGGTGGACGGCGTTGTCGCAGAAGGCGACTTCGCAGGGCGAGAGCTGGCTCGCGAAGAAGGCGACGCAGGCCTCGTCGGTCGAGCACGCCGGCCCGACGTGGACCTCGGCCGTCTCGTCGCCGGAGTCGGCCGCGCTGTCGGGCTCGGTCGCGTGGAAGCCGTCGCGGTCGGGCTGGCCGGCCAGCTCGGAGTCGGTGCAGGCCCAGACGGGGCAAGCGAGGGCCGCGAGAATCGACGGAAGGCGGACGACGTGACGCATGGGGTACCCCGCACAACGATGCGCCGGGAGCATATCATAAGAAGGATCTGGTTTGGATGGGCTCGCGTGGGTTCCGTGCTTCGAACGTTCGCGGGCGGACCGGGGTGGTGGCAGGGGCGCACCGGGGAGGTGGGCTCGACCGCGGAGCGCGGCGGTGGTAGGCGAGGGTCGATGTCACTCTCCGAGCTCATCGACGCGACCGAAGACCGTCGCTCCGCGTTTGCCGAGGAGCGGGCCCGCCTCCGCGAAGAACGTCGACGTCACGAGTCGGCGGCCGAGGAGGCCGAGCGGCTCCGCGCGCGCAACGGCGTCGAGATGGCGGGTTACCTCTTGCCGGACCTCGACGACGAGGACCTCGCGGCGCTCGAGCGGCGACTGCACTACCCGTCGCTGATGGTCGAGAAGCGTCGGACCGAGGGCGAACTTGCGACGCTCGATGCCGAGCGGGCCACGATCGAGGCCGATCCGCGCTATGTCGAGCGCGAGGTCCGGCGGGTCGAGATCGACGAGCAGCTCGCCGAGATCGCGGCGGCGGCAGAGAGCTTCAAGCAGGACCGCGCGGTGTGGGAGGCGTCCTGGCAGTTCCAGGCGCTGCTCGGCCGCGGGTGGTTCGCGGACGACTACGATGGCGGACTCTTCGACTGGCTGCGCGATTGGCGGGCCTGTTCGCTGCTGATGGCCGAGCTCGAGAAGGGCTTTCCGGGGCGCCAGTTTCCCGATGATTCGGATGTGAAGCGGGGCTGGAACGAGCTCTACGCGCAGTCCGAGCCGGTGCTGGGCTTGCAGCGGGATCTGGTGGCCAAGCAGGCCGACATGGACGCGCTCGAGGCGCGGCACGCGGCCATTTTGGCGGCGCCGGGGGAGCTCTACCAGGCGCTGTGGCACCGGCTCGCCGGGCTCGTCGTCGACCACTTGCGCGCGGCGCCCGAGGACCACCTCGTCGAGCTCGGCACAGGCGACGAGACGCTGGCGACGTTCCTCAAGAAGGACCACGGCCTCAAGAAGCAGGCGGCGTATCTGCGCGAGCTGGCCGTGGCGCGTCTCGATACCCAGATCCAGCGCTTCGCCGACGAGGAGCGCAAGCTGGCGCAGAAGGCGCAGAAGCTGCGCTACAAGCGCAGCCGCGGCAAGTACGTGGGGTACTCGGAGATGGACATCGAGCGCCTGCGCGATCTGCCGTACGCGAAGTGGGAGGCCCGGCGCGCATCGTACGGCAAGACCCGCTGCCGCATCGCCGAGTTCGATCGCTGGCACCACGGCAGCTTCGTCAGCGACTTCCTGTGGTGGGATTTCATGACGCACGGCGCACGCGGCGACGACCTCTACGAGGTACGCACGTTCCATGCGCATCACCCCGGTTGGTCGGTCGACACCTTCGTCGATCCGGTCGGTTCGAGCGGGGGCGGGCACGAGGCGGCACTCCTCAGCGACGCCAACGACGCGAACGATCTCGCCGCGGACGCCGCCGTGGACGAGATGATGTCGACCGACAGCGGGATGGGCGACCCATCCTAATCCGAGGTCGTCCATGGCACGTCCGCTCCGCATCGTCTGCTATGCCGTCAACGGCTCGGGGCTCGGCCACGTGACGCGGCTCCTGGCGATCGCGCGGTGGCTCAGGCGGCTCGAGACGATGCTGTCGGGGGTCGCGCCCGAGGTGATCTTCCTGACGTCCACCGAGGCGACGAGTCTGCTCGCGGACGCGCGCATGGCGGCTTTCAAGCTGCCGTCCAAGGGGGTCGCGCGGCAGTCGGGGCTGGATGTCCTCGAGCATCGCCGGCTCGCCAAGCACTTCGTGTGGCAGACGCTCGGCGTCCTGGCGCCCGACCTGTTGGTCGTCGACACGTTTCCGCAGGGCAGCTTCGACGAGCTCTTGCCGGTGCTCGACGGGCCGTTCAAGAAGGTGCTGGTCCTGCGCGACGTGAAGCCGGAGTTCGGGATGCGCCCGATTTTCCAGGCGGCGATGCGCCTCTATGATCGGATCATCGTGCCGCATGCGCCGGGGTCGGCGCCGGAGCTGACGCGCGTGCTCGGGCCCGAGCGGCAGGCGGCTTGGGTCGGGGACGTGCTGGCGGTCGAGGCCGTGTCCGGCCTGGGTGTGGGCGGCCCTGAACGTGACGCGTTGCGTGCCGAGCTCGGGCTTGGGGCGGCGGGACCTGGGGCGCCGCGGCTCGTCTATCTGTCGGCCGGCGGGGGAGGGGACGCGGGCAGCGAGGCCGCGCTGGGTGCGCTCGCGGCGCCTCTTCTGGGGCGCGCGGACGTGCATCTCTTGGTCGGTGCTGGGCCACTCTACCGTGGGCGGCGGCTGGTTGGCGCGAACCTCACGTGGTTCACCGAGCCGGGGGTGTCGCGCTTCTTTCCGGCGCTCGATGCGGCGCTTGCGGCGGGCGGCTACAACACGGTGCACGAGCTATTACATCTGGGCGTGCCGTCGGCATTTTTTGCGCAGGACAAGATCGCCGATCAGCAGGAGGGGCGCGTGGGGCGCGCGTGTGCGGCGGGGGCGGCGCTGGCGCTGCGGGGGCTCGACGCGGCGACGATCGACGCGGCGTTGGCGGAACTCTTGCGCGATGGTGCAAGGTTCGCCGCGGCCGCACGCGCGTTCGTGCCGGACAACGGTGCGCGTTTCGCGGCGGCGCAGGCGCTCGCGGTGCTGCCGGGGCGTGACGCGGAGCTGGCGCTGGGGGCCGCAGAGTTGCTGGGCCCGCGGCTGGCAGCGGCGCTGGAGCAACTCGGGGCGGTCGGGGCCGAAGTGCTCGCAAGCGGCCTCGGCCAGCTCGATCCGAGCCCGCGGCTGTCGGCGACCGGCGCGCGCGCGACGCTCGAGCCGCTCTTGCCGCAGCTCTCGGCCGAGGCGCGCGCCGAGGTCGTCGAGGCCCTACGGGTGCAGGCGGGCGACGACGGGCGACGCGCCGTGCAGGACGCCCTTTTGGACCTCATCGGGGCCGCGCAGGAAGCGGGGGAGGTGGGGCTCCTGCCGGGCCTCCTCGAAGCCGCGTTGCGCAAGCATCCGGCGGCGCAGGAGCCGCGTCACGGGGCGACTGGTGACACCGCGGCGTGGGCGGTCGGGCTCCTGACGGCGCTGACGGCGCTCGTGCGCCTGCCGGGCCCCTTCACCGTGAGCGAGCGCGCGCAGCTCTATCGCGCCTTTCCGCGTCTGGCGGACGCGTCGCTGGCCGAGGCCAACGTCGCCTTTCGTGAGGCGCTCGCGGCCTGTAGCGGCGACCCGGTCGAGGCGTTGCTTGCGCGCTTCCGGATCCTCAAGATGCAGCGGCGTGTCTTGCGCGCGAACCTACCGGCGGCCCTCCTGGCGGCCAGCTCATGACGGCCTCGCGCCGCCTGCGCCTCGAAGGTCTCCTCGCCGGACGCCCGCGCGTGGGCCCGCAAACGGTCCACTTCGATCTCGCCAACGCGTGCAACACCCGCTGCACGACGTGCTGGCATCACAGCCCGCACCTTCTTCCCGAGCACCGCCCGAGCGCCGCCTGGAAACGCGAGACCCTCGGCGTCGACGCCTTCCGGGCCGCGCTCGCCGACCTCGTCGCGCTCGGTGGCCTCGAGGCCGTCATCCTCTCGGGCATGGGCGACCCGACGCTCAACGATGGCCTCTACGACATGGTCGCGGCGGCGCGCGCGGCGGACCTCCACGTCACGATCATCACGAACGCCCTCCGTCTCGACGTGCCGCGCCTCATGGCCGCCGCCCAGCCCGAGCCCGCGCGCCACCTCGACATCCTCGCGTCGGTCTGCGGCGTCACCGAGCCGGTGTGGCAGCGCTTCCACGCGCACCCGCGCCCCGACGGGTTCGCGACGATGCTCGCGCGCCTCGCCGAGTTTCGCGCCGCCGGTTTTCGGCCCAAGCACGTGCAGGTCATCAACGCCGACAACGCCCACGAGCTCGTGGCGATGGTCGACTTCGCCGACACCCACGCCGCGAAATCGGTCGCCTTCAAGTTTGCGTCATTGGCGCACGGGACCGAGGCCGTCGGGCTCTCCGAGGCGCAGAAATCGGAGCTCGTCGAGGTGCTGGTGCCGGCCGCCATGGCGCGCGCCGAGGCCCTCGGGGTCGAGACCGATCTCGCCGCCTTCGTGCGCCAGGTGCATCCGGGATCGACACGGACGGCGCCCATCGAGGACATCGGCTGCTTCATGGGATTTCTCTATGCGCGCGTGACCGTGCTCGGCGAGGTCCTCTTTTGCTGCAATACCCAGGTCGGCGTCGGCCGCCTCGCCGGGCCTGAGCGTCCGGATGGGCAGTCCTTTGCCGCGCTCTGGAACGGGCCCGCCTGGCAGGCGCGTCGGGATGCCGTGCGCGCCGGCCAGTACTTTGCGGGCTGCGATCAGTGCGGCAAGCTCAAGCAGAACCTCAAGTGGTCGGACAAGCTGCGGACGACCCTTGGCGAGGCGCGCTTCCTGCCGCTCATCGGCCGGGGGACATCGTGAGCGCACCCGACCGGATCACGCCGCCGTTTCCCGATCTCGTCCCCACCGTCGAGTGGCAGGTCGCCGGTCACTGCAACTACGACTGTAGCTACTGCATCCAGTCGCCGAAGACGCGCGTCGGCCAGCCCGACGAGGCGACGCTCGCGGCGATCGTTCGCGGCTTCGCGCGCCTTCCGGGCGTCTGGGAGATCAAGATTTCGGGCGGCGAGCCGTTCGCGGCGCGCCTCTTTCTCGAGCTCGCGGTGCCACTGCTCATGGCCGAGACGCCGCATCGGATCTCGGTCCTCACGAACTTCTCGGCGCCGCTCAAATCCCTCGATCGCTTCACGCAGCTCACCGCCGATCGCCTGCGCATCACGAGCGCGTCGCTGCACCTCGAGACCGTCGCGCCCGCCGAGTTTCTGGATAAAGCTGTCGCGTATCGGGCCCTCCGCGCGCGCTACAATCCCCACAGCAGTTTCGTCGTCAACTCGGTCCTGACGCCCGGCACGTTGCGCGGCCTCTTCGCGGTGCGCGACCAGGTCGAGGCGGCCGGCTTCCGCTGGTTCCCGCAGCTCATGAAGGTGAAGGGCGGCGTCCATCCCTACGACGTCGACGAGCGCGTCTTGCTCGAGCGCCTCACGCGCCGCTCGCACGACCCGCGCGAGGTCAACCGCGCACCGTCCTACGAAGGGCTTCATTGCGAGGCCGGGGCTTGGTACGTCGTCGTCGATCAGCGTGGCGAGGCGCACGCGTGTCGAACGGCCAAGCGTTTTCAGGCGCCGAGTCTCGGCAATTTGGTCGATGGCACATTCGCGTTGCGCACCCACGGCGGCATCTGCCCCTATCCGATCTGCCCGTGCACCGTGCCGCCCAACCGCGGGATCGTCCGCTTGGGAAGCCGTCCCGCGCCGATTTGCGAGGATGCGCCTGCGTCGGCCATGCTCTCCGAGCGCGCCGATGGTCGGTGAACTCGAGCGCGTCGTCCAAGCGGCGATGGCACATCCACCGGAGCCGCGCGTCCTCGGTCGGGCCATTCACGGCGTCGTCTCGTGGAACATGAACGACACGTGCAATTATCGCTGCTCGTACTGCACGCAGCGCTTCATGCCCGATCGCTCCGGGCACCTCTCGCCGGCCGAGGTCGAAGCCCACGTCGCCGCCTTCCGCGATCTTCCGGGAGCCTGGGAAATCAAGCTCTCGGGCGGTGAGCCGTTCCAGCAGCCGGGCCTCGTCGACATCGTGCGCCAGCTCGTCGCCGGCGGTCATGTCCTCTCGGTGCAGACGAACTTCTCGGCGTCCGATCGGCGATTGTCGGAGTTCCTCGAAGCGACCCGCGGGAGTTTGCACGTATTTGCCGCGAGTCTCCACCACGAATATGCCACGCCGGAAGAATTCATCGCGCGCTACCAACTCGTGCATCCCTATGTCGTCGCTCACGGCGTGTCGTTTTGCGTGACGAGCGTCGCGACGCCCGCACGCATCGCCACGTTGCGCGATGTCGTCGCACCTGTGTTCGCGGCGGCCGGGATCCGGTTCAAGGTCCAGCCCGAGAAAGTGCATGGCGTCATGCGTGCGTATTCCGAAGCCGAGAGTGCCACTCTATTGGCACTCGGCGGGCACAATGGTCTCGGCACGCTGGCGGCCGAGTTCCAGGGGCGACTCTGCTGGGCCGGGTCCCGCTACCTGGTCGTCAAGTCGACAGGCCACGCGTTTCGCTGCTACCCCGCGGCCCGTCACGGCGGGCGCCACGCGGCCCATGGCCATATCGCGGACGGGTTCGCGCTCGCCGACGGGCCGCGCCCCTGTCCCTATCCCCATTGCCACTGCACGGTTCCCATCGAGCGTGGCATGATTCAAGGTGTCGATGTCGCGCGCGCCAAAGCGTATCTCGCGCAGGAGGAAGAGTGATGGCCTTCGTTCGCTATCAGACGGTGCGCAATGTCGGGATCGGCGTCCTCGGTGCGGGCGCGATCGCGGGCATCGTCGTTCTGGCCACGGGCTCGGGATCGCCACCGCCGGCGCTCAGGGAGCCGCCCGCGCGCGTCGTCGACCCGAGCCCGAGCCCGAGTCCGAGCCCGAGTCCGAGCCCGAGCCCGAGTCCCGCTGCCGCGCTCGACGACGCCGCGATCGTCGCACGCGCCGATCAACCGGCGACCCCCGGCGAGAAGATCAAAGACGCCTTCAAGGGCAACGCGACCAAGGTGAACCTCTACGAGGAGACCAACGATCGTATCTACGATCGTCTCAAGATCGACACGAACCGTGACGACACCTGGGACATCCAATGGAACCGCACGCCGGGCGGTCCGTGGCAGCGCGAGGACGGCGCGACCTTCGTCGGGGGCGCCTGGCACGCGGCCGGGCGCGACACGGCCGCCAAGGACCCGGTCGTCGCTCCGCCGATCGAAGCGGGCAAGGTCGAGACCCCGCCGGCGACGACCGATCCCCACGCCGAGCAGCTCGCGCTGGTGTTGAAGACGATGCTCCAGGGCAAGGCCAAGGGCGGCAAGCTCAAGGACCTCTTCCGCGGCAGCGGACCCAAGGTCAACCTCTACGACGACAACAACGACGGCCAATGGGACCGCGCCAAGATCGACTACGACCGCGACGAGATCGACGACGAAAAGCTGACGCTCAAAGGCGGTATCCTCGAGCGCAAGAACGAGAAGTCGGGCGTCGTGCAGGTCTTCGATCACGGCGCCTGGAAGCCCAAACCCTGAGCCGCCCGTGCGGCAAGCGGATCCGCTTGACAGCGCCACGCCAGCGAACCAAGTTCCTCCCGATCGCGCGGGCTCGCTGGGGAGCTCGGCGTCGACGTGTGCCTCGCGACATCGCGACAAGGGAGTGCGTCCATGGCCAAGGTCCTCATCATCGGAGCCGGCGGCGTCGGCGGTGTCGTTGCCCACAAATGCGCGCAGGTGAAGGAGACCTTCACCGAGATCATGCTGGCGAGCCGCACCCTTTCGAAGTGCGACCGCATCGCCGCCGAGATCCAAGAGATGCAGGGGCGCACCATCCAGACGGCCGCGGTCGACGCGGACCAGCCCGCGAACACCATCGCGCTCATCGAGCGCTTCAAGCCCGAGCTCGTCATCAATGTCGCCCTGCCGTACCAGGACCTGGCGATCATGGACGCGTGCCTCGCGACCGGCGTCCACTACCTCGACACCGCGAACTACGAGCCAATCGATGAGGCCAAGTTCGAGTACAAGTGGCAGTGGGCCTACCAGGAGAAGTTCAAGGCGGCCGGACTGACGGCGGTCTTGGGCTGCGGCTTCGATCCCGGCCAGACCAACATCTATTGCGCCTGGGCGATGAAGCATCACTTCGACGAGATCCGCACCGTCGACATCATGGACTGCAACGCCGGCAGCCACGGCAAGCCGTTCGCGACGAACTTCAACCCCGAGATCAACATCCGCGAGATCACCCAGCGCGGGCGGTTCTGGGAGAAGGGCGACTGGCGCGAGACCGATCCGCTGAGCGTCCATGCGCCGTTCGACTTCCCCGAGTGCGGCGAGAAAGAGATGTATCTGATGTACCACGAGGAGCTCGAGAGCCTCGTCTTGCACCTGAAGGGGCTCGAACGCATCCGGTTCTGGATGACGTTCGGCAAGCCCTACCTCACGCACCTCGAGGTGCTGCAGAACGTCGGCATGACGTCGATCGCACCGATCATGTACGAGGGCCGCGAGATCGTGCCGCTTCAGTTCCTGAAGGCCGTCCTGCCCAAACCCGAGAGCCTCGGCGAGAATTACACCGGCAAGACGAACATCGGCTGCTGGATCGAGGGCACGAAGAACGGCGAATTCAAGCGCTACTACATCTACAACGTCTGCGATCACGCGGCCTGCTATCGGGAAGTGCGCTCGCAGGCGATCAGCTACACGACGGGCGTCCCGGCCATGCTCGGGGCCAAGCTGCTGCTCGAGGGCAAGTGGCGTCAGCCGGGCGTTTGGAACGTCGAGCAGCTCGATCCCGATCCGTTCATGGCGCAGATCGGCCAGTACGGACTGCCGTGGGTGGAAGTCACGCCGAACGGCCCGCTTCCGATCTGAGCGCGACATGAGCGGCGAAACAGCGATCACCGATCTCGACTGGGCGCGCGTGCCGAGCCCGTGCTTCGTGGTCGACCGGCGACTCCTCGCGAAGAATGCGCGTGCCTTGGCGTACGTGCGGCAGGAGGCGGACTGCAAGGTCCTCCTCGCGCTCAAGGGCTTCGCGATGTGGTCGACGTTCGACGTGCTCGCGCCGCATCTCGACGGCTGCTGTGCGTCGGGGCCGATCGAGGCGCAACTCGCGCGCGACAAGTTTGCGCCCCTCGGCGGGCTCTTCGCGAGCGAGGTCCACACCTACTCGCCAGCGTTTTCCGACTCCGACATCGCCGAGACGCTGCCGCTCACGGACCACCTGGTCTTCAACTCGCCGTCGCAATTGGCGAGGCATCTGCCGGCGGTCCACGCTTACGAGCGCGCGACCGGACGCTACATCGAGGTCGGGCTCCGCGTGAATCCGGAGTATGCCGAGGTCGAGGTCGAGCTCTACAATCCGTGCGCGCTCGGCTCGCGCCTCGGGTCCCGCCGCGACGTGCTCGGCGCCGCGCTCCCTGCGGGTGTGAGTGGCCTTCATTTCCACGCGCTCTGCGAGCAGGGCGCGGACGTCTTCGCCCGCGTGCTCGCCCACGTCGAGGCGAAGTTCGGCGACTGGTTCCCGCAGATCCGCTGGCTGAACTGCGGCGGCGGTCACTGGATCACCAAGCCCGACTACGACGTCGCGCTGCTTGTGCAGACGCTGCGCGATCTCAAGCGCCGCCACCCGCATCTGACGGTCTATCTCGAGCCAGGCGAGGCGGCCGCGGTCGACACCGGCGTCCTCGTCGCGACGGTCATCGACATTCACGCCAGCGGGATCCCGCTCGCGCTGCTCGACGTGTCGGTCACCTGCCACATGCCCGATGTGCTCGAGATGCCGTACCGCCCGACCATCCACGGCGCGACCGATCCCGGTGTCCTTCCGTATACTTACCGCCTCGGCGGCCCGACCTGCCTGGCCGGCGACGTTATCGGTGACTGGTCGTTCCCGCGGCCGCTCGTGCCTGGCGATCGCGTCGTCTTCGCCGACATGTCGCACTACACCATGGTCAAGACGACCATGTTCAACGGCGTGAAGCATCCGTCGCTCGCGACCTGGGACGGCGACACGCTGAACGTCGTCCGCCGCTTCGGTTACGCCGACTTCCGCGATCGCTTGTCGTAGCCGTCGGACGTCGCGCCCCGCCTCAGCGGGGGCCATCGACGGCGCAGCGAAAGCCGATATCGGGCAGCGCCCGCGCCGGGTCGTCGGCCGTGCGGGTGTGGGCGGTGCTGACGTGGTCCGCTTGCATGATCCAGCTCGCGCCGCGGTTCACCTTGCCGCGCGTCTCGGGATCGACCTCGCCGCCCGGGTAGGCGGCGTAGTCGGAGGCGGTCCATTCGCGCAGGTTGCCGCCCAGGTCGAGCGCGCCGCTCCACGCGCGGTCGGCCTCGCGCGCGCCGGCGAGCTGCGGTCCGCCGCTGCCGCAGCCGTTCGCGATGACGGCGCGGTCGCACGTGGCGGCCTCATTGCCCCACGGGAAGTCGGGGTGCGCGCGCCCGCGAGCGGCCGCCTCCCATTCGCCTTCGGTCGGGAGCCGCCACCCGCGGAAGCGGCAGTAGGCGCGCGCGCCGTCCCAGGTCACGCACGCGACCGGCAGCGCCTCTTTGCCGGCCTTGCCGTAGCTGCACCCGGTGGGGGCGGTCGCCGGTGCGGGACAGCGACCGGCCGTGACGCACTGCGCGTACTCGCCGTTGGTCACCTCGGATTCGCCGATCGCGAAGGCGCCGATCAAGGTGAGCCGTCCCGGTTTTTCGTCCGGCCAGCAGCCCGCGTCGTCCGCCTGGCATCCGATCGGATAGCGGCCCGCGCGGACCAGGACCATGCCGGCGGGCGCGTTCCATGCGGACGCCGCGGCATCCGCAGGTGTCCCTACGTCCGCGACGCCGACATCCGGCGTGTCATGCGTCGCGGCGGTCGTCGCGCCCGCCATCGTCACCGCCGCGAGCCCACCGGTTGCGTCGCTGCCTTTCGCGGTCGTCGTCGGGTCGGGCCCCGAGCCCGAGCCGATCGCGATCGCCAAGGCCACCCCGATCCCACCGACGCCGACGAGCGCGCCCAAGAGCAGCGGGCCGCGCCGTGAGCCGCTCGCTCCGCCCTGCCGATGCACGCCCGGCGCCGCGCTCACCGATTGGGTCCCCGTCGTGCCACGTTCGCGCGCGTGCTCCCGATCGGCATCCTGCGCGAGCGCCGCGACGGACACCGACGCGAGCGACCGCGCCCCCGCGTGATCCGGCGACCCGTCGAGCGCCGCGACGGCGCGCGCGAGCCCGTCCCGGAACTGCGGCGCATTGCGAAAGCGCGACTCCGGATCCCGCGCGAGCGCCCGCCGGAAGAACGCCAGCGTCGGCTCGGGGAGCGCCAGATCCGCCAGCAGCGTCGTCGGATCGTAGGCCGGGTCGAGCTTGCGCGCGAGCAGCTCACGCTGCGTCCGACCCGAGAACGGCCGCCGCCCGGTCATCAGCTCGAAGGCCATCACCCCGACCGCGTACCAATCGGTCCACGGACCGAGGTTGCGCCGATCGAGCTGCTCGGGCGCCATGTACACCGGCGTCCCCATCGCGACCGAGGTCTCGTTCCCCTCGGCCAGATCCTTGGCCAGCCCGAAGTCGACGATGCGCACGAAGCTCGGGTTGCCCGCGACGCGCTGCAGCATGATGTTTTCGGGCTTGATGTCGCGGTGCACGATCCCCTTGTCGTGCCCGGCCTCGAGCCCATCGATGACCTGCCCCAGGATCCGGCGCGCCTCGCCCGCCGTCAGGACCTGCCCGCGCGCCGCGCGCTCGGCGATCTCGTCTTTCAACGTGCGCGCGTCCTCGACGAACTCCATCACGAGGAACGGTTGGTCCTCCGCGAGCCCATACTGCAGCAGGCGCACGATGTTCGGGTGCGACAGGCTCGCCAGCGCGCGCGCCTCGCCCTCGAACTTCTCGAACATGCGCCGCGCCATCTCCGGCCCGCCGCCGTGGGCGTGCAGCAGCTTGAGCGCCGCGCGCAAGAGGATGGGCACCTGCAGCGCCAGGAAGACCTTGCCGAACCCGCCGGCGCCAAGGACCTTCACGAGCAGCCAGTTGTCGATGCGCGTGCCGACCTCGGGCTCGGGCTGCCCCTCGGCGTACTTCGCGGGAACGAAGTGAACGCCGCGCTTGCGGCACCCGCGCTCGGGACACGGCTCGCCGACGAACCCCTGGAGGTCGCAGCTCGGACACACGCCCGTTTCGGACGAGGCTTGCATGCAGCTGGCTTAGCAGAGCGGCCCCCGGCACGCCAGCAGCGCCTCTGCGCCACCCACCACCACGCCCGCCACCACGCCAAACAGCCGGATTGCGCCAGCGCCCCATGCGGCGCACACTCCGCGCCGATGTGGCCCTACCTCGATGTCGGCACGCCCATCCGCACCTGGGCGTTGGTGGTCACGGCCGGCGTCCTCGTCTGCTGGGCGCTGTTCATGCGCCGCGCGCGCCGTCTCGGTCACGACCGCCTCCGCACGTTCCTCTGGCTCCTGACCGCCTTCCCGGTCGGCGGCGCCTCGGCCGCACTCGCCGCGGGCGCCGTGCGAGCCGCCTCCGGTGCGCCCGCCGCGCTCGGGGTCGGCAGCGCGGCCACCGGTATGACGGTGCTCGGCGCCGTCGCGCGCGGCCTCCTCGATAGTGTCGCCTGGGCGCGCTGGGTCCTCCGCACGTCGCCCTGGGCGCTCCTCGACGCGGCCGCCTTCACCTATCCGTTGGCGCTCGCGTTCGGTCGCATCGGCTGCCTCCTCAACGGCTGCTGCTTCGGACACGTCACCGACACCGCCCTCGGCCCACTGACCGTGCCGCTGGCCTCGTACGCCCCCGGAACCCTGGCCAGGACCTACTACACCGGCGCCCCCACCGACGCGCTGCTCGTGAACCTGCCGCTCGCGCTCTTGGCCGGTGCGCTCGTCACGCTCGTCGTCACCGAGCGCCTTTGGCGGCGGCGTGCGGCGCTCCGGTTGCTGCCTGGCACGGTGCTCGTCGTCGCACTCGGGACGGACGCGGCGACGCGCTTCGTCGCGGAGTTCCTGCGCGAGGACCCGCTCGCGCGCCTCGGCCCGAGTGCCCCGAGTGGGCACGCGCTTGTCCCGGGCCTCAACCCGTGGCAGACGTGGGTCGGCTGCGTGCTCGTCCTCTGCGCGGCGCTCCTCGTCTGGCTCTGGAAGCGGCGGACGCCCATGCCCACCGAGGTGGCAGCGCCATGAAGGTCGTCTTCGTCAACCCGCAGATCCCCGCCGCGGCCATGAACTTCGCGCACGCGATGGATCTCGTCGGCGCGCGCTTCGCGCACATCCCGCTCGGCCTCGCGACGCTCGCGGCGCTCACCCCGCCTGGGATCGACGTCGCCATCGTCGACGAGAACGTCGAGCCGATCGACCCCGCGCGCCTCGACGCCGACGTCGTCGCCATGACCGGTATCTTCTGCCAACGACGTCGCCTCTTCGAGCTCGCGACCGCCTTCCGCGCGCGCGGGATTCACGTCTGTATCGGCGGCCCCATCGCGAGCGACGCGCCCGACGAGGCCCGCGCCCACGCCGACTCGCTCTTCGACGGCGAGGGTGAGCGCACGTGGCCGCGCTTCTGCGCCGACTTCGCGGCCGGCCATCCCGCGCGCAGCTACCATCAGGCTGCGCCCATCGACATGGCCGAGTCGCCCGCGCCGCGGCTCGATCTCCTGCACTGCGCGCGCTATTCGTCGGCCTGCATCCAGGCGACGCGCGGCTGCCCCTACCGCTGCGAGTATTGCGACGTCCCGAGCAAGCTCGGCAGCCGCCCGCGCACCAAGCCCATCGCTCAAGTGCTGGGCGAGGTGCGCGCGATCGCCGCCCACGGCTTCGAATCGGCCTTCTTCGTCGACGACATGTTCATCGGCGATCGCGCCTACGCCAAGGAGCTCCTGCGCGCCCTCGCGCGCCTCCTGCCGACCCTCCCGCGGCCGCTCTACTTCTATACGCAGGTCACGCTCAACGTCGCGCGCGACCTCGAGCTGCTCGGCCTCTTCCGCGCCGCCAACTTCAAGCGCTTCTTCGTCGGCGTCGAGACCTCGGACGTCTCGCAGCTGCGCGCCCTCGACAAGCGCCAGAACACCGAGCTCGACATCCACGACGCGATCGCCCGCATCCACGCCCACGACATCATCGTCTGGGCGGGCCTCATCGTCGGCCTCGACGGCGATGACGGCGACGCGTTCGACGCGCAGGTCCGCCTGGTCGCCGAGACGGGGATCGTGCCGACCCTCGTGGGCCTGCTCCAAGCGATGCCCGGTGCGCCCCTCTGGGATCGCGCGCGCCGCGAGGGGCGCCTCCACGACCTCCCCGACATCGTCGGATCGGCCGCGCACGGCGGCGCCGACGCGATGGCGACGACCAACCTCGCCCACGACCGCCTCGCGACCGCCGAGCTCATGACCCGCTTCGCGCAGCTCGTGCGCACCATCTACCACCCCGACGCCTACGGCGACGCGCTCCTCTGCGCGACCGGCCGCGCCTCGCGCCAACGCCTACCGCCGCTCGCGCTCCTCAACGCAAAGACGGCGCGCATCGTCGCGCGCACCCTGGCCTGGTACGTCCGTCACCCGGATCCGGCCGTCCGACGCCTGCCGCGTCGCCTCCTCGGGGCCTGGGCCCTCGGCCGCGCCGGGCTGCTCGACGAGCTGGTCTTCCACCTCGCGCTCTACAAGCACCTCAGCATCTTCTACGCAGACGCCGCGCGCGCCTGCGCCGCCGCCGCCCGCGTCGCGGTCGCGGCCTGACCATGCAGCGCGTCACGCAAATCGACCCCACGGCCGCGCCATGAAGATCGACCTCGTCAATCCCCGGTATCCGCTGTCCCTCTGGGACTTCTCCCTGTGTCGGGACCTCGACGGCTACGCCTACCCGCACGCCCCGCTGTCCCTGCCGACGCTCGCCGCGCTGACCCCACCGCCGCACACGGTGCGCCTCATCGACGAGAACGCGACGCCCGTCGACCTCGCGTCCACCGCGGACATCGTCGGCCTCACCGGCTATTGGATTCAACGGCAGCGCGTCTTCGAGCTCGCCGATCACTTCCGTCGTCGCGGCCAGCGCGTCGCGATCGGCGGCCCGATCGTCGAGCGCTCGACCGTCGCCGAGGTCGCGCGCCACGCCGACCACGTCTTCCTCGGCGAGGCCGAGCACACCTGGCCGCGCTTCCTCGCCGACCTCGCCGCCGGGCGCGCCGAGCCCCTCTACGAGCAGCCAACGCTCATCGACATGGCGGACTCGCCGACCCCCCGCTTCGATCTCCTCGCGCCCGGCGCCTATGCGGCCGCGACGATCGAGACCTCGCGCGGCTGCCCGTACGCGTGCGAGTTCTGCGAGATCCCCGGACGCCTCGGCGCGCGCTCACGCACCAAGTCCGTCGCGCAGGTCATCGCCGAAGTTCGCCTTCACCACCGGCTCGGCGCCACCACCGTCTTCTTCGTCGACGACCACTTCATCGGCAACAAGAAGCGGGCGTTCGCGCTGCTCGACGCGCTCGCCGACTTCGTCCGCGCGATCGACCATCGCATGTTCTTCTCGTGCCAATTCACGATCAACCTCGCGAACGACACCGAGCTCCTCGAGCGCCTCGCCGCCGCGAACTTCCGCCGGGCCTTCGTCGGTATCGAGACGCCACGCCGCGACGGTCTCGCGCTCGCTCAAAAGAAGCAGAACCTCGTCGTCGATCTCGCGTCGGCGGTGCGCCGCCTCCACGCCTACAACATCGTCGTGTGGGCCGGCCTCATCGTCGGCTTCGACACCGACGACCCCGCCGTCTTCGACGACCAGCTCGCGCTCTTGGACGCGGCGTCGATCCCCGTCGCGATGATCGGGCGCCTCCAGGCCATTCCGGGCACGCCGCTCCACGACCGCATGGCGCGCGCCGGGCGACTGCGCGACGAAACGGCGCTCGCCGGCGTGCGCGGCGCGTACGAGTCCCTCATCGCCTCGAACATCGAGCCGACCTGCATGCCCGAGCCCGACCTCGTGCGCGGCTACCAGCGGCTCGTCCGCGCGGCGTATGCGCCCGAGGCCTTCGGTCGTCGCGTCGTCGCCGCCCTGACGGCGGGCACGCGCCCCATCGCCCGCGCCCGCACCGGGGTGACAGCGAGGCACCTCGGCGTCCTCGCGCGCCTCGCGCGCTGGTACCTCCTCGACGGCGACCGCGATCGTCGCCGCATGTTCCTCGCCGTCGTCGGGCCGATCCTCCGGCAGCGCCCCGAGCAACTTCCGACGGCGCTTGCGCACCTGGTCGTCTACAAGCACCTCGCCGCTTTCTACGCGCGGGTCGCGGCGCTGGACGTGCCTTCCCACCCGCAATCGCCGCCGCTCGACGGAGGCTTGACACCCCAGGCCCTCGAGCGCTCAATCGCCTCGGGTGCCGCGTCCGTCTGACGACCCCACGGAGAGGACCGATGTTGCGACATACGATCGGGAGCGTGCTGCTCATCCTGGTCACAGTCGGTGTGGTCGGCGGGACTGCGTATGCGGTCCTCCTCGGCTGCGGCGGCTCGGCCCCTCCCGTGCCCACGGTCTCGGAGCCGGTCGCGCCAGCGGCGCCGGCAGAGGTCGGCCTGGCCACCGGCGGCGGCTACGGCAAAGCGGTCTTCGTCGTCTACCCGTCCGTGCCGGTCGGGGCCGACCACGTCTGCTACGTCACCGTCCCGACGGCCGAAGGCTCGACGCGCGTCGACTGCGACTCGCAGTACATCATCGTCTGCGACCGCGAGATCCCGACGGATCGCCCGTTCTGCACGCTCGTGAGCGAGATCGGCTCCGACCGCGAATCGGCCTACCCCAAGCACAAGAGGCAGTGAGCCATGCGCACCTCCACGCTGTCGTCGCTCGGGCTCGCGGCCCTCGTGTTTGCCGGTTGTGTCGAAGGCCAAGCGGTGATCGTCCGCGACAGGCCGATCTATGAATGGGAGCGCGTCGTCGTCATCCCGAAGCTCGACGCCGAGACCATCTCCTCCAAGACACGTCAGGCGGCCGGCGAGCGCGGCGAGGGCGCGACCGGCCCCACCGAAAAAGAGAAGACCCAGGTCATCACCGGGACCTGGCTCGCACGCTACCGCTGGTCGCCCTACACGGCCGACAGCGGCCGCCAGTACCGCTACCTCTCGACCATCGAGATCATCTTCTGCCCGTTCGATCAAGCCGACTTCACCCGCTGTCGCGTCGGCGTCGCCTATTCGGCGGCCGCGCACCCGCTCGGGTCGATGCAGGTCGAGAAGCTGCGAACGCAGTGAGCGGCGCGGCCGGAACACGCGCCGCGTGAGCGGGCTTTATGCGCTTCCATCGGAAGGGTAGGCTCGCGTCATGGTCGCTCCCCGGTTTCGCCTCCTTGGTTTCGTGGTCGTCGTCGCCGCCGTCGTCGTCGTCCTCGTGGGCGTGAGGGGTCCCGCGCAAGCGGAGCCTCCGCGTTGCAAGCCGCCGCGCATCCTTCATAAGGACGAGTGCCTCTACCCGGAGGACGTCGAGAAGCTCGCGGCCGCCGCGCGCGCGAAGCGTCCCAAGGCCGCCCAGCGCACGCCCGCGAACCAACCGACCACGCCGTTGCCGCCCGAGCCCACCCCGCCTGGGGGGCCGCAGCTCGCGTCGGCCGCCCAGCTCGCAGCGCTCGGGTTGCGCTGGGTCGACTTCGCGTCGGGCACGTTTCCGATGGGCTCGGACTACGGCGATCCCGACGAGCGTCCGGTCCGCACCGTCAAGACCCGCACCTACCGCCTGGCCGCCACCGAGGTGACCGTCGCCGCCTACCGCGCCTGCGCGGACGCCGGCTGGTGCGAGCCCGACAACGTCGACGGCGAGCAGTGGCTCGACCACGCCTTCGACGCGTCGCGCTTCTGCAACTACACGCAGCCCGAGCGCGGCTCGCACCCGATGAACTGCGTCAATTGGTGGCAGGCGGAGCAGTTCTGCGCCTGGATCGGCGGGCGGCTGCCGACCGAAGCCGAATGGGAGCGCGCCGCGACGGCCGGGTCGCGCATGTACCCCTGGGGCGATCAGCCGGCGACCTGCACGTACGCGGCGATGAACAATGGGGTCGACGGCTGCGGGGCGGCGATGACGGCGCCGGTCTGCGAGCGCCCGCCCGGGCGGACACCCGACGGGATCTGCGATCTCGCGGGCAACGTCTGGGAGTGGGTCAGCGACTGGTACGGTGCCGGCCACTACGCCGAGAACGTCGCGGACGACCCGCAAGGGCCGGCCTTCGGGAGCGCGCGCGTCAGGCGCGGGGGGAGCTTCCGCGACCAGCCGGGCGATCTGCGAGGGACCAACCGCTGGTATCTCGGCAGCGTCTACCGCAGCGCCCAGACGGGCTTCCGCTGCGCCTCCGACTAATCAGGGGCGCGTCGCAGCGCTACTTGCTGCAAACGTGGGCAGCGAGCTTGGCGCGCAGCGCTGCCGGATCGGGGGCATGTTCGACGACCGCGTTCAGCAGCATCGTGGTCTGCGTCACGTCGTCCATGGCCTTCGTGTCGTCCGGTGCGGCCTTGGCGACCGCCACGTGCTTCTCGAGGTTGCACTTGTGTACCTTCGCGTTCTCGAAGGTCTCGTCCTTGCCGCAGGCGCTGCCGAGCAGCAGTGCGGCGCCGATCGCCCACCCGATTTTTTGCATGGCGCGAGTGTAGGACCAGCTCTTGACCCGGCACAAGCCCTCTGCGGTGGGCGAATTGGCACGCAGCGGACGGCCGCGCGGCGAGCCGGTTTTTTCGTGCAAGCGCGTACGCGCACGGTGCGCGGCGGCGCAGAACGAGGGCGCCCGTCCGCCGTGTCTGGAATCCCCGATCAGCCGCGTGGCGCCGTGCCGGCCTTCGACACGCGAACGCGCGCCCGGCTGAAGTCCGCCGCCCCGCTCAGCGCGTCGAACTCCGCGTCGTTCGTGAGGTCGTTCGTGAGGTCGTTCGTGAGGTCGTTCAGGCTCGCGCTGGCATGCGCGGTCCAGACGGACCGCGGCCTCGGGGCGCGGCTAGAGGACGTGGCCGGTGCCGGTGGTGACGCAGACGCCGACGGTCGACCCGGCCGCGATCTCGCACTCGCCCACGCACGTCGCGAAGGAGCTGCACAGGGCACCGGTCTCACGCGGCGGGGCGCGGGTTGCGGCGTTCGTGGTCGGGGTGCAGACGCCGACGCACTCGGCGAGGGCGCCATCGAGATCGCTGCAGTCGACGACGCAGGCCAGCTGGGCCGCGCTCAGCGAGGCGAGCGAGGACCGGCAGGCGCCGAGGCCGCCCGAGACGCCGCCATTGGCCGGATTGCAGAGCCGCGCTTCGATCGAGGTCCGACTCGCGCTGGCGCTGACCGTGCCGCTGAGCGCGCGCACGGACTCGACCGGGGCCGCTCCGGCCTCGCTGTGAACGTCCATGCACCCGGCCATCCACAACCCCGCGACCACCATCGGCGCCAACCAAGCAACTGACTTCATCGTTCATCCTCCAGCTAGTGATGGCGGCGCTCGTCATGCTCGACGGTGGGTTCACTTGACCCCAGGGGACGCTGCCGGCGCGACGTAACGCATGAAGGATGCCGCGCCTTGCGACGCGCCGCGACGGTCGACGCGCGCGCCCGGAGATCGCGCCAGTGGCCCGTCCGGCGCTAACTTGGGCCTCACGACCGAGGCCCGTCACGGCCACCTCCGGTGGGGACGCCAGACCCCCTGCAACCGGCTTGGACGCGGGCACCATCCAAGCGCGCGTGATTCCCTGGATGCCCAGCGGTTCAGCGGCTAGCGCCTGCACGGGGTTTCACGTCGCGGCGGAGCAGGAGACAGAGGCGCGTGAGCTCGGCCCACTCGCGCAAGCGCGCCGAGACTGCGTCGGGGGCCATCGACACGGCCTGCGGCCCCGGCCTCCCGGCGAGCGCACGACTCGCATCGGAGAGCGCGCGCAGCCGGTCCGTCAACGCCTCAGGGCTCATCGTCACCATGGTGGGCCTCCGCGAGCCGTTGCAGATCCCAGAGGTCTTGCGGCCGGCCGGCCGCAAGCTTCAAAGTCGTCAGCCCCGCGCGACTGACGACGCTCAGCTCGCCATCGAGGAAGTCGGCGCGCATGCGGGTCGACCAGGGGCCCGCCAGCGTCTCGTCCGCATGGACGAGGTCTAGGACCAGGGGATGTCCGTCGACGAGCTTGGAGACCCGCGTGATCGAGACGCCGCTCGCGGAGAACTTCATCGGCTGCGCCACGAAGATGAAGCCGCAGCGACGAGCCGCCACCAGGACCTGGGCAAGTGCCTCGGGCGGCACCAGCAGGTCGATGTCTTTGGTGGCGCGCGGAGCTCCATGAATCGCGACCGCCAGAGCGCCGCAGATCGCATATGGGAGCTGCGCGCCTTCGAGTTCGCGAAGCAGCGTCTTCAGCTCATCATAGAGGTCCATTCGCGGCGAGCGTGCCAGATCAGCGGGCGTCTGTCATCGAAGGTGACCAGCATGACCGCGAACGGGATCGACCGGCTCTCGTAGAGCGCCGCCAGGCACGGGTCTGAAATCCCCGATCAGCCGCGTGGCGCCGCGCCGGCCTTCGACACGCGAACGCGCGCCCGGCTGAAGCCCGCCGCCCCGCTCAGCGCGTCGAGCTCGGCGTCGTTCGTGAGGTCGTTCAGGCTCGCGCCGGCATGCGCGGTGGCGACCGCGAGCCGAGTGCCGGGCCGATCGTGGCCCCAGCCATGGGGAAGGCTGACCACGCCCGGCATCATCGCGTCCGAGACCTCGAGGGGCACGTGGATCGCGCCCACGGCGGAGCGGACCTCCACGCGCACGCCGGTCTCCAGGCGGCGTGCGGCCGCGTCGCTCGGGTGCATGAGGAGGGTGCAGCGCTCCTTGCCTTTGACGAGTCGCGGGCTGTTGTGGAGCCAGGAGTTGTTGCTGCGGAGCTGTCGACGGCCGACGAGCTCGAGCTCATCGGCGGCGTCCGGGCCCGTCGAATCGGAGCCGAGGCGGCGCGCGAGATCCGCTTCGAGGCGCGCCACGTCCTCCATGAAGAGGCTCGGCGCGAGTGCGATGCGCTTTCGCCGCGTGAACAATCTCTCGGGCAGGCATGGCACGTGCGGTCCGAGATCCACACCGTGCATGTGCTGCTTCAGCTTCGCGAGCGACAGCCCCTTCGAGAGCGGATTCCAGCGATCGCCGTGGGGTCCGCTGCGGATGAGCACGTTCAGCAGGCGTTGCGGCGTCAGTCGCCCTTCGATCCAGCGGCGGATTCCGCTTTCGATCGCCGCCAACACGCGCCCGAGCTTTCGCGCCCGTTTCGCCCGCCGAACGCGCAGCGCCAGCTCGGCGAGGATCTCCCAGTCGTGGCGCGCGTCCGCGGCGCGCGGAAAGGCGGCCGGTGCGAACTTCGCCGCATTGTGAACGGCATACACATAGTAGACGAGGTCGAAGTGCTCGCGCTCGAGCGGCCCGCTCGGCGGCAGGATGAGGTGTGCGTGACGCGTGGTCTCGTTCAGGTACATGTCGATGGCGACCGCGTACGCGAGACCCGGGAGCGCGCGCTCGAGGCGGGCGCCGCCCGGGGCGCTCAGCACGGGGTTGCCCGCGACGGTCACGAGGCCGCGGATTGGGCCCGCGAAGAGCGCGGAGCGCTGGCCCGCGAAGCCCCTGCTCGCGAAGAGCGCGGAGCGCTGGCCCGCGAAGCCCCTGCTCGCGAAGAGCGCGGAGCGCTTGCCCGCAATCCCTCCGTTCGCGCCCGGCGTCTCGATCTCCTCGGCGAGCGCCGCCGCGGGCAGCTCGCCGTCGAACTCGGGCAAGCCGCGCACGCGACTCCGCCAGCGGCCAAAGGCGCCGCGATGGCCCGTGCGTGCCGCGCCCAGCGCGAGATCCACGGCCGGGCGCGAGAACATGGCACCGCCCACGCGGTCGAGGTTCCCGCTGACCGCGTTGAGCGCCGTCATCAGCCAATGGCAGACGGCACCGAAGGCCTGGGTCGAGACCCCCATCCGGCCGTAGCACACCGCCGACGGCGCCGCGGCGAACTCGCGCGCCAGCACGCGGATCTGCTCCGCCGGAATCGCTGTGGCCTCCGCGACGCGCTCAGGCGGGAAGCGCCGCGCGAGCGCCTCCAGCGCCGGCAGGCCATCCATCCGCGGCGCCAACCGCCCCGGCCGCGCCAGACCCTCGTCGAAGAGTACCGCGAGTATTCCGAGTAGCAGGAACGCGTCGGTGTTCGGTCGGATGAAGACGTGGCGGTCGACGTGGGCGGCCGTCTCGTGACGGCGCGGATCGACCAGGACGACCGCGCCCCCGCGCCCGCGGATGGCGGCGATGCGGCCCATCACCCCGGGTGCGGTCATCGCGCTGCCGTTGGACGCGGCGGGGTTCGCGCCGAGGATCAGCAAGAAGTCGGTGCGATCGATGTCGGGCACCGGGGCGAGAAACCGATTGCCGAACATGGCCCACGAGGTCAGCGAGAGCGGCAGCTCGTCGAGCGACGAGGACGAGAAGCGGTTCCGCGTCCCGAGCGCCCTGTCGAGTCGCCCGATGACGAGCGCGGTCGCGAAGTCGTGGGCGATGGGATTGCCCGTGTAGAGCGCGACCGCGTCGGGGCCGTGTGTCGCCTGGAGCTCGGCGATGCGCCCGGCGGCCTCGTCGAGCGCCTCGTCCCAGCCGATCTCCTCCCAGCCACTTGCAGTTCGGCGCAAGGGTCGTCGCAGGCGATCCGGATCCTCCTGGAGATCCGCGAGCGCCACCGCCTTCGGACAGATGTGTCCGCGGCTAAAGGGGTCGTCGGGGTCGCCGCGGATCGCGAGCACCGTCGTGCCTTCGAGCTCGACCGTGATGCCGCACACGGCCTCGCACAGGTTGCACGTTCGATGGTGGAGGCGCGGCATGCGCTTGCCGATACCACGGGGAGCGCGCACGCGCTCGCTCGCTCGGAACGCACCTACTCGACCAGGCAGTCGACGGTCCAGGTGCTCTTGCCGGGTCCTGCAAACGCCTCCGCGATCGCCTTGCCGATAGGCAGGTACCGCGGCGTGGCCCCGTTCCGCCCGGTCAGATCGATCAAGAAGAGGCGTGAGAAGATCACCGTCGGTCCGCCACCCTGATTCACCGAGCACGACGTGCTCACGAGCAGGTGCTGGTCGTCCCCGCAGAACGTCGGGTAGTTGAAGCTCGCGCCGCCGCACTGCGCGAACGCTGCGTCGACCGCGCTCAGCGCCGCGGGTGTCGCGTCCGGGACGTACAGGCTCACCGGGCCGAGTGCGCCGTTCGCATAGTCGCTTCGCAGCAGGCCGCCCGCGCTCACGTTGTCGCACAACGTGAGGTCGCTCGCGCCGCCGAACGTGCAGTGGCCCGAGCGCTCCGTGTACGTCGCGGTCTGCCCGGTTCCCAGGTCATAGACGGTGCCGGTCGCGGTGCCGCTGCTCGTGTCGTGGAACACGACCGCCGTCCCGAGCGGCGACACACTCGGGTCCTGCTGCCCCTCGCTGCCCGTCAGCGGCGTCCCCGATCCCCAGGCAGGGCTCCCGTTCACCAACGGCACCTTCATGATGATGCCCTTCGCGGTCGTCACGTACAGCGCGAAGTCCCCGCGCGGGCTCACGGTCGGCCACGCCGCGTGGGTCAGCACGGTGCTGGTCGCGCCGGTGCCGACGTCGACGGCGCCGACATCCTTGTCGGTCGGTGACTTCAGGATCGTGAAGTAGACCTCGGCGCCGCTTGGGTTCCAGGCCGGGTAGGATTCGCTCTGCGTCGTGTCGGTGAGCTGCGCGACGTCGCTGATCGCGCCGGTGTCCAAATCGATCGTCGCGCGGAAGAGGTTGCAGTGATCCTCGGCGCCGTGGTCCGCGCAGCCTTCGTCGTTGTCGAGGTCGCCGGCGAAGACGAGCTTGGCGCGGCGGGCCCCAGCCGCGTCGGCGTCGGAAACCTCGAGGGCCGTGTCGGCGCCGGTCGGCTGCGCGGTCGTTTCGGTCGCCGCGACGGTGGTGTCGAGAGGAGGGGCGGCGCTGTCGGCGCCCAGCGGCGCGGTGTCCGGCGACGCGGTATCGGGTGGACTGCTGGCAGTGTCGCCGCCCTGCGACGCGGAATCGGGTGGACTGCTGGCAGTGTCGCCGCCCTGCGACGCGGAATCGGGTGGACTGCTGGCAGTGTCGCCGATCGCGCCTTCGTCGTCCGAGCTGCACGCCATCAGCGCCCCGGCCGCGACAACCACCCAGAGCCCGGCAAGTCGTTGTGTCATGATCTCACAGCGCCGCTCGGGATCACGGAGCGGAAACTCGACTTGCACCTGAACGTGTGATCCAAGGAGGTCTGCCGGGTCAGGAGGCCGTATGACACAAGCTCTTTCTCTCGATCTGCGTCGTCGGATCGTCGAAGTGTA
>SXGT01465817.1_pt1 | contig 32355 bp, 36 predicted proteins | sample 3176221 | NCBI WGS metagenome assembly SXGT01 (sample SAMN11356862, study PRJNA531348) | freshwater metagenome | isolation source: freshwater sample F1-120 | place: China: Fuxian Lake, Yuxi | collected 2017-12-25
CACAAGGCCAAGGGGCTGGAGTTCCCGGTCGTCTACATGATGGCGAACGAGCAAGGCATTCTGCCGCACGAGCGCAGCCTGAACGAGAAAGCCCAGTTGGAAGAAGAGCGTCGCCTGGCGTTCGTCGGCATGACGCGAGCGCAGGACGAGTTGTACCTTTCGTATGCGAGGATGCGCGAGTTCCGCGGCCAAACGCTCTACGCGGTGCCGAGCATGTTCCTGGAGGAATTGCCGCACGACGGCGTCGAACTGATCGACCTGTCGTCGAGCGCGATGCGAACGACGGGCGCGGTCGAAGGCTGGCGCAAGACGACGGCAAGCGCGAGCCAGGGGTGGTATGACACCGGCTTCGCCAAGACTTCGACGAAGACGCGCGACGATGACACCACCAAGTCGGCACTTGTTAACGAAGAGGGACATTACGAGGTCGGCACGCTGGTACACCACGACGTCTACGGCGTCGGCCGTATCACCGATGTGTCGGGTCATGGGGCTCTGCGCAAGCTCAAGATTCGCTTCTCGACCGGCGAACGGAAATTCCTCGCTGCGAAAGCGAAACTGACGGTGGTCCAGGACGGTTGAAGCAATAAGAATCGACTGTGAATCCAGTGTTCGCGCGGCGTCCGGCGAACGCTAAACGAACATACGAGATTTATCATGTTTACTCTCAGTGCTTTCGCCGATGAAATTGATCCCGATCCGCTCAAGCAAATTGCCGTCCTGCAATCGTGCGGCGTGCGCCACATCGAGTTCCGCTCGATCTACGGCACGAACGTACTCGCCTTGAGCGACGCGCAAATCCAGGAGTTCAAGTCGCTCCTCGACAAGCACGGCTTCAAGCTCAGCGCCATCGGCTCGCCCATCGGCAAGATTAAGATCGACGATCCGTTCGAGCCGCACCTCGAGAAATTCAAGCGTGCCATCCACCTGTGTGGTGTCTTCGGCACGAAGAACATTCGTATCTTTAGCTACTACCCGCCCGACGGCTTCAACGGCGATTGGTCCAGATGGCGTGGCGAGATCATGAGCCGCATGACGAAAAAGTGCGAGCTTGCGGCCACGGCGGGCGTGCGGCTCATCCACGAGAACGAGCATCGTATCTACGGCGATTCGCCCGAGCGCGTCACCGACCTGATGACAACGCTGCGCAAGTCATTCGGCGCCGATGTCGTCGGCGCGGTACACGATCCGGCGAATTTCGTTTTCTGCGGCTACGATCCGTGGCAAGGCTGGCAGGCGTCGAAGCCGTGGCTGGTGCACTTTCACATCAAGGACTGGATCGCCAACGCGCCGCACGGGTCGCTGGCCGGCGAAGGGCAGGGGCGCATCCCGGAAGTGATCGCCGACGCCGTCAAGATGGGCTACACCGGCTTCGCGACGATGGAGCCGCACCTCTTGGGTGGCGGGCCTACGGGCGGCGTCACCGGGCCGGAACTGTTCCCGAAGGCGGTGGCGGCGTTCAAGGCGATTCTCGACAAGGCGGGCGCGAAGTATCAATGAATCTGGTAAAATAGGGTTGCGTCGTACATGTTATCTCTTGGGAGGATGCTCATGGCGCGAACCGCGGAGGCGACTCGATTGAAGGAATCAGTCAAGGAAGCGATTGTCGAATTAATGCAGGAAGAGCCCGCGCTCTTTCAGGAGATGATCGTGGAAGCCCTTGAGGACATGGCGTTGCTTCGCGCCATGACGGAAGGCCGCAAGACCAAGCTGGTTCCTCGCGAAAAACTCTCAGATCTTCTCAAAGGAAAAAAATGAAGATGCTTTTTCGCGAGGGCTTCTGGCGCGACGTGAACAAGGAAATCAAGGACAAGAAAACAATTGTGCGCATCGATGAGGTAATCGAAGAAGCCGTGGCTGCGGCAAGCATTTCCGCCATGAAAAACGTCAAGAAGCTGAAAGGCGCCGCCAACGCATATCGCATCCGCGTTGGCGGTTTTCGCCTTGGCGTCTTCGTGGAAGATGATGTCATTGAATTCGTACGTTGCCTTCCTCGCAAGGACATGTATCGCTACTTTCCGTGAGGCATGGCGTCTTGACCTTCCAGCAAATCCACATCCGCGTCAACGATGCCGCCACCGGCCAACCGACCCCCGTGCGTCTGCGCATCACCGACGCTGCGGGAACCTATTTCGCGCCGTATGGCCGGCTGACCGAGTTCGCAACCGGCGTCAATCAAGACGTCGGCGGCAACGTCCTGATCGGCGCCAAGAAATGGGCGTACATCGACGGCACCTGCGAGATCCTCTTGCCGCCCGGCTCGCTGCACATCGAGATCGCGAAGGGCCCGGAATTCAAGCCGATCGACGAAGACATCCAACTGCGGCTCGGCAAGATGTCGCTGCGATTCACTATCGAACGCTGGAGCGATGTCCGCAAGCAAGGCTGGTACTCCGGCGACACGCGCGTGCATTATCTGTCGCCGGATGCGGCATTGCTGGAGGGGCAGGCGGAGGATGTCGCAGTCGTCAATCTATTGGCGAAGGTGACGACGATCGAGGACGCCTCCGGCGAGACCCAGCGTGCGATTCCGAACATCCTGTCTTTCAGCGGCCAAGCATTCGCGCGGCACGCCGCCGATTGCGGCGTCGCGGTGAATACGCACAACGTGCATCGTGAACTCGGTAGCCTTGGGCTCTTGCACTGTCATCGCATCGTTTTCCCTTTGTCCTTCGACAACGCCGACTGGGCGCTCGACGATTGGTGCGGCCAATGTCATCGCAAGAAAGGGCTCGTCGTCTGGACCGATCCCAAAAACGGCGAACCGCTGGCCGATCTCATTCTGGGCAATGTCGATGCGTTCGAGTTGACGTCCTTCGAGGATTCGCAGTTCGACGAACTGCTCGATTACTACATATTACTCGACGCCGGCTTGATCGTTCCGCTCATTGGCGCCAGCGGCAAGGCGAGCAATTACCAGGTGCTCGGCGCGATGCGCACCTACGCCCACGTGCCCACGGATCAGGAATTTACCTATTCGAATTGGATCGAAGCGGTTCGTGCGGGGCGAACCTTCGTCACGAACGGGCCGCTTCTGCAATTCACGATCGACGGCGATGTGCCTTCGAATCGCCGCCAGGTTTCATCAGGCACGCAGACATTGCGATTACGTGCCGAGGCCCGAAGCCTTGTGCCGTTCGACCAACTCGAAGTGCTCTGGAGTGGTAGGCCCATCGAGGCCGTCCAGATGTCTTCGAATGAGGGCCGGCATGCGATAATCGAGCGTGAATTCAACGTCGAGGAGAGTGGTTGGCTGGCGGTCTATTGCAAGGGTAAGACGCTCTTGCCGAGTTGGCCAGCGCCGCAGCACGTGTTCGCTCATACATCGCCGGTTTTCGTTCAACGTGCGGATCGGCCGTACCAGGCACGCCCCGATGCGATTCAGGAGTTGCGTGCGAAACTCGACGAAATGCTCGCGTGGGCTCAGCGCATGCAGTCGAAACGCCTGATGCACATTTTCGAGGCAGCGCGAACCGAACTCGCGAAAAGACTCTCATAACCATTCACCTCCCCTCTCCCCTGAGTACAAGGGAGAGGGGTGAACGGTTACAGACTCTCATAACGTCGTGGCGGCATGGTTCTTGCCGATCAACGAACCGACAAGATCAAAATCCTACCGCCACGGAAATTGACAGGATCCGGTTTTTCTCGTAGCATTTCAATATGACCACTTCAGCCAACACGCCGATCGCCATTGACGCCGCGCAGGGAGTGCGCGTCGCGGTTGTCGCACGAATTACGCAGGGTAGGTTCCGGGGCTGAGGCGGTGCGTCTCTTTTTTGACGATCCGAGCCCTGGATGTTCTCCAGGGCTTTTTCTTTCACCAGCCCCACGCGCAAGCGTGGGGATTATTTGACGCCACGCTTGCGCGTGGGGCTGGTACATTCGCATGAATCGCATCGAAATCTACGACACCACCTTGCGCGACGGCAGCCAGGGGGAAGGCATCAACTTCTCGCTCCAGGACAAGCTGCTCGTCACCAAGAAGCTCGACGAGCTCGGCGTCGATTACATCGAAGGCGGGTATCCGCTCTCCAATCCGAAGGACTTCGAGTACTTTCAGGAAGTACGCAAGTTGCCGCTCAAGCACGCCAAGGTCGCCGCCTTCGGCATGACGCGCCGCAAGAACTGCGATCCCGCCGCCGACGTGTGTTTGAAGGCACTCGTCGATTCGAAAGCTGCCGTCATCACGATCGTCGGCAAGACGTGGGACATGCACGTGACGGAGGTGATCGGCGCGACGCTCGATGAAAACCTGCGCATGATCGCCGACTCGGTTGGCTTCTGCAAAGCGCAAGCGCACGTTGCCGAGGTGCTCTATGACGCCGAGCATTTTTTCGACGGCTGCAAGGCGAACCCCGAGTACGCCCTGAAGACGCTGCGCGCCGCGCTCGATGCCGGCGCCAAGACGTTGATCCTGTGTGACACCAACGGCGGCACGCTGCCCGAGGATATCGCCGTGCGCGTCGCAAAGGTACGCGAGGCATTGCCCGGCGTCGCCCTCGGCATTCATTGCCACAATGACTCCGATGTCGCCACCGCGAACTCGCTCGCCGCCATCTATCAGGGCGCTAAGCACGTGCAAGGGACGATCAACGGCATCGGCGAACGTTGCGGCAACGCGGACCTCGTGTGCATCATCGCGAACCTCGCGCTCAAGCGCGGCTACGATGTCTTACAGCCCGGCAGCTTGTGCCACCTGACCGAGCTGTCGCGCTACGTCTACGAAATCGCCAACATGAACTTCCGTAACGGCCAACCGGTCGTCGGCACCAGCGCCTTCGCTCACAAAGGCGGCATGCACGCGCATGGCGTGGCGCGCGTCTCTGCCAGCTACGAGCACATCGATCCGGCGCTCGTGGGCAACGAACGCCGCATCTTGATCAGCGAACTTTCCGGACAGGCCAACATCCTGGTCAAGACCGCCAAGTACGCGCTCGAGAACAACAAAGAGCTTGGCGTCAAGCTGCGCGACATGGTGCAGGAGCTGGAAAATCAGGGCTACGAGTTTGAGGCGGCCGAGGCGTCGTTCGATCTCCTGGTCAAGAAGGCGCTCGGCGTTTATCGCCCCAAATTCGAGCGGCTGGCATATCGTGTCAATGTCGAGACATTGGCCGCGGGCGCCCTGACGACACAGGCGACCGTCAAGATCCGCGTTGGCGATTCCGAACAGCACACGGTTGCCGAGGGAGACGGCCCCGTCAACGCGCTGGATGGCGCGTTGCGCAAGGCGATTGCCCATGTGTATCCGCGTCTGGCCGAGATGCAGCTCGTCGATTACAAGGTGCGCGTCGTCAATTCGCGCGCCGGTACGGCCGCGCGCGTGCGTGTCGTCATCGAGTCGCGCGATCATGATGCCGTGTGGGGAACCGTCGGCGTCAGCGAGAACATCATCGAAGCAAGCTGGCTGGCGTTGGCGGATAGCTTCGAGTACAAATTATTCAAGGACGAGGAGTCGCGACCGTAATCGAGGACACCGATGCTCGACCCCGCGGATCGGCCCATGTTCTGGTTCAACGTCGTCGGCATCACGCTCGCCTCGGCGCTGCTCGGCTCGTTTTTTTGCTTATTCGGCAACGATCTTCTCGGCTTCATGGCCCTCTTTTTCGGCGGTGATTTGCTCTGGCCTTGATGAAAAGGGAATGATGATGGAACTCGCGAAAGCGTATAACCCGCAGGAAGCCCAGGAGAAATGGCTCAAGTTCTGGAACGAACAGGGCTACTTTCACTCCAAGCCCGATTCGCGGCAGCCGTTCACGATCGTCATCCCACCGCCGAATGTGACCGGCGCCCTGCACATGGGGCATGCACTGAACAACACGCTGCAAGACGTACTCATCCGCTGGCGGCGCATGCAAGGCTTCAACGCTCTATGGATGCCCGGTACCGATCACGCCGGCATCGCGACTCAAGCGGTTGTGGAGCGTCTGATCTACAGCCAGGAAAAGAAGACGCGCCATGATATCGGCCGCGAGGAGCTGGTGAAGCGCATCTGGCAATGGAAAGACAAATACGAAGCCCGCATCCTCGGCCAACTCCGCCAGTTGGGCGCCTCTTGCGATTGGGAACGCACGCGCTTCACGCTCGATCCGATTTGCGTGCGCGCCGTGCGTGAGACGTTCTTCAAGATGTTCCAGGCCGGCCTGATTTTCCGCGGCAAACGCCTCGTGAACTGGGACGCGCATTTGCAAACGTCCGTGGCCGACGATGAGACGTACACCGAGGACACCAAGGGCGGCTTCTGGACTTTCAAATACCCCGTGAAATCAGAGCCTGAAGCGTTAGCGAAGGACGGCGCGTCCTTCGCTAACGCTTCAGGCTCTGACGGAATCACTGAATTCATCCGCTTCTCGACGACGCGCCCCGAAACCATGCTCGGCGATACGGCCGTGTGCGTGCATCCCTCCGACGAGCGCTACAGGCACCTCATCGGCAAGAGCGTGACGATCCCGCTCGTGAATCGCGACATTCCGATCATCGCCGACGCGCTCTTGGCCGACCCGACGCTCGGCACCGGCTGCGTGAAGGTGACGCCCGCGCACGATCCTAACGATTACGCCTGCTGGCAGCGCAATCCGCACATCGGCGTCATCAACATCCTCAACCCCGACGCCACCATCAACGAAAACGGCGGCAAGTACCAGGGGCTAGACCGCTACAAGGCCCGCGAAGCCATCGTGGCCGACATGGAGGCGCTCGGCCTGTTCGAGGGCAAAGAGGATCGCGTGATTCCGCTCAAGTATAGCGATCGCTCGAAGACGCCGATCGAGCCGTATCTGTCGGATCAATGGTTCGTGAAGATGGGCGATTTGCCGCATGGTCCCCCTCTCCCTCTGGGAGAGGGGTTAGGGGTGAGGGCTGAATCGCCGGAACCTCTGTCGGCTCGGCCCTCACCCCCGGCCCCTATCCCAGAGGGAGAGGGGAGAAAGACCGGTCTGGCGCGCATGGCGATGGAAGCCGTCGAGAACGGGCAGGTGCAGTTCGTCCCGGAGCGTTACCAGAACTCGTATCTTGACTGGCTCGCCGAGAAGCGCGACTGGTGCATCAGCCGGCAACTGTGGTGGGGACATCAGATCCCGGTGTGGTCGAAGGTCGATTATCGTGGTATCGGCACCTATACGGGCAACATCCTCCACGAAGATTACACCGCGTTCGGCCCAGACGGCGACTTCCTGGACCAAACGTGGTGCGAGGAACCGGGGTTCCCGCAGCAGGAAAAAGTGCGATATCTCATCTGCATTGCTCCCGGGCACGAGGAGGTGGAGAAACAGCTAGAGGCCAAGGGCTGGAAACGCGACCCCGACGTCCTCGATACCTGGTTCAGCTCCATGCTCTGGCCGCACTCGACGCTCGGCTGGCCGGAGAATACGGAGGAGCTGCAATATTACTACCCGACCAACGTGCTGGTGACGAGCCGCGATATTATCACGCTCTGGGTGGCGCGCATGGTGATCGCGGGCCTGTTCAACACCGGGAAAGTGCCGTTCCAGCAGGTGTACATCACCGTCAAGCTGATGGACGGCTTCGGCGAAACTATGTCGAAGTCGAAGGGCAATGGCGTCGATCCGCTCGACATCGTCGATCGCTACGGCGCCGACGCGCTGCGTTTTCTCATGGTGCAAATGTCGTCGGAAACACAGGACGCGCGCTTGCCGGTGGCGAACGTGTGCCCGCATTGCGACGCGCTCGTGCCGGTGAAGCAAGAGCACATGTATATGCGCACCAAAAAGCTCGCGTGCCCGAACTGCAAGCAGGCGTTTCGTCCCGGCGGACCATGGCCGAGCGATGATCCCGACCTCAAGACGGCCAAGCAAGCGTCGGAGCGGTTCGAGATGGGCCGCAACTTCGCGAACAAGATCTGGAACGCGACGCGTTTCATCCTGATGAACCTCGACGGCTACACGCCGCACGCGCTCAAGCGCGAGGAGCTGGCGCTGGAGGACCGCTGGATCTTGAGCCGGCTTGCGTCGGCGACGAAAGACGCGACCGAACAGCTCGAAAGCTACCGCTTCAGCGACCTGTCTCGGACGCTGTACGACTTCGTGTGGTCGGAGTTCTGCGATTGGTACATCGAAATGGCGAAAGGGCGCCTTCGGAAGGATGAAGGCGGAAGGATGAAGGATGAAATAGCCTCCGATCGACCTTCATCCTTCATCCTTCATCCTTCTCGCACAACGGTACAAAGAGTGCTAGTCGGTGTACTGGATGCCATCGTTCGCCTCGTGCATCCGATCATGCCGTTCGTGGCCGAATCGATCTGGAACGCCCTCAACGATGTCGCATTCGAGCGCGGCTTGCCGAACCCGGATCCGGCGACCGAGAGCGTGATGATCGCGCCGTGGCCGGAGTTTCCCGCGGACTGGCGCGACGCAAGCATGGAGACGAGCATCGCGCGCATGCAGGAGCTGGTGCGCTCGGTGCGCGAAGTGCGCAATCGCTACAACATCGACCCGAAGACGCCGCTCGACGCCTACGTACGCTGCCAGGACGCGGTGGCCGGCGATTTCCGCACGTTGGCGCCGTTCATCCAGCAGCTCGCGGGCATCGGCAAGCTCGAGAGTGGGCCGGACGTGACGAAGCCGCCGCAGCCAGCGAGTCATGTGACGCCGGAGTTCGAAGTGTACGTGTCGCTCAAGGGCCTGATCGATCCGGCGGCCGAGACGAAACGGCTCGACAAGCAGCTCGCCGACAAGAAGAAGCAATTGCAAGGCGCCCAGGCGAAGCTCGAGAACGCGAACTTTGTGAAGAACGCGCCGCCGGAGATCGTCCAGCAGCAGCGTGAATCGATTGCCGATTTGCAGAAGCAGATCGCAGCGATCGAGGGAAATATCAAGGACCTGCAATAGCCGCTTGCGAAAAAACGTTTGCGCGGCGCCTAGCGAACGCTAAGCCGCAAGCGGCTGGAATCAACCATGACCCCCGACGCCGCCATGGAACGCATCAACCTCCTCACTGCCCATGCGTGGATGGTGCGCCAATTCCTGAAGCACGCGGAGGAAGTGCAAGAGGACGAGGAAATGCTCGATGTGCATCGCATGATCTACGACTATCTGCGCGCGCTCGAGCCGAGTTATCAACGTAAAGACGTGGCGGAGTATCTGCGGCGCGCACGCGGCAAGCTGTCGAAGCTCAGAAAAGTGGCGGAATTTTTCCACGCGAATTACGAACGTGCTTCGAGCCATACGAATTTTCAGATGGCGGCGGTCTCCCTCAGATTCGTTGTGCACCAGATCGAAGAAGTGCTCGCGGCGACGATGCCCTCGACGCTCGCGCGGCCGGAAGACGAGGGAGATCCGGTAGCCGGTGTTTAGCCAACCAGCCTAACGCAGCCGAGCCGCAACCGGGTAACGGAGAACCGAGGACTGACAACCGAGAATGAAAACGCGAGCATTGTGTCTATCGCTCATTTTCGGTCCTCGGTTCTCCGTCTCCCGGTATCCCGGTTGGATCCACGACTTAACTTCTCTGCACGTTGCGGATCGCATGCCGATTCTCCAGCTTTCGATTATTGGGAGGTATATGTGCCAAGCCGTTCCGAGGCGATGCACCGCCGCGCCCAACGCAGTTTGGCCGACCGGGCCCGCGGATTGGCGTCCCTCTCGGACCATGTTGCGCGGATCGGCTCGGCTGAGATCGCCGCGTAGACTCCAGTCTCTTGCCCGGCACGGAAGGCCGCCTTCACGAGCCGATCTTCACCGCTGTGAAAGCTGATGACTGCCGCACTGCCGTTGGGCGCAAGCACGCTTGGCAGCAGCCGCAACAGGTATTCGAGGTTCGCCAGTTCGCGATTGACCAGGATGCGCAGTGCCTGGAAGGTTCGCGCGGCCGGGTGCAGGTTCCATTTCGCCTTGGTGGGGTGCAAACGCCAATCGTCCTGATGCGTCGCTTCCTGGATGATGCGCGCCAGTGCGCTGGTTGTCGTGATCGGCGTATTTTCGCGTGTCTTGAGGATCGCCATCGCGATTTGCATCGCTTGCGGCTCATCGCCGAATTGGTGTAAGGCATCACTCAGGGCGTCCAGCGAGATTGTCGCCAGCAGTTCGGCAGCGGTACGGCCACGCGAACGGTCCATGCGCATGTCGAGCGCGCCGTCGCGGCGATAGGAAAATCCGCGTGCGGGCTCATCGACCTGCATGCTCGACATGCCGAGGTCCGCGACGAGGGCGTCAACCTGAGCGATGTCGTGGGCGGCGAGAATCTGCTGAAGCCCCGCGAAATTCGAGTGATGCAGGTGAAACGGGTTGCCGACCGCTTCGAGCCGCGTGCGCGCCTTCGGCAGATTCTCCGCGTCCATGTCGAGGCCGATCAACATTCCCGTCGGGCCGGCGCGCTGCAACAATTCGGCCGCGTGTCCCGCCCAGCCGACCGTGCAATCAACGACGATCATACCGGGCTTGGGTTCGAGCGCGCTCAGCACGTCATCGAGCAGCACGGCGCGGTGTTCGCCGGCCGGTGTGCTGCGCGGTTGCCTGGCATGGTGTTTACGCCTTTTGTTCATCGTTTTACTTTGCAATAACTGGAGCGCCAGCGGCGCTCAGGATTGGACGGGGCCATCCAGCTGCGCGGAGTCTATCGTTTCTTCAGCGCTGCCACAATTGCGTCCACATCGTAAACGCACCCGCCCCAGGTGCCGCCACCGGCGTGTTGCAACGCGGCCCACAACCGTGTGTCGTCTGGCAGATTCGGGTCCGGCGCGAGGTCGGGACGCAAGCAGCGCTCGGCCAGGACGCGCGTGCCTTTCGCGACGCTGCCGTCCACAAGCAGGTCGATTGTGCCTTCAAGGCGGTTGCGATCGATGATGATCTGGATGCGATCGCCGTCCAGCACCTTGCCGATTGGGCCTCCCGCGAGCGCCTCCGGTCCGACGTGGCCGATACAGGCGCCGGTCGAGACGCCCGAAAATCGCGCGTCCGTCAAGACCGCGATCTGTTTGCCGAAGCTCAGGTGCTTGAGCGCCGACGTGATTTGATAAATCTCCTCCATGCCCGCGCCCATCGGACCTCGGCAAATCAGGACGAGGATGTCCCCCGGTTTCAGGCGGTCAGCCTCGTGGCTCTTGATCGCCTGGATTGCCGCGCGCTCGGTGAGGAAGACGCGGGCGGGGCCGATCTTGCGATAGACTCCGTCGGCATCGACGACGCTCGGATCGATCGCAGTGCTCTTGATGACGGACCCTTCCGGCGCGAGATTGCCGCGCGGGAAGGTGACGGTGGACGTCAAGCCGCGTTCCTTGGCACGGGCGGGGTTCATGATGACGTCGTCGGGATTGACGCGATCGAGCTTGTTTAAAAGATCGCGCACGATCTTGCGCCGCTCGGATGCCTGCCACCAATCAAGGATGCGGCCGAGCGTTTCGCCGGCAACGGTCAAGGCGGACTCGTCGAGCAGGCCGAGAGTGCGCAGGTGAAGCATCACTTCCGGCACGCCGCCGACCAAGAACAAACGCACGGTCGGATGCCCGACGGGGCCGTTGGGCAGGACATCGACAAGGCGCGGCGTTTTGAGATTGATCGCGTGCCAGTCCTCGACGACGGGGCGGCGCAGCCCGGCGCAATAGGCGGTCGCGGGGATGTGCAAGAGCAAGTTCGTCGAGCCGCCGCAGGCCGCGTGAACGGTCATGGCATTGCGCAGCGAGGCGTCGGTAAGTATTTTTCCTGTCGCGAGGCTTTTCTTGTGCAATTCGACGAGCGCCCGCGCGGAACGCCGGGCCATGTCGAGCCAGATCGGTTGTCCCGACGGCGCAATCGCGGCGTGAGGCAGCGTCAGGCCGAGGGCTTCGGCGACGACTTGCGAGGTCGCCGCCGTGCCGCGGAACTGGCAGCCGCCGCCGGGGCTGCCGCACGCCCGGCAACCGAGATCGGCCGCTTGCTCGAGCGTGAGTTCGCCATGCGCGAAGCGGGCGCCGATCGACTGCACCTTGCCCGCATCTTCGCCTTCGGTGGGAGGCAGCGTCACGCCGCCGGGGACGAGTACGCACGGCAGATCGCGCATCGACGCCAGCGCCATCATCATTGCGGGCAGTCCCTTGTCGCAAGTTGCCACGCCGAGGACGCCCTTGCGCGTCGGCAGCGAGCGGATGAGTCGGCGCAGCACCATGGCGGCGTCATTGCGATAAGGCAGGCTGTCCATCATGCCGACGGTGCCTTGCGTTCGGCCATCGCACGGATCGGTGACGAAGCCCGCGAACGGCACGCCGCGCAGCCGTCGTATTTCCTCGGCGGCCGCTTTCATCAGCAGACCGACTTCCCAGTGTCCGGTGTGATAGCCGAGCGCGATGGGCGAGCCGTCGGGAGCGCGAATGCCGCCCTGGGTGCTGAGGATGAGAAACTCCTGCCCATTAAGCTCCGCGGGATTCCAGCCCATGCCGACGTCCTGCGTCATGCCAAAGATGTCGCCCGAAGGCGATTCGCGCAGCATCTCGGCCGTCAAGGGCAGACTGCCTTGCGGACCGGGGCCGTGGGTGTGCAGATGGTAGACGTCGGTGTCCGTGGGTTCAAGCAGCGTGGCGAAGTTCGTGGCCATCGTTTGAGTCTCCGCGAGTTCGGTCGTGGCGCGGCGGGTTCGATCCGTTGGGATCATTCTCGTATCATTTTGATGGGAAGCAATGCGCCAGGGGCAGGATCATGGAAATCATCGGCATCGGCAGCGAAATCGTCGAGTGCGTGCGCATCGGCAAGATGATCGAAAAGCACGGCGAATTATTCCTTGGGCACGTGTTCACGGCGGCCGAGATTCGCGGTTGCCAGAGGCGCAAGAATGCGACGGAACGCTTCGCGGCGCAGTGGGCGGCCAAGGCGGCGATCTTCGCGGCGCTCGGCCTTCGCGCGGCCAAGGGGACGTCGTGGTTGGGCATTGAGATACAAAAAAAAACGGGGCCACGCACAAAAGTGCTTCTGACCGGCGCGATCAAGGAACAGGCGCAACAGTTGGGCGTGACGGATATCCTCGTGACGTTGGCCCACTGCCGGGCTTATGCGACGGCCTACGCTCTGGCGGTGAAAACATGAAATTCGTGCCGTCACTTGGCGATGTCCATGATGATCTGGCGGGCGATCTTGTAGGCGGCGCGCATCGTCGTCGCGCGCGCCTCCAGCTGGCCTTCGGAATAGTACTTACCATGCTCGGAGTCAGGCAAGCCGGCGATGGCTGTCGTCAGGGGCAAGAGGCTCATGAATTCTTTCGCCTTTTGCTGCTGTCGTTCGATTTCAGGGCTCATGGGGTTTTCCTTTCATTCTTGCCACATTCGCGAATGCGCTGAACCAGCCAAAAGCACGTCAATAGACCAGCTTGACTTCCTTCGGGGCGAACGCTCCTCCTGCGTCGCGTTTTTTCTTGAATGGGTCAAATAGCTTCGGGTAGTCTTTTTCACCCCCCCCCCACGATGGGAATTGATCAAAATCTGTCGCGAGGGCTGGCTCCTTGAGTTGTCGCCACAGAGGATCCAGCGTGTCGCCTTCAATGATTCCATGCAAGGCCGGGCTGGCGGTGGCGGGATTGAATTGTTTTTCCTCGTCGCCTTGGTTATCGAACCGCTCGCGATCTCGTTCGATCCGTTGTTGATAGATTAGCCGTAACCGCGTTCGTTCCAGGGCAAAGCGCTGCCGATTGATTTGCAGTTCGGACAGATACAGGTGTATTCCGTCCGACTCGAACACTTCCTTGACGTACGCGGGTTTCTTGAGATTGTTCTTGAAGATCGTCATCTTCTTGTCGAGACCCTGGAAGCGATCAAACATGGGTTTGAACACACGAATCTTCATGCGGTTTGCGGAAGATTCATCCGTCACGAACATCAAGGCGTCCATACACTCGTTGATGGCATTGCGGTACTGGCGCGCCATCGAATCCGGGGTGTCGGTACAGCCCACCAGGCAAAGGAGGCAAAGGACGAACAATAGCAGGCGCGTTTTCATGGCGGCCCCACGGGAAAAAGACCAGGCGAACCGGATTCGAATTCCTTCCAGAGCTGAGCGCCTCCCGGCAAGTCGCTGACGCGTTTCACCTCGCGCCGCAAGCGTTCGAGGTTGCGCTCAGTAAACAGTTTTTCTTCTTGCATGCGTTCGAGGACTTTTCGCGGCGGCGGCTTCGGAAGGGAGTTGGCCTTTTGAGCGATGGCGTCGAATTTCTGCCGCAGCCGTTCCAGGGACGATTTCGCTTCCGCCATCGTCTTCTGCTCCTTGACTGTCTCGAGCACCTCGGTTACTTCCTTCATCGCGTCTTGTTGCTCGCGCATCACTTGGTAATAATCCTCGTCGCGCGTGCAACCGAGCAGCAGCAAGACACCGACCAAACAGCCGCGCGAGAGGATGCGCCTCCCGATTGCACGTCGCACAGGCCTCTGGCCGACGAACTCCATTATTTGCCGTCCTTCTTCAGAACGCCGGTGATTTCCTTGAGCGCGTCCTTGCCGCCGGGGATGGCGTTCACGCGGATGAGTTCGGGGAACATTTTCTTCATGGCTTCTTCGAGCTTGGGCTTGTAGGTTTTCTCGATGCGGAGTTTCTCGTCCTTTTCGGGGGGCGACAGCTTGGCGGCGGCGGCGCGGGCTTCGAAGAAAAGGGTAGCCGCTTTTTTCAGATCGGGCTTGGCGGCGGCGGCACTGTCCTCGTCGACGATCGTTTTGAGCGCCGTGCTTATACTCTCGAAGCTTCCAACCAGCTTTTGGAGCGCCTTCTCGTAAGGCGAGCCTTCCTGAGCGGTGACGAATGTCAGGCTGACCAGAATCACGACGATACTGAACGCGCGGATTTTCATGGCGGCGAGCCTTCCAAGAAACAGAGCCGACCTTGCTGGAGGCCTCTTCTGGACATCCTAACACGGTCGGCTCTGCTTGCCAATCGCGACCTGCAAAAAGGCGTCAACGTTGCAGCGACTCGAAGGGACTTTCCGCGTCGCGAATTTTGTCGCGCAGCTTCTGAACTTCGTCCTTGGCATTAGGGACATCGAGTCCCTCGGCTTTCGCCAGCTCAACGCGCAATTCTTGTCTCTTCGTGTGCAGGTTCGCGAAGGCAGTGTTCAAGCGTTCCCGCTCATTGTCGGCATTGGCCTTCTTATCTTCGGCGCTGATCGGTTTCTGTCGGACTTTTTCGATGCGCTTGTTGATCTGGTTTGCCACTTCACCGGTTTCTTTCAGCTTCTTGGCGGCGCTCATGGCGTCCGCGAGATCGAGCTTTTTCCGCGTGTCATTGGATTTATCGGTGGCCTCTTTGACCTTGGTCTTGATGTTGCCAACTTCAGTGGCCGCCAGATCAATGAGCCGGACGGTATCGGCTATCAGGCCTTCCTTCGAGTCCGATCCACAGCCAACGAGCGCGAGGCACAGGAAGAAAGTGATGCCGAACACCAAGGAACGCTTCATGTCGAGACTCCTCAACGAGATCGAGACCAGCAATGTTCAACAGTAAATATAGGAATCCAATCCGCTCGGGGCGAGGTCGGTGTTCGCCGTATCGTAGGCGTCACGCTTTGCGCGACGATTCCTCACGCGGAGCGTGAGATCTACGGCGCAGTCCCGCAAGCAGTTCAAAGGACTCCCTTGGTGGACGGCACGCCGCTGCCGCGTGGGTCGTGCTCGACGGCTTGACGCAGCGCCCGCGCCGTCGCCTTGAAGATCGCCTCGATGATGTGATGGCTATTGCGGCCATGATGGCATAGCACGTGCAGATTCATCAAGCCGCTGCCGGCGACCGCGCGCCAAAACTCCTCGGCCAGCGACGTATTGAACGAACCGAGCATCTCGGCGGGGAGTTCGACATTCCACACGCAGACAGCTCGGCCGCTCAGATCGAGCGCCGTGGTGACAAGCGTTTCATCCATCGGCAGCGTGGCGGAACCGTAGCGGCGGATGCCGGCCTTGTCGCCCAGGGCCATGACGAGCGCCTTGCCGAAGCAGATGCCGACGTCCTCGACGGTGTGATGGGCGTCGACGTGCAGGTCGCCGTGGGCTTCGACGGTGAGGTCAATGAGGCTGTGGCGTGCGAGCAGGTTGAGCATGTGCTCGAAGAAGCCAATGCCCGTGGCGAGTTGAGCCTGGCCGGTGCCGTCGAGGTTTAGCCCGAGCGTGATGCGGGTCTCGCCGGTTTCGCGTTTGATCTGGGCGGTGCGTGCCGCGGTCATAATTGGCTTCTTGTCGTAGAGCAAGCGGCCTCGCTTGCCTCATGGTCACATCAATTCCGAGGCAAGCGAGGCCGCTTGCCCTACGAGGGTCTCCTCCATCATAGCAGCTTTTGCAGTTCGTCAAGGAGTCGATCGATTTCCGCCTCGCTGCCGACCGAGATGCGTAGGCCGTCGCCGTGGCCTGCGTAGTTCATGTAGCGCACGAGGATCTTCCGATTCTTCAGTTCCTGGAAGATTGGCTTGACCGGCCGATCCGTGCGCGTCGCCCAGATGAAGTTCGCGTGGCTGGGCAGGACATCGAAGCCAAGCTTGGGCAACAGCGCCGACATGCGCGCGCGCGTGGCGATGATTTTAGCGTGCGTCTGCTGGAAGTAAGCCTGATCCTCCAGAGCGGCCTGGGCGCCGGCAAGGCTAAGCGCGTCGCAATTGTAAGAATCCTTGACCTTGACCAGTTCGCGCACCAGCGCCGGCGCAGCGATGGCAAAACCAAAGCGCAGACCGGCGAGGCTGTACGACTTGCTCAAGGTTCGTGTGACGATCACATTCGACAAGCGCGTCAAGCCGACCGCGTGCGTCTCTGCGAAATCGACGTAGGCTTCGTCAACGATGAGCGGGCCGCGCAGCTCCTTGGCAAGACCTTCAAGTGCTTGATTCGTCACTACCGTGCCGGTCGGCGAGTTGGGATTGGCGACCAGCGTCAGATGAGCATCCGGCTTTGGCCAGGGCGTGGGAAGCCGCCAATCGTTCGTGAATGGAACCGCCTCGAAGCGAGCACCCTGGATGTCCGCGAGCGTCGCATAGAGCAGATAGCTCGGCGTCGGTGAGACGACGAGTCCGCCTTCCGGAACGAACGCGCGCGTCAGGATCGTCAGGATGTCATCCGAGCCATTGCCGATCAGGATGCTGTCGGGATCGACGTTGAGGAGCTTGCCCGCGCTGTGGCGAAAGGCGGTACCGAGCGGATCGGGATATTTGCGTAGGCGATCCGAGCGTAGCAGCTCGGCCATCGCGTCGAGGGCGCGCGGCGACGGCGGGTAGGGCTTGTCGGTGGTGTTGAGCTTGATGTATTCGCCATCGCGCGGTTGCTCGCCGGGCGTGTAGCCAGCCATCGCGCGAATGTTGGGACGCAGGAATTGCGACATGAATTCCGTCTTCCGTTTAGCCTCGCGTCGCAGACGCGGGAGGCGCCCCGCCCGCGTCTGCGACGCGGGGCTAAACAGTTACTTTAACCGAATATCCACGCTCGCCGAGTGGGCCGTCAACCCTTCCTTCTCCGCTAACATGCGCACATCCTCGGCGAGTGCTTCCATGCCTTTTTGCGTGAACGTCAATACGCTCGAACGCCGCAGGAAATCGTTCGCGGACAGGCCACTCGTGAAGCGCGCCGTGCCCCCGGTCGGCAGCACGTGCGACGGGCCGGCGACGTAATCGCCGAGAGCGACAGGAGCGTAGTGCCCGACGAAGATCGCCCCTGCATGTTCTATCTTATCGACGAGCTTGTCCGCGTTCTTGGTCGCCAGGTGCAAATGCTCGGGCGCGATGCGGTTCGACCACGCGATCGCCTGCGCCGGATCCCGCGTTAGCACCAGCGCGCCAAAGCGCTCCAGACACGCTCGCGCCAAATCGCCGCGCGGCAATTTCGCGAGCTGTCGATCGAGCGCCGCCTCCACCTGCTCGATGAGCGGCTGGTGCCAGGTGATGAGGATGCTGGTTGCGGGATCGTGTTCCGCCTGGGCGATCAGGTCGGCGGCGATATACTCCGGCGATGCGGAATCATCGGCAATCACGATGACCTCGCTTGGCCCCGCCAGACAATCGATCGCGACCTGGCCGAAGACGTGTTTCTTCGCCAGCGTCACGAAGATATTGCCTGGGCCGACGATCATGTCCACTGCTTCCAATCCCTCGACGCCAAAGGCCAGCGCCGCGACCGCTTGAGCGCCGCCGACGCGATAGACCTCGGTGACGCCGAGTTCCTTGCACGTCGCGAGGAGATCGGGATTGCTCGCGCCGTTTTTCGTCGGCGGCATGACGATGGCGATTTCCTTGACGCCCGCTGCCTGGGCCGGACAGACGGTCATCAGGATGGTGGACGGATACGCCGCCGCCCCGCCCGGCACACAGACGCCGACGCGCCGCAATGGGCGATAGCGCAGCCGCAGTTCGTGCTGATCGCGCAGGCTCAAAATCGCATCGCGATGCACGAGTCCCATCTGAAAGGACAGGATGTTGGTGCGAACTCGCCGGATGGTCGCCAAAAACTCCGGCGCCGCAGACAGATGCGCCGTTGCGATTTCAGCGGCGCTGACGCGCAGCGTGTCGGGCGTCAAGCGAACCTTGTCGAGCTGCTCGGTATAGTGCAGCAGCGCCGGCAGCCCGCGTGCCCGGACATCGGTGCAGATGCGCTCTACCACTTGCCCGGGCGTCAACGCTGCGCCGAACACCTGCATCGTCAGCTCGCGGCCGCGCGGCGACACCACGTCGGCTTGCAAGCTGAGCTGCCGGCACAATTGCGTCAACTGATCGGCGGCGTCCGCAGCCGTGTGGCTGATTCGCCGCATCGTGAACTTGCCCATGAACGGAGTCCTTCACAAGCTTCCCTCTCGTCATGCAAGCGTCTCGCTTGCCCCGCGGCCGAGTGCAAGCGAGACGCTTGCACAACGAGGGAACGCACCAGATAAGAACTATAGGGCCAGTGCGAGCGAATTGCAAGAAATTGACGGATGGGTAAAACTTTTCCGCCGCGCCGCCGTCTTTTCCGATGAAGATTGGTGCTCAACTTAACACGAGGATGTGCCATGTCGGAAACACAGCAGCGGCGGCGATTTTTGCAAACCTCTCTGGCGGCGGGGACGGCCCTGACTCTTGGCGGCGCGAGTACGTCGCATGGGGATGTTCGTGTCGCCGTGCCGGTTCGGCCAGCGGACGCGAATCCGCCGGCTCGGCCTGGACGGGTGCGCTGGCACGACGATTTTGCGGCGGCCTGCACGGCGTCGCGTGGATCGAATAAGCCGGTGTTTCTCTTTCAGATGCTCGGTCGGCTCGACGAAAAATTCTGCTGAACGAACGCCCGTCTGGCGAGGGCCGTGTTGTTCTCGCGCGAAGATGTGTCCACGTTCATCAACCAACATTTCGAGCCGGCCTGGGAAATGGTTCGCCCGGTGCCGATCGTCCGCATCGATTTCGGCAACGGCAACGTGTCCACGCGAACCCTGCACGGCAACGTCGCCAGCTACGTGTGCGGCGCGGATGGTCAGGTCGTCGATATCTTGCCGGGGATCTACACGCCCGCGGCCTACACGACCGCGTTGGCGCGGCCGCGCGATTTGACCGCCGGGATGCGCCTCTTGGATGCGGAACGGCGGCTGGCGACGTTGCGCGAGTATCATCAGGGCGCGGCACAAATCTTGCGCTTCGCAATGCAGCCGAGGCCGAACGGGAATCAAATTCCACAAAACCCGATGCCCGATGTCGGCAAAGGGAGGGTCGAGCTGCGCGTGGAGCGGGTCGTAGCACCGCCCCAGTTGAACCAATTCGCCCCCGCGCCTCGGCCCCGAACCGCGGCGGAGTTGGCGAACTGGCAACCGCTGATTGCGGACACGCGCCTCAATGAATCGACGCGCCGCCTGCTCATTCACGACCGGCTCGCAGCCGTTGGCGCTGTCCAACCCGAGCAGATCAAGCGTTGGCTATACCGCGACGTGCTGCACGCCGACCTCGATGATCCGAACCTCGGCTTGGGCGACGACTTCTTTGCGGAGATCGAGCGATAATTCTTGCTCGGGCGAATAGTCCAGTTGGCTGGACGCGTAATCGACGGATGGCTTAACCGTCGCTTGCGCGTCAGTCTTACGGTCACTTCAAGTCAACCCATACACCCGCACCGCGTTATCGTGAAACAGCTTGCGATTGTCCTCCGCCGAGCGGTTGCGTACGATCGCGCGCAGCGCCTCGACCCATTGGCGATAGGTCGCGCGCAGCGTGCAGACGGGCCAATCGCCGGCGTACATGACGCGGTCGGGGCCAAACGTCGTCAACGTGTGGTTGATGACCGGCGCCAAATCATCGGCGCTCCAGCGTTCGCGCGCTTGCACGACGATGCCGGAGATCTTGCAGACGACGTTGCTAAGCCGAGCCAAGCGTTCCATGTCGCGCTGCCATTGCGAGCGATCTTTGGCGTAGACCGGGCCGTTGCCGCAGTGGTCGAGAATGAACTGCGTCCCCTTGCAGGCTTCGACGAGCTTGACGGCGTCGCCGATTTCTCCCGGACGCATGCACAGATCGAAGCGCAGGCCGTTCTCGCCCAGGAGCTGCACGCCGCGGACGAAGGCTTCGGTGAGGCAGAATCCCGCCTTGGCCGACGCGGAGTGCAGCACTTGACGGACGCCCTTGAGGAAGCGATTGTTGCGGAAGCGTTCGACGTACTTGCGGAAGTCGTCCTGCGCGGGCCGGCCGCCGATCACCGCGGCGACGAGCGGCGTGTTCGCTTGTCGGCAGATGTCGAGCACGTACTCCGCCTCGGCGACAAGCTGCTTGGGATCGACATCGACTTCCATGTAAACCCCCTTGACGACGTTCAAGCCCTCGATGGCCGTCTGATAATCCTTCATGACGAAGCTGCGCGCCAGCGGCGTGTCCTTCTGCAGCCAGGGCAAGCTGAGGCGGCTGAGGTCCCACAGATGGACGTGCGTGTCAACGATGCGCATGGTTTGTCCCTCGGCTTGCGCGCTGCGGAGCGGCCCCGCCTGCGCAAGGTGCGGCTTGAGCACGCCAGCGCCCGCTGCCAGCGCGCATTGACGAAGATAGTCGCGACGATTCATTGTAAGTCTCCCGGATAAATCGCGGTGAAGAGTTGATGATAACGTAGCGAACGCTGAGCGAAAGGGCCTGTTTCGTTTGAATGGAGACGAAATCATGAACCGCGACGATCAGGAAGCGGGGGCATGTTTCACCCCCTGACGGTCGCGGCTGTTGGAAGGACTGAGTGAGTGTCACGCACGTTCTGCGCGGTCGTAACCGTTCACCTCTCTCCCCTGTACTCAGGGGAGAGGGGCCGGGGGTGAGGAGTTGGGGCGTCGCGCAGCAGTCTGTTTCTCCCCCTCACCCCCGACCCCTCTCCCCCTGAGTACAGGGGGAGAGGGGAGGTAAGGGTACGCGCGGTCATCGGCCATTGCCATACCAATAGTTAGGAACCGCTTGGTTCCAACCGTGATTCATCGGTGTGTAATAGGCCGGATAGGAAACGGGCATACGTCCCGGATAGCTCGCCGGCGTTACTTCTCCCAGCATGGATGGTAAGCTCGAGCCGATCGGTCCCGGCTGTGGTCCAGCTCCCGGTCCGAATGGCCCCGAACTCGGCCCGTATGGTCCTGGCCCCGGTCCCGGTCCTGGCCCGTATGGTCCCGGCTGCGGAGGTCCCATGTAAGGTCCCGGTCCGTATGCTCCCGGCTGCGGCGGTGGCCCCATGAAAGGTCCTGGCCCAGGGCCGTAGGGCCCCGGCTGCGGCGGCGGTCCCATGTAAGGTCCCGGCCCAGGGCCGTAGGGCCCGGGCTGCGGCCCCATGAAGGGTCCCGGTCCAGGGCCATAGGGTCCCGGCTGCGGCTGCGGTCCCATGAAGGGGCCCGGCCCAGGTCCGTAGGGATTTCCCCCAGGCATTGGTCCCATGATGTTAGGATTCGGATTTGGTCCTGGAATCGGTCCCGGTCCATTGTAGACCGGCGGCAACATGTGCGGCATCACCCCATGCATCTGATGCGGCATCACCCCATACATTTGAGGATTGTAGAACATCCCCATGTCCGATGCACCGCACGCGTCTCCCATGCACGGTCTACCGCCATAGCATGACGCAAACGGAGAGACTCCGCAATGCATCGGTAGACTGGCCGCGGGATTGCACGGGTTCGGATTGCAGCCGTCGCACACGAGGTTGCCCCAGCAAATCGGCGTGAAGGCGTTGTAAGGTCGAACCGTGATGGTGCTGGTGTAGCGGTTTTGCCGATTCCAGAAAGAGCCCGGATTCAGGGATCGCGCTTCACCCACGAATCCGCCCAGGAAGCCCAGGCCAAGTAGACCGCAGAAGAGTGTTTTTCGATTCATGATCTGCCATCTCCGTTGGGCGCCCGCGAGAAGGATGCGGCATGGGTTTGCTACGGGACGCTCGCTTCTGTTTTCATCGTCTGTATTGCAAGTCGAAATTGGCGGAGAGGCTGGGGATTCGCTGCGATCTGGGAGCGCAACGCAGGAGTAAAGTGCACAGAGCGCACATGGCGCACGGTCGTTACAACGCGCAGGCATGGCTTGCTCGTGCCGAGAATTGTCCGAATGTGGGTCAAGATTGCATTCCGAGATGCCGACGGGGTCAGTTTTTGCCTTGATAGGTCGGCACGGCATCGAGATCGAGCGGCGCGTACATCTGCCGGCGCCATTTTTCGACGGCGACGGCGGCCATCGCGGCGTTGTCCGTACACAAGGACAAGGGCGGGATGAAAAGCTCGACTTGCTCGCGCTCGGCCATCGCTTCGAGAGCGGCCCGCAGCGCGCGATTGGCGCTCACGCCGCCGCCGACTGCCAGGCGCGTCAGCTTTGTCCGGCGCAATGCCTGGCGCGACTTTGCGACCAGCACATCGATGACCGCTTGCTGAAAGCTGGCGGCCAGGTCGGCTCTCCGCTGGCCGGGCTCGGGCTTGGGCCCGCGCGTGATGCCCGTGCCGTAAAGGGCGTACAGCACCGCCGTCTTGAGGCCGCTAAAGCTGAATTCGAGCCGTTCGTCCTTCAAGAATGAACGGGGCAGGGCGTGCGCTTTCGGATCGCCGGACGCCGCCTCGCGTTCGACCGCGGGGCCGCCGGGAAAGCCAAGTCCAAGGATGGCGGCGACCTTGTCAAACGCTTCGCCGGCCGCGTCGTCGATGGTGCCGCCGAGCAAATCGAAATCGAGCGGCGTCTTGCAATGAAACAAACTCGTGTGCCCGCCGCTGACGACCAGCCCGACGCACGGGAAGATGTCGCGTCCCGCCGCCATGCGCGCGGCGAAAATATGCGCTTCGATGTGGTTGGCGTTGAGCAGCGGCACCTCGAGCGTCAAGGCGAGCATCTTGGCCGCGCTGACGCCGACGAGCAGAGCGCCGACCAGCCCCGGCGAATTCATGACGACAACGGCGCCGATGTCGGCGAGCGTGAGGTTTGCCTGGCGCAGTGCTTCCTCCATCGTCGGCAGCAAGCGTTGCAGATGGGCACGTGCAGCGACTTCAGGAACGACGCCGCCGAAGCGCGCGTGCAGATCGATCTGGGAGGCGACGACGTTCGCGAGAATCTGCAGCTCGTCGGTGAAGATCGCGACGGAGGTTTCGTCACAGGAGGTTTCGATGGCGAGGAAGTGCACGTCAATCTTTCCAGAGGATTGTCGGCAAGAAGATATGATGGCGCAGCGATTCTTCCTTGTGTGGAAAGACCTCGATGGCGGCCATCTCGTCGTTCAGCACGAGATCGTCCGGCCTGATCGGTGACTTGTCCTTGATCTGGGAGGCCGGATCATATCGTGCTGGAAAATAATCGGCGATATCAAAGGTGCGCGTGAATCGGGCGCCCGGAAACGTCGCGTAAGCGGTCAACGTGACCTCTCGCCCGCGCATGCTGAACCGCAACCAGTTGTTCTCGATCATCAGATTGGTCCAGCGCCCCTCGACATGCCGACGCAACTCGGTCACCTCGGCCTGGAGCGCCTTGAGGATCTTGCCAGGGATTTTTCCGACCGGCTCAAAGACGCGCTTGCCGTCTCTTTCGAGCCAGACCTTGTACCGATTGAGACTCTTGGTGTCCACAATCTGCAAGTGCATGCGGGGATCTTCGCGTGAATACCAGCCCCAATCCAGGCCCTTGGGCACGCCGCGCAGGATCACGGTCATTTTTGGGGCCTGCTTTCTTTTCGAAATGGTCGTAGTTGCACTCATGGCGTACTTTTCCCTTCCTCAATTCTCGTTAAGGCCGAATTGGCGTGTCTGAAGGCGGATTTTCCAGGTATTTTCGCGTTTGATAATCTCCGCGACCTCCAAATCTGGTGAGACCCTTTCAAGGATGCTGAAACGAAGGTTTCGTGCTTTGCGTTTCCGCAAAAGTTTGTTCCCTCCGTGGCCCGTTTTCGCATAATTGAGCCATCGTCCCAGAATATTGTCGATTCCGTAGGCTGAGCCGACGTAGCCTTTGCCATCGGTCACATCCAGGATGTAGTAGATTCCGCGCGAGGCCTCCAGAAACTCCCGCCATTTTCGTGGAATTACGTGAAGCTCATCCCAAGAGAGGACCAACTCGCGCCAATCAGGCATCCTTGCGTGAAGGATGGACTCCTCGAGTATCGCATCCACCTCGAAATGGTTGTTTGCGGCCCAGCGGCTCCAAGACCTCTCAGGCGGAGGCCAACGGACAATCAGTTTGCCTTTCCAATCCGCATACGGCTCGATCTGCGCCAGGTCAAACAACAATTGCACCTTTCTATCCCCTGTGTCCATGCCATACTTGAGTAACTCTCGTTGAGCAGGAACCTTATCCAATGCGGCGCGGGTGATTTGGCGGAATCCCCGAATTTGGTACAGCCCAATAAATATGGCCTTACCGGCTTCATGCCCAATGAAGGAAGCGACGAAGCTTGCCTTCTGCATCTGGCTTTCAACTCGACTCGTTTGGGTCTGTTGATAGAAATTGAAACCCAGAGGATTTTCTGAAGCCAGCCATGGCAGGATTTTACGTAGATTGGGCTCAGTTGGCCGGTGCCGCAAAACAAGAACCTCATTAGGCTCGATTGCCTTCCTCTGAAGAAGGTCGTTGAGTTCCATGACTGGTGCCCCCAGACCTGTTCCACGTTTCGGCAGTCACACCCGCGCTTTCTCTTTCTTCTTCTTCGGCTCAGTCTCCTCTTCCGGCCACTCCTGCCAGCGGTTGCTCATGCGCCAGAACGCCAGCGGGTTGTCGAACACGAGCTTGTCGATGGCGCTCTCCGGATGGTCGCCGCACTTCAAGCGATCATGGAAGCCAATTCTCCGTGCGAATTTCCGGTAGGGCTTGAAAATCCGCATCCGTGGTCAGGACGGTCGCATTCTCGTGCTGGGCCAACGCCGCGAGCAACTTGTCTACAAACGATAGCGCACGTCCTTCTCGTTTCAGACGCAGATGGATCTGACCAAATACTGGCATCAAATCCCAATCAAGCGGGCGCAGGCGTACTTCTTTCATGAGAATGCGCAGATTGCGCCGACACGCTTCGGGATCTTTCGTTTGCACCATGCCCATTTCCAGCTCGAACAATACAGGCCAACACGTGCCGAACCTGTGGCCTTGGCGGCGCATTTGGCGAATGCGATCGCGCAGCACCGACACTTTGTCGATCGCATCGCTCAGGTGATTGGTGTCGACCAGATACCTCATCACAGCCCCGCTTCCTTGCGTGCCCGCTCTTTCTCTTGTCGCTTGACCTCGAAGACCGCGGCCCTCAGTATTCGAGAATCCTCCGCGTCCATCTGTGCGCATGAGCTTTCAAGCTCCGCGTACCAGTTATCCAGGTCGTCGGGCGCGCCATTGGCGCTTGGCGTGGACGATTTCTCCACTTCCAATTCGGTGCCTTCGACCCAGTTTGATGGTACGGCTTCTTTGGGGTGGATCAGGCCGTTCTTCAGGATCGCTTTCATGATGGTCTCCCTTGTTATACCCGCGCCTTATCCTTCTTTTTCTTCGCCGCAACCTCCTCCACCGGCCACTCCTGCCAGCGATTGCTCATGCGCCAGAACGAGAGCGGGTTCTCAAACACGAGCTTGCGGATGACGCTTTCCGGATGTCCGCGGCGGCGCAGTTCGAGGATCAACTCCGGAACGGCGAGTGGGTCGGACTTGCCCCAGTCGCCCGCGGAGTTGGCCATGATGCGCTCGGTGCCGACCATTTCGATGATGTCGGCCGCCCGTTGCGGCGTGCATTTCGTCGTCGGATAGAGCGTCATCGCGCACCAGAAGCCGTTGTCGAGCGCGTGCCGGACCGTATGTTCCTCGACGTGATCGATGAGCACGCGTTCCGGGTTGACGCGTTTATCGTTCTTGAGCATGTCGATGATCATGCGCGTCCCCTTGTACTTGTCCTCCAGGTGCGGCGTGTGGATCAGAATCAGCTCGTTCGTTTTCATCGCCAGATCGACGTGCTCCTGGAAGATGATCGCCTCGTTCTTCGTGTTCTTATTGAGGCCGATCTCGCCGATGCCGAGCACGTTCGGCTTGTTGAGGAACTCCGGGATCATCTGAATGACGCCGCGCGAGAGCTCGACGTTCTCGGCTTCCTTGGCGTTGATGCAGAGCCAGGAGTAATGGCGAATGCCGAAGAGGGCGGCGCGTTTCGGCTCGACCTCGGTGAGATGATGGAAGTAATCGCGAAAGCCATCGACGGAGCCGCGATCGAACCCGGCCCAGAAAGCAGGCTCGGAGATTGCGGCACAGCCGGAGAGGGCCATGCGATGATAGTCATCGGTGACGCGCGAGATCATGTGAATGTGGGGGTCGATGTAATTCATGGCTTGTTTTCCTTGATGAGTATCACAAGACTACTCGATGTGTCCAATGTTGTTGAAATAGACAATTAGCAGGCGACCTTCGCGCTGGATAAAGGCAGCGCCTCTTCGGCTGCCCTTTTCCAGATAAAGCGCGTAGCAATCGGCGGGAGAAATCTCTCGTTCTTTCGTAATACGTGTAACGTCAAATTCATCGAGCCAATCCACCAGTTTTCCCCATTGGCCCTTTCCTTCGAGCCGAGCAATTCCTTTTTCCCCCAGCTCTGCGTCGAGAAGTTTGGGATTCGACAGTTCTTGGAATCCTTCCTTCAATTTTGCTCTTTCGTTCTTGAATTTTTCCGGAAGATAGATGAAGGCCAGCGCCTTGTCGAAATCCTTGGAGTGAAGAGCTTGCCGAAAATCCCTCAACACACGGACGGCATCTTTTTTAGTGGGAGCTGCCTTGTTCTTCTTGTCGCCAGCGAAGCCCGTACCTGGGGACTTCAGTGCAATCAGAGCGCCTGAAAATGCCACCAATGTGAAAACCTGGGTCTTGAAATCCCGTGGGCTCATTTCGTTTGCCTCTCGTTCCGCCTGTGTGTGCATACAATTCCCGCCACCGCGTCCGCATCAATAGATCGGCTTCGGCTTCGTCCAGGCGAGTGGGCATGGACTTCCCACAGCGCATCTTACCCGGTTTTTTCGTGGTTTCCAATGGTTTCTTGTCGACCAGATGGGGCGACCAACCAGCTATTGATAGGCGGCATGAACAGGTGCAGAGAGCAGTGGTAGAACGTACGCCTTGAGAAAGTCAGGGCGGAGACTGCCGGAATGCTCACCGAAGTTGCCTGTCCAGTTGACGTTGGGATCCCAGGGATGCTGGCGCAGGCGGCTGGCCAGGGCGACGTCATTGACGGTGCTGGCGGGAACATCGAATCCGTGGCGACCCGCTGCGGGAACGCCGCGCTTGCCGTCCGCCGTACCGACGACCCCTGTGCCGAGACCGAGAAAGAGGCGATCGCGCCGGCTGGTGAAAACATCGATGCCTTGCCGGGCGGTGCTGAGGGCACGCCGCAGATCGTAGTCCGCCGAGACGGCCGGCGCCAGCAGGACGATTCGCTCGATGCTATCGGGAGCGAGCCATTGGGTGGACTCGAGTGCCACCATGGTGCCGGCACTGTGGGCTATTACATAGACGGGGGTGGTGGGGTAATTGGCGCGATACCAGGAGACTTGCTCCGCGAGGCGGTGGGCTTGCGCCCGGGCGTGAGCGATATCTGTCATATCGGCCACGCCGAGGTTGTCGCCAAGGGTCCAGTCGAACGATCGAACGTAAAGCGGCAGGCGGGCTGTTTCCACCGCGGCTGTGATTGCACGCGGCGAAGCCTGATAGCCCCCTGCACCATCAACAACCAACACAATACCGCGCGGCGGCGTCGGCGAATAGCGCGATTCGACAACGACCTGCCTGCCGGCGCAACCGCCGAGCATACACGGAACGAACAGGAAAACCAAGGACCGAGGAAACGCCAAGGACATGACTTTCTCGGAAACGAGCGGTAGCAAACACCGAAACTATCATAGACTCGGCGTTATCACTCATCTCGGCAAATCCAGCAATTTCGTGAACCGCGCGACGACCGGTCTGGCGCAATCGTTACAATCGACAGAGTTTTCTTCAGCGCCGGCGTTCAATAGCGAGGCTTCGGCTTCTCCCAGGTTGAATCGTATTCCAATGAGAAGATCTGCTGAATGCGTTCGGCCCTACCGCCGGACTGGTCGTGCAGGACTTCGAGGGCCTTGCGGATCTTGTCGATGCGCGGATCGTCGGCCTTGACTTCGCCGGCTTCCTGGCCGCGGTTGATGCGGTCGAGAATGGCGGCCACGTCGAGCAGCTTGCAACGTGCTTCAAGGAAGAATTGCTCCAGGGCTTTGTTCGCGGGCAGGGGTTTCATGATGATCCCTCGTATTATTTGGCGGGTGTTGACGGAACCTCGACACCGGTCAGGTGAAGCATGGACAGCCACGCTGTTCGGTCCGTCTCCGGATAATAGATGATGAGATTTGCGCCGGCGAGAAGCACGTTCTCCGGATGCGTGACACGATAGATATCGCCGCTCGAGGCATGCAATTCAAATGGAACGAACGGCTGACGCTTCAGTAGTTCGCGAACGGTGGTTGCATTCATGAGGTAGTAATCCTTTCTGCCAGATTCTGTCGCATGGACGTGCGAAGCTCCAGCGGGATCAACTCATTCAAGCTGCCGCTACGGAAGCCCTCCATGTCGAGCGTCACGTAGCGGAAGCCGAGGCTCTTCAGATATCGTACCAAATCAGCGCAAATCTGAGGGTCGGCTAGCTTCGCGATCGCGTCGGGCGGCACCTCGATGCGGGCCAACTCGCCTTCGTGCAGGCGGACGCGGAACTCGCGCAGGCCAAGCGATTTCACATAAGCTTCAGCCGCCTCGACGCGCGCGGTCCGTTCGGCGGTTGCCTCGACGCCCGGCGCGATCCGGCTCGACAGGCACGGCGACGCGGGTTTGTCCCAGGTCGGCAGGTCCCACGCCAACGCCAACGCGCGCACGTCCGCCTTCGTGAAACCAGCTTCTTGCAAGGGATGTCTCACCTTGTGTTCCGCCGCTGCGATCAGGCCGGGGCGATAGTCGCCGCGATCGTCGAGATTGGCGCCGCTGACGATCAGCTCGCATTCCAGGCTCGGCAGCAACTCCTCGATGCGGTGATAAAGCTCATCCTTGCAAAAATAGCAACGTGTGCCGTCATTCTTGACGTAGTCGGGATTGGTGAACTCGCTGGTTGACACGGTGCGATGGCGAATACCGATGCGCGCGGCGAGCGCCTTCGCCTCGTCAATCTCGGCGCGTGGCACGCTGGGACTGTCGGCCGTAATGGCGACGGCGTTGTCGCCCAGCGCGACGTGGGCGGCCTTGGCGACGACCGTGCTGTCGATGCCGCCGCTGAAAGCCACGGCAACGCGCTTAAGCGAGCGCAGCAGCGCGACGAGGTGATCGCGTTTGGATGTAAGGGAGTCCATGATGTCATGATAAGTTGTCGGGCGGGGAATCTCAAGCGCTCCCTCTCCGTTTAGCGTTTGCGCGGCGCCGTGCGTGCGCTAAACAAAGACGCCATCACCCCATCACGCGCTTCAAGAAGAGCCCCATGCGTTCCGTGCGCGGCCGTTCCAGTACCTCGGCCGGCGGGCCTTCCTCCAGAATGCGGCCATCGCACAGCATGACGACGCGGTCGGCGGCGCGGCGTGCGAAGCCGATCTCGTGCGTGACGAGGATCATGGTCAGCCCGTCGCGTTTCAGGTCCTCCAGCACGTTAAGCACCTCGCCCTTCAACTCCGGATCGAGCGCGCTGGTTATCTCGTCGCACAACAGTCCGCGCGGCTCCATCGCCAGAGCCCGCGCAATCGCGACACGCTGCTTCTGCCCACCGGAGAGTTGCTGCGGAAACGCGCTCGCATGGGACGTCATCCCGACACGCTCGAGCAGGCGGGTCGCGCGGTCGCGGACTTCGCGCGCGGGCAATCCCAGCACGCGCAAGGGCGCCTCCATGATGTTGTCGAGCACGCTCAGGTGTGGGAAGAGCTGGAAGTCCTGGAAGATCATGCCAAATGATCGCCGCACCTGCTCGACCGCGCTGCGTTGATTGCGTACACCAGGCGCGAGGCGATGCGGGCCAATTTCGATCGCGCCGGCGTCGAACGTGTTGAGCCCGTTGAGGCAGCGAATCAGTGTCGATTTCCCGCCCCCCGATGGACCCAAGAGCGCGACCGTCTCGCCGTGCGGGATCGTCAGTGAAATGTCGTCGAGGATGGTGCGCGCGCCGAATCGCTTCGTCACATTGCGTATCACGATGGGCCAGGACATTTACGATTCTCCCATGCCGCTTGCGGCGCAGCAACGCCCATGCTACGCCGCAAGCGGCTACTTGGCGCCCCAGCGCTTTTCGAGGTAACGCGACAAATACCCCAGCGGCACCGACATCATCAAATACAGCGCGGCCGTGGTCAGACCGATTTCGACGTAGCCGCCGTAAGAGTTCGTCAGAATCTGATACTCCTTGGTGAGCTCGACGACGGAGATCACGCTGACGACGCTGGTGTCCTTGAAAAGGGCGATGAAGTCGTTCGTCATCGGCGGCAGAATCACGCGGGTGGATTGCGGGAAGATGATGCGGCGAAAAATCAAGAACGGCGACATGCCTAGCGATGCGCCCGCCTCCCATTGCCCCACCGGGATCGACTGAATGCCGCCGCGGTAGATCTCTGCCTCGTAAGCCGCGTAGTTCAGACCGAAGCCGATGATGGCCGCGACCAGAGCATTGAGCTTGATGCCGATGACGCCCGGCAACCCGTAGTAGAGAAAGATGAGTAGCAGCAACACCGGGATGCCGCGAAAGAACTCGACGTAACCGATCGCCAGCCAGCGCAATGGCCAGGGAGCGTATAACCGGGTGGCGGTGATGGGCAGGCCAAGCGCGACCGCGAAGGCCATGCTGGCGAGCGTGATGAATACGGTCATGCCCGCCGCCTGGGCGAGCAACAGCGGGATCACGAAAATCGGCAGCGAAATCGTCGCGGCTTCGGCCGTCTTGATTGGCGTGTAGAGGCGATATTGGTCCGGCGACCAGAGGTGCCATTTCGTGAGGATGCGCTTCAGCTCACCCGATTGGATGACGCGCCCCAGCGCCGTGTCGAGTTCGCGGGCCAGTTTCTCGTCGTTCTGCTTGAGTGCGATGCCATAGTAGCCTTCCGCGATCGGTTGACCGACAAACTTGAATCGGCCCACATAGGATTTCTTGCGATAGGCGATCTCTGGGTCCGGCATCACGTAATAGACGGCGATTGGCATGTCGAAGAGGACCGCGTCGATCGCCTTGTCGCGCAGGTCGTCGAAGGCGGTCTCTTGTTTGTCGTAATGCCCGACGTAGCGATCTTCGAGCTGGCCCTTGAGCACTTCCATCGCGGCGGAACCGTCGAGCGTGCCGACCGTCAGATCCTTGTCCCGGCACTCCTTGAGCGAGGTGAAACGTGTTTCGTCGATGCGGCTGATGAGCTGGAGCTGGTAGATGTAATACGGACGCGAGAAGCGGACTTTGCGAAGATTCTCCGGCGTGATCTCCAGACCATTCAAGGCGAAGTCGAACTTGCCCAGGTTGAGCGTGTCGAGCAGCTTGGCGAAGTCGGCGTGCTCGCGCTCGATCGGGCGGCCGAGTTCTTTCGACAGGGCATCGATCAAGTCGACTTCAAAGCCGATGCGTGCGCCCGCGTCGTGCGGGGCGCTGAAATAGTAGGGGACGCCGCCTTCGTCATCGACGCCCCACTTGAGGGGCTGGTCCTGCGCGTCGAGCGAGTGCGGAAAGCAGAGGAAGAGACTTGCGAAAAGAAGTGGCAAACGGATGTTGGTCAACGACGGGTCCCTCCTTTTTGTCGGATGATGTTGTTTGATGCTATCCGAAATGCGCCGACGAAGAAAGGAAAAAACTCTGTTACCGTTCACCCCTCTCCCCTGTACTCAGGGAAAAGGGGGGTGAACGGTGAAAAAAAATCCTCAAGCCTAACGCGGGCTTCGCCCGCAACCCTTGGATAGTGAAAACAGGCATCCAACTTCCGAAAATGATTGTTACCAGCAGTCATTCCGAAAGCGGATGCCATGAAAACAGTATGCTCTTTCGTCGCCAAGTTTGCCAGTCTGA
>SXGT01010370.1_pt1 | contig 32349 bp, 34 predicted proteins | sample 3176221 | NCBI WGS metagenome assembly SXGT01 (sample SAMN11356862, study PRJNA531348) | freshwater metagenome | isolation source: freshwater sample F1-120 | place: China: Fuxian Lake, Yuxi | collected 2017-12-25
AATAAATTGTTTGTGCAATTAACTCAAAATGATTTTTATGTGTACTGTAGAACTTTTGGAAATGTTTTATTGTCAAATTAAAATCACCCCCATTTCTTTGAATTGCTGATAAAACAACTCCGTCTTTAATTATAGAAAAATAAGGTATTGAAATAGTTTGTTCATTAACAACTTGCATTAGTGCATTTAGCTCTTTATTATTAAATTTGAAATTAGATATTGCATTACTTATAACATTAGGTAATGTAGTTAATGATGTAATTTTTGTAACCATTGATAATTCATCATAATACTCATCACCGAATAAAATTACAGGTTTTTTATGAAAAAGTGCTTCAAATCCTACCGAACCGTTGATTACTATCACTCCTTGACTTTTTGAAATTAACTCTTGAGAATCTACACTTGGATGTACAAGTTTGACATTTGGCAAAGCAAGAATTTTTTTATAATCCTCAATTGACCTCCATAATTTTGTTTTTTGTACTGGATGTTCTTTTACATATAATATTGAATCCACAGGAATAGATCTTGCAATATTTTCAATCAATGCTATTTGATTACTATAAAATGGAGATTCTGTGAGAATCTTAGCCTCAGGCTCACTTTGAAGAGGATAATAAACAAATTTTTCATCTTCTACTGATTTAATGGATTTAGCATCAAGGAATTGCTTTCTTTTTTTTATTTTAAAATGATTTTGATATTTGTATTTGATCATTTTTAATTTAGTTTTTCCAATATTTTTGTAAATTGGTTCAGGATCATGTGATAATCTTTTGATATAATGATTAATTTTCTGAGAAAAAGTAGCTGTATCAGAATTAAATTTTAATTGTACATTTACTGTTTCTATTGTGTTTGATTTTTTTATAAATTCTTCAGTATAGATCTTGGATTCATTCGTAAAATTTTTCATTAGCTTTTTAAATTCATCAGAAATTTCTCTACCTCCTATATTATCTGACATAATTATTGTATTATGAGTATGAACAGGAATGGGCATCAGTATTTTTATTTCCATTTTTTTTACAATTCTATATAGAAGTAAATTTGAAATATTTTCACCCGCTTGTTGCATCAGAATTAATTTAGGTTTGAATTTCTCTAAAATGTCTATAAAAAAACTAATCGAATTTTCAGTAATTGATAAAATCTCCTCTTTTGTAAATTTGTGAAAATCTGTCCAAAATTTATAAAAACTTCTTTCAGCATACACATCTAGCCATAGATGTAAATCATATTTTTGTTCAAACTTTTTTAGTTTATCTAAATTAAAAGTTAATTTTTGTATGTAACAATCTGGATAATAAATTAATTTTTTAAATTGAATTATCTGTTGATTTTGAAAAAAACTAAGATTTTCTTGATTAGCAACAATCCCGATTAAATCGAATTTATCTAATTTAGATAACGCTGAAATTATTCCAAAATTAACGTATGCATAAGCATCAAAATCTAACCACACTATGACATTTTCTTTTTCAACATCTGATGTTTTATTTAATTGAATGTTAGTATTTTCCACCATTCTAAACATCACTTTTTGAAATTACCCCAATATTAACAAATTAATTAGAATTACAGTCACATGATGTGAAATTTTTAAAACTTCTTAAGATGAACCTAAATTATGACCACTAGGATTAAATTATTTTTAAATTATTTATTCAAAATTTTAGGTAGATATGATTCAAATGTTGTAAACTCAAATTCTTTGAAAAGCTCATTCATTTTTGAAAAAGTTTTTCCTATTTTGTGATAAGTGACAAAATGATTTTTTATTGGTAATTTGATTCTAGGAATATACTCTGGAGTTAACTCCCATGAATGTATATACATACTCACAGGAATCTCTTTTTGCTCGTATGATTTTATTGCATTTTTTATAATTTTTAGTGGCAATGCCCTCAAATAAAATCCACCAGCTACAGGTATTGTTTTTCCTAGAAATTTTGTTACCATTAATGGAAATTCTATCAGTGTACCATTGGGATCATTTTTACCTAAACTGGAGTTGGTAATTTTATAGGGAAATCTTTCGGCAGATGGCATTCCATACATGTTAGTTTTAGCAGGCATAATACTACTATCATATTTATATCCATTACTAACTAATTCATCAATTGCCCAAGAACTTTTTTCATTTAGGGAAAATGTTGGAGCTCTAAATCCTACTGCTTTATTAGAAGTGAATTTTTTAAATTTTTTTAATTCCTCTTTAAATTTTGGTCTAAAATTTGGTGAATCTAATCTTGTATGTTTCATAGTATGAAAGCCAACCTCATGTCCTTCTGAAATAATTTTGTCAAATATCTCTGGATTGGACTCTAAAATCTCTCCTACCATAAAAAAAGTGGCTTTTGAGTCATTTTTTCTTAAAAGATCTAATATTTTATCAAGACCTTTGAACATTGTAGGAATTTTCTTTTCCTTGGGAACAAAAGGTTCTACTAATTGCGGGTGATACCAATCTTCAAAATCTATTCCAATTAAATTCAAACCTATCTATCCTCACATAACATTAGTAATTTACTGATTTATCTTCTTAGCTCTGAATTAGAAATAGGTGGGGTTAGTAACAGAGATGTGCTGATCCTCTTATAATGATATTTGTGTTCCCTCTCCTAAGAGGAATTTTTTGCTGTTCTCGTTTTGCTCTTTAATTATTTTTGAATTGGATGCAATTATGCTATTTTTAATGTCTAATTTACCCTCAATAATGCAATTTGACATGATTATCGAATTTGATATCGTACAATAATTAAGGTGGGAATTATCTCCAATACTTGTATTTTCTCCAATTATAGTGCCATTTTCAATTACACAATTTTTTCCAATAATTGTAGGTCCTACAACTTTTACCCCTTTTTTAATTAATGTCCCTTCACCAACAATAATTTTTCCCTCTAAAATGACATTTTCTTCTTTTTTGCCTTGGAATGACTCTGTCATATTTTCTAAAATGATCCTATTAGCTTCAATGATATCACTAGGTGTACCAGTATCTTTCCAAAAATCCGTTATCATTCCATAGATGATCTCTTTTTTTTCCTCAACTAACATTTGTAATGCGTCAGCAATTTCCAATTCATTTCTCCATGATGGTTTTAATTTTTTTATTATCTCAAAAATATATGGAGTTAGAAAATAAATTCCAGTCACAGCAAGATTAGTTGGAGGATTTTTTGGTTTTTCAGTGATTTTTACTATCTTGTTATTTTTTATTTCAGCGATTCCAAACTGTGAAGGATTATTTACCTCACATAATAAAAGAGAAGCTGCAGCATTAGATTTCTCAAACTTTAAGACGTATTCACCTATCTCACGTTGAATAATATTGTCACCCAAAAACACCACAAATTTTTGATCATCTACAAAGTCTTTACACAATGAAACTGCATGAGCTATACCTTTGGGAAAATCTTGTTCAATGTATGTGAATTTTGCACCAAATTTTGTACCATCTCCATAATAGTCTTTGACTTTATCTGATCCAATTCCACCCACAATAAATGCAATTTCAACAATTCCTGCTTCAACTAATGTTTCAACACAATATTGTGACATGGGTTTATTGGCAATTGGAAGTAATTGTTTTGGACCTGTATGCGTTAACGGACGCAATCGTGTTCCATGACCACCATGTAAAATTATGCCTTTCATCCATTGTTGAAAAATTTATCTTATAATTTAACTAATCCATCAAAAAACTAGTGTACATAAATATGAAAAAATTGAATCAATAATGATTCTTTACTTGTTATTTTCAATTTTAGATAATAATGTCTTCAATTCTATAATTTCTTTTTCTGATGCTCTACCTGTTCGAGAATCTAATATTATTCGACATATGTGAGCATGTAGAGGATTTTCTAATTGTTTGATAATATTATCTGTACTTAATTGAGTGTGTCTATGCCAATATCCAATCAATATTGATATTGGTATATAAAAAATCATCAAGATGATTGTAAACATTCCTAAATCTGATAAAAACTCATTCATTATTGGATCTTGTTCAATTAAAAATCTGTATAAAATCAAAACAAAATTCACTATTGTCAAACTAAATATCAAATAGTTTGTATGACCATACCTTCCGTCTAACCATCTTCTTCTAAACCAAATTTTATTTATCTTCATTTAGATAATCCATCTTTTTTTCTATCTCTAATAACTGATTTCTGAATTTTTCAATTTCTTCTTTTGACATATTGCCTAACTGCACATCTATTAATACACGAAACAATTTTGCAAAAAATGGATTCTGTTGCATGCTTATGGTTTGTTCTATTTTTAATTGAGTGTGTCTATGCCAATATCCGATAATTATTGCTGCTGGTATGTAAAGTGCAAGAAATAACAGTGTAAAAATCCATAATTCTGGAACTAATTCTTTGAAAAACGATACTTTTTCAATCAATAATCTATACGAGATTAAAACAAAATTCACAAATGTAAGAATAAAAATTAAATAAGTACTATGTCCTGTCCTGAATTCATACCATCGTTCTCTTGTCCATCCATCATTCATCAGTTTTTACTTCATTAATCCATATAAAAAAGATTAAAGTCTGTAACTATCCTGAACCATACGATATTGACTCCATAACATTATTGTGCCTATAGTTTTACAAAATCTACATCACTTAACTTACTGTCAAAATCTTATAACCAATGATCTAGTTTGAATCATTAATTAATCTTCATTTTTGGAACCAAATTTTTGAAAATCTATCTCAAAAATCTTCATCTGATGTTTAAAACCACTGTCGTTTGAATCAAACACTTTATTCAAATATTCATATTTTTCTTCATTATGATATACATCCTGCAAAAACTTTGGCAGATTAGAATTATCATCTACTATTAAGTGAGTTAAATCTCCTCTAGAACTTGAAATAAAACTTTCTATTTCTTCATAGTTAATGGTTGAGACTGCTTTTATTTTATAATCTTCTTCATTGAATATAAATGGCCATTTCATTGGTATTTCCGCAGCTCGTATATATCGTGTTTCTACAGGATGAAAATTCAATCCAGTTGCTGTTTTAGATGCTATTTTTGCAATTTCATTTAATTCTACTTCTTTTTCATAATCCGTTTTTTTGTATTCATAAAAAGCCACAGACACTATTAGAATTCCAATAATCATTATTGACAACATGAGATTTTTTCTAGGTGATTTTGTAAGATACGTTTCTACTGCAAATAATGATATCAGACAAAAAATTGGATATAGTACATAAAAATATCTTGTATCTTGTGCTTGAGCTAAACTTGCATATAAAATTGGAAATGATACTACTATCAAAAATATAATTATGAAATTTGTCTCTTTGGTTCTTTTACGCAAAAATTGTATCATTCCAAACGGTACAAATACCAAAAAACTAGGTATCATTATCCAACCTAGATATTTTACAAAAAGTTCTATTCCTGCAACAATTTCATTTGCCCCATTTTGATCTGAATCTGATAAAATTCGAACAGTTTCGCCTGAAGCTCTTTGAAATATTCCATCATTGCCTGTAACTTCTACCCTGTAACTCATTATTGGCATTAATATTAATAAAAAAATTATAACGCTTGGAAGATACGTTCTTAGAATTTCTTTTGAGAATCTGTATCTCAGAAAATATAGTATTGTTAAAGTAGCAAATAGAAAAATTCCCTCTGATCTTACTATCGTACAAAACGACGCAAGAATAAATGACAATATTACATGCTTTCTGCCATATTTTAAAAAAATTACCAGAGATGATATTCCAAGTAAAATAAACAACGGCTCTGTAATTCCCAGTAATGAATTTAGTATGATTCTAGGATCAAAAGTAAATAATGCCGCTCCTACTAGTGCTATCTTCTCATCAAAGAATTTTTTGCATAAAAAATACACTGGAATGGTAATCAAACTAGATAAAATTACTGAGATGATACGTTGTAATTGCATATATTGCAAAGAGTTATCTAAATTGACAATTGAAAACCAAAATGACAAAAACATCGGCCATCCGTTGTTGGGAGGACTCCATTCTGTCGGTAAATGTCCATAATAATTTATTGCAGTTGCATATGTAAAATTATCCATAGCATCTATTATCAAAGGCAATTCATAGGGAAAATAAAAAAATCTAACTCCTAACCCAACAAAAAAAATACTCAAAAACGCAATTTTTATTTTCATCTGATTGTTAGATATGCTTGAAATCATTACCTCATCTTAAAGCAAAAATCATTATACTTAATCTCTTTCTTTTTGCCATGCACTGTAACCTGTTTTTGAATTATCTTTAGTTTTTACAGTTCTTTCAACATTTGAATTAAAAGAATAACCATAAACAAATTGATTTATCCACTAAATCCTATACATTAAATAACAAAATATTCTTTTGTTAAATTACCTATTGCAGCAAAATAAAAAATTAAAGAAATTTTATGATAAAGTGTATCTAAAGGGAGAGAAAAAACACTTTACAGCATATAGAGAATCTACACCAACATCAGAAGTAAATGAAGTATTGAGGCAAATTTCGTGGAAATCAAAAAAAGTACTTGATGTTGGTTGTGGAACTGGCTTTTTTGCATATAGCGCTGCAAAAAAAGGTAGTAAAGTTTTGGGAATTGATTACTCTGCAGAAGCAATTGAGATAGCAAAATCTCAGTACACTCATCCAAATCTTGAGTTTAAGAATATTGATGTAAGTAAGATTAAAGAAAAATTTGATGTTATAGTCTCAAATGGTACATTGGAACATATGGATGACCCGCTAAAAACGCTACAGTTATTTAAAAAATGCCTAAATCCTAAAGGATGCATTATCATCACATCGCCTAACTGGACAAATCCACGAGGCTACATATTGCTAACATTATGGTATTTGTTCAAAGCTCCAATAACACTTGCAGATCTTCATTATTTTACTCCCGTAGATTTCCAAAATTTTGCTAAAAAACTAGGAATGAAATTGACCTGGAAAACTTTTGATAGATCCTGGAGTCATGGAGATGTCCTGATTAGTGATTTTAAAAAGAGACTTCCAAATGTACTTCGTGATATACGATTACCTAATAATGAAAAACAAATTGATTCTTTTGTACAATGGATTAAAACAAATATTGTTTCACTAAATAATGATCTTCCGCATAGTGGTGCTACAGGACTCTATGTGTTTTCTTTTAAATAATTAAAAATATGTATTTTTGAAATTTTTACAAATTCTGTACGTTACTCAATTTTAATTCTGTTTAATTTTACTTCTTCACTAATCAATTCATTATCAAAAGATATGATAAATGTCAAATATTCAGCTATTTCGTTTGGATTGAGGAATGTTTCAAAATTCTGATCTTTGGATAATCGCCCCATTTTTGTTTTAGTTGATCCTGGAGAAATACAATATGTTCTAATGCCGTATTCTTTTAATTCTGCAAAAAGTGCTCTTGATAAACCTAGTAACGAATGTTTAGTTGAACAATACACTGTGCCGTTTTTAAATCCGCTATATGATGATGAAGACCCTATGTTAATTATTCTTCCCCATTTTTTCTTTTTCATATCTTTGGAAAACTCCTTGCAAAAAATAAATGGAGCTCTTACATTAATTCTCAAGCATTCATCAAATTCTTGTACTGATGAATTTTCTAATGATTTCACAATAAACAATCCGGCGGTGTTGATCAAAATATCAATAGTGCCAAATTCTTTTCTGATTTTTTTTATTAAATTATTTATTGATTGATCATTAGTTAGATCAACTGTTCCAAATTCTACCTTTATTGTTTTATTTTTACCTGTAATTTCTTTTTTTAACGTTGTAAGTTTGTTTTTATTTTTACCAACCAAAAACAAATTGCAATCAAGCTCAGATATCTTTTTAGCTATTTGATTGCCTATGCCTCCAGATGCGCCTATAATTAAACAATTTTTATTTTGAAATTTTTTCATATCGTTATCTCAATTATTTTCTCTTGATGATGAAAAATTCTCCATTTCTGCTTTATAGTTTTTGAGCCATTTATTATTAATGTCTTCTATGATTTTTAACAACTCAGGATTGTTCTTTACCACTTTTAAAATATCTCGATGCGTATAATCGCTTTCTAGATGACTAAACAGTTTTTTTGCAAAGGCAAGATCTTCTGGATAATCTATAGTTAATCTCAAATGAGGAGGTATATCTAGCTCTGAATTAAAAACAAAAAACTTCTTTGTAATGTTGTAACTATTGATAAAAATTTCTTTATATCCTGTTTCTTTGTTTTGATGATCTTCTAATGTATGTATTTTTTCAAGAGCAGAAACTCTAATTCCCGTTGGAATTATCCCATGAAATAGATAATTTGGATTGAAAACTGTTGGAGAATCATTTCCAATGATAAAATCATAATCGTTTTTTTCCATTTCTGTAATTATTTTATCAACAAATTCAGGTTCAGTGTATAATTTATCACCTTCTATGTCAATGATTATTTCAGTATCAAATTCTTTTGCTGCATTAAGGAATCTTTTTAGAATATTATTTTTATCTCCTCTGAAATACAAAATTTTCTTTTCTTTTAAAAAATCAACTAATTGATCATCAGAACTTCTATTTGTTGTACAAACAATTATCTTTCTAGCTTTTGTTTTTTTCAATCTATTGACTAGATGCTCAATCAATGGTATATCATTAATTTTTTCTAAATGTTTCTTTGGTAATCTTGTACTGTCTAGTCTAGCAGGGATAAAAATATCTACATTCATACAAAATCAATAATATTTAACGTGATAAAATACTTTAAAGTCATTTTACTTCATCAATTCTTACATATCTTTTTTCTTTATTGGAGATTCTTGCAGCCTCCATTACTCTGGCCTGATTAAGTAAATCTTCTTCAAAATTGTATTGCAAAGAATTTGGATTTTGTATTTCATCACAAAAAGAACTGATCATTATTTTAAAATGATCTGCAGTATCTATGGAAATTTTTTCTTGAAAATTATTCGCACTAACATCTAACATAACGTGCATGTCCGGTGGAACATTATATGCTCTTGTTAGACTCAGAGAACCATTACTTCCCCATAAACTGTATGTTGATTGATAAAAAAGATCGTACCCTACAGCACTTTGAGAATGTCTTCCACCATTGAAATCCATAAAGATTGTAGCCTTTGTATCGACTTGCTTTTCTCTATCCATAATCAAACTGCATAGAATACCTTCAGGTTCAGATCCAAACAGCATTCTTGATACATTTATGGGATAACATCCAGCATCATTTAGGATACCGCCACCAAGAGATCTGTCGTATCGTATATTGTCTTTTGATATTGGTGGAAAACCATATCTCGAAGAAAATGAGAATAAATTTCCAATTGTTCCGTTATTGATGATTTCTTCAACTTTTCTGTGAGATGGATGGAAACGGAACATAAAGCCCTCCATTAATCTAACATTGTTTTCTTTGCAAGCTCTGATCATTTTTTTTGCCGAGTCAAACGATGTTGTAGATGACTTTTCACAGAGTACATGTTTTCCAGCTTGTGCTGATTTGATTACCCATTCCTCATGAGTCCCAACTGGTGTGGAGATGTAAACAGCATCAACATTACTATCACCTAATATGTCTTCATAAGAGCCATATTTTTCACATCCAAATTCTTGAGCAATTTTTTTTGCCTTATCATTTGAACGACTTCCAACAAAAACCAGCTTGCAGTTATCTGATTTTAAAATAGCAGGTATGGTAGAGCTTTTGGCAATTGTTGAGCAACCAATAACTCCAATACTGATTTTATCACTCATTACTAATCACAGATCAAATTACCATGCGGTCCATCCGCCATCCACAACAATTGTTGAGCCTGTCATATACGATGAATCAGATGTACATAACAATTCTACAAGTTTGTTTAATTCATCTTTTCCCATCATTCTTTTCATTGGAGTCAAAGCAGAATATTTGTCCTTAAATCGCTGATCCTGATCAAATTCTACTCCTCCAGGTGCTATGCAGTTCACTCTTATTTTTGGAGCTAAATGTGTGGCAAGAAATTTTGTCAAGTTTATGACTCCAGCTTTTGATATGCTGTATGCAGGATGTTTGTGTCCGCCATCATACAAATCTGGCCTAGCTGATACTATTCCAGTTGTAGCTGAAAAATTTACAATAGATCCACTAGAATTATTTCTTGCAAATTCGCGACAAACTGAAAAAAGAGAAGTTAGATTTACATCTAAAAAGTTACTAAATGAATCCAAAGTTATATCAAATAGTGTACCACGAGCCTTGCCTTCTTCTACATGATCATTTAAAGCAAAGCAATTTACTAGACAATCACACTTATTTTCTGAAAACCATTTACGAACAAAATTTTCATCATTCAAATCATGACCTAAACGTAGATCTAGTCTAATTACTTCATTTCTTAGTTGAAGGTATTTTGAAATCTCAGTTCCAAGCAAGCCTTCAGAACCAGTAACCACAATCTTCAAAGGTTTTCTTTCTACCATGATTTTCAAATTAAATTATAGTACTTATCTACATATTCTTTTACAAATTTTTGATATGTTTGACAAGTAGTTTCAGGACTAACATTGGCATCTGTTGATCTTGCTCCTTGTATAATTAAATCTCCTAAATACTGTATTTCAGACAAGGTTGAAAAGAAAAGATCAAAATCAGTATCACCTGAGCCTAGTGGAACAGTTCCACCGTGAAGTTTTCGATCTTTAACATGAATATTTTTTATCCATTTTTTTAGTGTAATCAGTTCTTCTTTTGAATTATACCCTAAAGATGCGCTATTTCCAGAATCATAGTTTGCCATTATATTTGGGTGATTGAATTCTGAGAGAAGTTGCTTAAAATCAAGCGGTGATAAATCTGTCTCTAAGACTATTGTTACATCGTTTTTTTCTGCAAGTGGAATTATTCTCTCCAAATTATTTCTAAGCTCAATCCTATCTTTAGATGTTTTTAATGAGGAAGAATCTACAAGCGGTATTTCAATAATAGATGATTCTAATTTTTTAGATTGCAAAATTAATTCTTTAAGAATTTGGATATTTTTTTCTAAATCATATTCAGATGCACCAAATAATTTTTTCTCCATGAAATAATCTCCGCATATAGATCTTATCAAAATATTGTGTTTTTTCTGTAATGATTTTATCTCTGAAATACCTTCAGAAGATAAAATTGGATTTGGTGAATATGTATCAAAAATCCACTCAATCACATCAAAACCACAGCTTGATGCCTTCTTAAATTCCTGTTGCCAAGAAGTGGTAGGAAAAGCCTGAATTTTTTCACCATATGGTTCCGATAATCTACCTTGCATTATCCCAATCTTTGGGTTTTTTATCAACATGCAAAATTATATTATTAACAATATTAATGATTAATTACATCATTAATCAAACAAATAGGGATTCATGAAAAAAAAGCTAGAATTTAGGAACATCTTGTTAAGATTCAAAGGTCTATTCTCTATAGGAATCTCTGATGTTATCAGTGGCGGTATATCTTCATTATTTTGGTTATATGTAGCAACATTGTTAGATGTCGAAAGCTACGGTAAACTTTTTTATCTCCTTGCAATTGTAAATATAGCAACCACCATTTCATTAGTTGGTTCAAGAAATACATTAACTGTTTATGTTTCTAAAAATATAAAATTAGCATCTACAGTTTTTTTTATAGTTATTATTTTTGGATCAGTTGCATCTTTAATTATATTTTTGATGTACTATGATATCGGATCAAGCTTGTATGTCATTGGTGCAGTAATTTTTGGATTAGCTACATCTGAAATTCTTGCAAAAAAATTCTATATGATCTACTCAAAATATCTAATTACTCAAAAAATTATCTCGGTTGGATTATCAATTGGATTGTATCATTGGATTGGGGCAAATGGAATACTTCTTGGAATGGCATTTTCGTTTTTTGTCTACATTCCACTCATAATTAAAACATTCAAAACTACCAAAATTGATTTTTCATTATTAAGACCTCGTTTCGGATTTTTGATTAATTCTTATGTTATAGACATAATTACAACCTTAGGCAAGCAAATTGATAAACTCATTATTGTTCCATTGTTAGGATTTACTCTATTAGGCAACTATCAACTAGGAATTCAATTCCTCTCTGTATTTCAATTATTACCGATGATAGTTTTAAAATATACTTTACCTCATGATGCAATAGGAAATCCAAACAAAAATCTGAAAATTATTACCATCTTAATTTCTATTTGTTTTACTGTATTAATCATAATTTTTGCTCCAATAATAATTCCATTCTTCTTTCAGAAATTTATTTATGTAATTGAAGTTATTCAAATACTCAGTCTTTCTCTAATTCCACTTTCTATAGGTACAATTTACACATCAAAATTCTTTGGAAATGCGCATTCAAAAATAATCTTAATTGATGTAATACTGTATCTCTCAAGTTTTCTTTTATCTGTATTTGTAATTGGAAATACTATGGGTGTTGTAGGTATTGCTATTGCATATGTCATATCTTCAATTGTTCCTACAATCTTTCTTATAATTATAGATCTAAGAAATAAAATTTCAAAACATGAATGATTCTTTAGCTTTTTAAAAAGTTAATTTATAATATTTCATATATTTTTGTTAATGAATATGTTATTCAAAATATCGAAATCATAATAATGAATACATAATAAAGTTCACCTATTTTATAATTTTTCTATAAATTGGTTAATTTTATCAGGAGTTAATCCGTACAGATTATCTAAATATGCAGTATCTCCAACATAATCCCCATAACTTTCCTCTGGACTAATTGAATAAACATCCACATCATGAATGTGTGATTCTACCATAAATTGACACACGGAATTATACAATCCTGAATTAAAATTATCTTCTATGACTATGATTATTTTGTACTTTGTTGTTAATGCTTGTAAAATATTTTGATCAATTGGTTTAATCTGATCCATGGCAAAAACTGATACTTCACCAGATATCTTTGCTGCTTCATAGGAGTTACTGATCATTCGTCCGTGTGAAATTATCAATATGTCTGTATCATCATTTTTTACCACATAATGATTAATTTTTTCAATTTTTAAATTCTCTGAAAAACTTTTTTTGGTTATACGTACATATGATGGATGTTTTAGATTGATCACCTCATCAAATATTTTATTTATAGATTCTACACTACTTGGTGAATAAATGTGCATGTTTGGAAGTGGTTTAACACAACCAATATCATCTACCATGTAATGAGTTGCCCAAAGTGCACCATTGTCTAGTCCAGTTGAAGTACCTACAATAGTAACTGGATAATCATGCATACAAAGATCATTTCTTATTTGTTCTAAACATCTATGAATCATAAAATTGCTTATTCCATAACAAATTGGCTTAAACCCTACATTACATAATCCAGCTGCAATTCCAATAAGATTTTGTTCAGCTACTCCAACATTGAGCGTTCTTTCTGGAAATTCCTTAAACAGAGGCTCCACTAAATTATAACCGGTATCTCCCATCAAAAAAAATATGTTCTCATTTTTTTTCATTTCATCATATAATCTATTAAAAAAATCTCCACGCATTTCAACTCAATTCCAATAATGCTTTTTCATAATCTTCACCTTGTGGAGTTTTATAATGCCATAAATTATTTCCTTCCATAAATGAAATTCCTTTTCCTTTGGTAGTATGACATAATATTGCAGTTGGTGATACTAACTCATTTGATTTTTTTATCATATCTACAATTTTTTCTTCATCATGTCCATCAACACTAAATACTTCAAAATTAAAACTTTTAAATTTAGATGCTAAAGGTTCCAAAGTACAACATTCATCAATCCTTCCAACCTGACTTAACTGGTTACAATCTACAAATACAATCAAATTTCGTAATTTTTCATGTCCTGCAAACATAATAGCTTCCCAATTTGAACCCTCATGTAATTCTCCATCTCCTACAACCACGAATACTTTTGATTTGATATTTTTTGTTCGTAAACCTACAGCAATCCCCACTCCAACTGGTAAACCATGACCTAATGCACCAGTAGAATGTTCAACATATTGAACATGATGACTTGTATGACCTCCTAAAACTGAGCCATTTTTAAAATAAGTATTCAGATCTTTTTCAGTAATCAAACCATGGTGAAACATTATAGCATATAATGCTGAAGTACCATGTCCTTTACTTAAAATAACTCTGTCTCTGTCATTTTCTAAATTTCTAATTTTATCTATTTCACAATTCTTAAAAATGCTATTTAATATTTCAACTAAAGATAATGCTGAACCAATATGAGATGCACCGCCATTGTGTACCATTTGAAGAATTGTTTTTCTAATTTTTTTATTTATCATTATATATCTCCAATACTACTTGTTTCTATCTTTTAATTATGCCTTACAAAAACCTATCAATTGTTTTTAACCCATCAGCTAAACCGATCTCCGGTGACCAATTTAGTAATCTTTTTGCCTTATCATTTGAAGGATTTCTGATATTTTTCTGGTTAGGATTTTTCTCCATAACTTTAATTTTTTTATTATAAAATTTTTCGCATTCTTTAATTAAATCATCTATTGTAATTATTTTATCACCGCTAAGATTTATCGTGTTTAATCCTTTCAGTCCTATTGATTTTATAATTCCTTTAGCTATGTCAGATACATGAATAAACCGTCTACCATTTTTTAGTGACATGATTTCAATTTCATTTTTATTTTTAACTTGGCTTGCTATTGCTTCTACCGCAGACCAATTTGCTCTTCTTGGTCCATAAATTATACCGAACCTTAGAATTGTTGTGTCACAAGAACCATTAAGATATTGTTGTCTCAAATTAATCTCACTTGTTAATTTTGAAAGAGCATACTCAGATGTCAAATTTAATGAATTTATGGGATAATCTTCATCTTTGCTTTGTTCTTCTACGAATTCATCATAAACCCATTCACTTGAAGCAAAAATAAACTGCTTCACATTTTTTTTAAGTGCGCATTTAATTAGATTCAAAGTCCCCATGACATTATTATCAAAACATTCGTAAGCTTTACCCTTACAATCAGGATCTCTAGAAAGCGCAGCTAAATGAATAATAGCATCTGAACCATCCAAAATATATTTAATAATTTCTGAAGATTTGATATCCACCTGATGATATTCATAATCTGAATTTTCTTTTTGAATAATATCTAATCCTATAACCTCAATTTTTTTTTGTTTACATTGCTCTATCAATTCTTTTCCTACAAAACTTTCCGAACCAGTAATAACAATTCTCATTAGTTTGTGTATGTCATTGGAAACCCTATTTTAACTATAAGATTTTTTATTATGCATAATATCTAATCCTGGATTTCTATACATTCGTAAAATTTCTCTTAAAAACTCTGGTTCAGCTTTTTCTGGATCTAAAGCTTTTGCAGTCATACACAGTCGACCAATCTTGTGTTCTCTTTCTTTAGTTCCTAAATGGTATTTCTTTGGAAAATGTTTTATTTTACTTTGCAGTGGAAGTTCAAACTCTGCTATACTTATAGAGGAGTCAACTGGTTCAAATAATGTTCCAATGAGCATTTCTTTTAAACAATTAATCGTTGGAATCCACCAGACACTATAATTGTCTGATACTCTATATGTAAATGGAATTCCATTGTATAACATAAATGATTCATCTGAATTGATTACTACATTTGTCTCAATTAATAAAGTACCGTCTTTTTTTATACAGCTTCTCGCTTGAGCTAAACTTGCAAAAGGATCACGTAAGTGATAGAACAATCCTAAATGTTGTACAATATCAAACATTCTTTCATATGGTTTTTCATTATCATAGTTTTCTTCGAAAAACACGTTAAGCCGTTCAAATAAATCATATGGTGAAATATTATAATAGGGAATACACTTGCTACCCAAAACTTCTTTACAAAAAAGAAAATTTTTAAAAGTTCTATATAGACAATCTGTAGCTACTGTAGTTTTTGCTCCTAATTGTTCTGCTTCAAATGCCCATAACCCATCAAAAGAAGCAATATCTAAAACAACTTTATTCTTATAATCTATTGATTTTCTCACTTTACGGATATTATCCCATAATGGCTCATAATCAAAACCAGGTGTAATTATTCCATGACCTAGATCAATTTTGTGATACCAATACGTAAAATCTGTTTTTAATTTTTCTTTTATTTTGTTAATCTCTTCAGTTGAATACATGATATTCTTCTTTTTACATAATTTTTATACTAAATAAATAGTAATTCTGTTGATATTTCATTTTTTATAATTATCATGTATTGATTCTCACTTCTGATAAATCTGGATGGATTTTTTCAAAAGAATTCCCCTCCTGTAATCCACCCTTCCAACCATATGAAATTCCTATAGGATCAAGAAAATCAAAATAACGTGAAATCATGGCCCAACGAGTATGTTTACTTCGATTAGGAGTACTACGATGTAAAAGAAGATAATCTATAATTACCATATCACCAACTTTGACCTCTGGAACTAAACTCTCATATTTTCTAACAATTTGTTCTTCGTTTTTAATCTTTAATCCATAGGAACCATCCCCATCACGTAAAACTTTGAAAATTCCATCTCTATGCGAACCAGGACAAAACTCAACTGGTCCCATATCTAAGGTTACATCTCTTAATGGACTCCATAATACAACTCCATTCTTTGCACATAATTGTGACACATAATCTTGATGCCACTGAGTTAGAAACATATCTTCAAATGGGTTATCCATCCTGATACCGTATCCCCTATTGGCAAATCCAACAAATTTTGAATTTAACAAAATACGTGCCACCTCTTCATTTTTTTGAAGACATGCAAGTCTTACGTAACTGGGAATTTTTTTTACAGCATCATAAATTTGAGATACTAATGGACGATAATTTCTTAACAATTCTTCTAATCCAGAATCAAAAGACTGTGATGAAAAAGCTTCTTGTATAATGGATAACTTGTGTTCTTTAATTAAAATAGATATTAATTCATAGATATCTTTTTGAATAGGTAATATTTCTGTCTCAAGATTATAAAATGATGGGATATACAAGAATCCTTCATTTTTAAATTGCTCTATGTCTTTTTGTGATATCATTATTTTACTCTCATTTCGCTTTTCTCTCTTTCCACCATTTAACATTAGCTATTATAATTTTATCCCACAACTTCTTTCTGTTTTTCTGAAGGATGTCCCAATTTAATAATTCCAGTTCTAGCTCTTAAACCCGATTTTCCATTATCTGTGATTATTAATGGATATAGCTTTCTCTTAACACAAAAACTAAAAAATCCATTTGACCAATCGAGATCATCTGCAATAATTATTGCACCCTCTGAAAGTTTTTCCCAAACCAATGACATTTCTTTTTGTATAAAATGAAATGAATGTTCACTGTCATGAATATAAAAATCGATTGATTTATCTATTTTTGGAATTTCTTTATGACTATCACCGCGAATTAGACACCAACGTTTTTTTTGAGATTTATGAACTAAAAATCCAACATCTAATCCATCAACTATATCCTCAGAATCTCCAACTAATCTATGTCGTTTATTTGATTTAATGTCGTTTGCTGGAAGATCTACTGAAATTAGTTGACCATGATTATTACGTCTTAACGCATTCAGAATAAAACAGGTATTCCCTCCATAAAAAACACCAGTCTCAAGACATGTGGTGGGCTTGAATAATCTTACCAAAATATATAAAATTATTCGTTGAATGGCCATCCAATCAACAGAATCTATCTCCTCATGTTTACAGATTCCTTTCTGATAAAATTTTCGTGCATAACGAATTTGTTCATTAATTTCATCAAGGAATTTTTTATCATTTAATAATTCGGTATAATATTTTTCAATTATTTTCAAATCAACATTAAGATATGCAGCTAATTGTTCAAGACTCATATGATTAAGAGTTTTACATAATTGCGGATCCATAAATTTCTCTAACTGATAAACCATTGTTATGTTATATTTAACACTTTAGCAGTTTAGAATAATTAATGAATTTTATTTTTCATCGATCTTATTTCATAAAATTTGTTTAAGATAAATTCTTTCCTGTTTTTCTATTTTTATTTTGATGTAAAACATAAATCGATGGTAAAAATAATCACACTAGATGTATGTTGGAATTAGTCCAGTAAGAATCAGTCTTGCTGGTGGAGGTACTGACATGCCAGAGTATTATGAAAAATATGGTGGAAATGTTGTTTCTTCATCAATTTCATTATTTACTTATTTAATGATAAAACCTCGAAATGATAGCTCATTCCAAGCATTTTCGACAGATTTTGAAATTCATCATTCTAAAACTACATATAAAAAACTACAAGCAAAGGCAGGAACCGAAATAGCAGTTTCTGTCATCAAATATCTAAATTTTAAGAAAGGTGCAGATTTTGTGATAGGAAGTGATGTGCAACCTGGTTCTGGATTGGGGGCATCTAGCAGTCTTACTGTTAATTTTGTAAATATGATTAGTCACTTACAAAAAAGAAAATTTTCAAAAAAACAAATTGCTGAAAAATCCTTTTTTATAGAACGAAATTTATTGTTGCATCCGATTGGAAAGCAAGATGATTATGTTGCTTCTTATGGTGGTTTGAATTATATTAAATTTTCAAAAAATAATACGACTGTAACACCTATTCATCTTAATGAATCAAAATTAGAAGAATTGCAAAACAATTTGATTTTATTTTTTATTGGTACAACAAGAAAAAGCTCTACGGTTCTTTCAAAACAACTTAATAAAACAAAAAATTTAGAACCAACAACTCTAAATTCATTACATAAAGTAAATCAATTGGGAAAAGATCTTTATGCTGCTTTAAAAAAATCAGATTTAGATAAAGTAGGAACAATTTTACATGAAGGTTGGATGGAAAAGAAAAATTTTACTAAAGAAGTTTCTAATTCTAAAATTGATAAAATCTATCTTCATGGTATTAAGAAAGGTGCAATTGGGGGAAAGTTGACTGGTGCAGGAGCTGGTGGTCACATGTTATTTTACTGTAAAAAAAATAAACAAAACTCTGTTATAAATGAGATGAAAAAATTAGGATTAAAATACATTGATTTTAAATTCTATAATGGTGGACCAAAAGTCCTAAACTTATATGACTTTATGTAATAATTGATATATGCTTCCAATTAAAGAATCCATTGTATCTCATTTTCAAGCAAATGTATCATGTTTAGAAAATTTATCTCATCAATTTAATCTAATTAAAGAAGTTATTGAAAAATTAATCTATGCCAGAGATCATGAAAACACAATTTTTGTTATGGGTAATGGAGGTTCTGGTTCTACTGCATCTCACTTTGTATCTGATCTACTAAAAACTGCTATTATAAACAATACAAAACGTTTCAAAGCCATCTCATTAGTTGACAATATTCCTGTTAATTCAGCTTGGTCAAATGATATGTCGTATGATTGTATTTTTTCAGAGCAACTACAAAATTTCTTAAAAAAAGATGATTTAGTAATTTGTTTTAGTGGAAGTGGAAATTCTCCAAATATTATTAATGCGATAAAATATGGAAAAAAAAATGGAGCTGTATGTATCGGTATTACTGGTATGTCTGGTGGGAAATTATCTGAACTATCTGATTACACATTAATTGCCCCAAGTCATGATATGCTGATAATTGAATCAATGCATCTTTTAATTTGTCATTGCATAATAAATGCAATTAGAAATCAGGGTGTACCGAAATTTAATTATGGCTAATTTCAACAAGGCAATTTTTTTAGATCGTGATGGCGTAATTAACAAAGATCGTAACGATTATGTTAAATCTATACATGAACTAGAAATTTTTTCTAATATTGAAAAAAACATTAAAAAAATCAAAGAAAAAGGATTTCTAGTAATTGTAGTAAGTAATCAATCTGCTATAGGGCGAAATCTTACTTCTCATACTGAAGTACAAAAAATTCATGATCATATACAACAATATTTAAAAAAATGGAATATACAAATTGATGCATTTTATTATTGCCCTCATCATCCAAATGATGATTGTAATTGCAGAAAACCGAAACCTGGTTTAATACTTCAAGCAGCTAATGATCACCATATTGATCTCTCAAATAGTTGGATGATAGGTGATCATGATAGAGATATTCAGTCTGGTCTAAATGCAGGATGTAAATCAATCAAAATATCTGAACAAACTACATTAAGCAAAGTTTTGGATTATATTTTAGAAAATTCATAATGTTTTTCTTAAACATACTTAAACGTAACATTCATTAAAAATAATATATAGATAAATTTAATGAAAAAAATTTTGATTTTAGGTGGAAGTGGTTTAGTTGGAAGTACTTTAATAAAATATCTTCCTTCAGAATGGATAATTTCTTCAACATTTAATTCTAATAAGATAATAATTTCCAATGTTGAATCATTTAAAGTTGATTTTTTAGAAAATATTGAAGAAATTATTTTCCTTATTAAAAAAATTGTTCCTGATTATATTGTACATACAGTAGCTTTTCCAAGTGTTGATTTTTGTGAAGAAAATTCAACTATAGCTAACAATCTTCATGTAAATACTACCAAACTAATTGCTACAGCATCCAGTAATATTAATTCAAAATTAGTTTTTTTATCAACGGACGCTGTTTTTAAAGGTGAATTAAATAAAAAATATACTGAAAATGATATTCCTAATCCAATTAATCATTACGCTTTAACCAAATTACAAGCTGAAAAAATTATTCTAGATTCTTCAAAAAGAAATGTTGTGTTACGTACAGCAGTTATTTATGGTGCACATCCAAAATCTAGATTTACAAATTGGATTATTTCTAATTTGAGAGAGAGAAAAACTGTTGATCCTTTTATTGATCAATACAATTCTCCTACATTGGTAGATGATTTAGTACAAGTAATTTTTAAAATCTTAACCCAAGATATTTCAGGGCTTTTTCATGCTACGGGTCCAGATTGTGTAAATAGATATAACTTTGCATTAATGTTAGCAAAAGAATTTGGATTTAATTCTCAACTAATAAAACCTGTATCTTCATTGGAAAAAAAACAGGTTGCCCCGAGACCTTCATCTACATGCCTTAATTCCTCTAAATTAGAACAAAAATTAAATTTTAAATTCAGAGATCTAAAAACTGGCATCAAATTTATTGCCTCCTAAATCAAGAATATCTTTTCCTAGGAGATATATTTGACATTTATCTACATGTTGTAGTTGAACTCTAAAACAATTTTGGTTACAGGTGGTGCAGGATATGTTGGTTCTGTCTTAATACCTGCATTATTAGAAAATAATTACTCCGTTAAATGTTTAGATCGATTCTTCTTTGGAGATGAATATCTACTGTCACTAAAATCTAATAATCTCACTTTAATTCATGATGATGTAAGATGGTTCGATGGAAAAATTCTTGATGATGTTGATGTTGTTTTAGATCTAGCCGCACTTTCCAACGATCCTGTAGGAGAGCTAAATCCAGATAAAACATTTGAAATCAATCACTTAGGTCGTTCTCGTGTTGCAAAATTATCAAAAGAACATGATATACCAAAATACATTTTGGCCTCTAGTGCAAGTGTTTATGGTCAACAGACTTCTATTGCCGATGAACAAACTACAGTTCATCCACTCACCGCTTACTCAAAAGCAAATCACATGGCTGAAATTGATGTATTAAAGCTAAATGACGATAATTTTTCAACCACAGTTTTACGTTTCTCAAGCATATATGGACTCTCCCCAAGAATGAGGTTTGATCTTGCAGTAAATAATATTGTTTTAGATTTGTTTAATTCTGGGAAAATTACTATCTACGGTAAAGAAAATCGTCGACCTTTTTTACACATTAAAGATGCAATTAAAGCGTATCTTCAAATTATTCATAGTCCAATAACAAAAATATCTGGAGAAATCTTCAACGTTGGTTCTGATGATCAAAATTATAGAATTTATGATCTAGCAAAAACCGTGGGGGATTCTATATCTGAAAATTATGAATTTGAAGCAAAAGATACTGCTGATAACCGTTCATATTTTGCATCATTTAAAAAAATCTCAGAAATAATTGGGTTCAAACCAGAACATACTGTTAAGGAAGCATCTAAAGAAATATTCAATGCATTAAAAAATAAAAAATTGATATTTGATGAAAAAATGATTACAGTAAAATGGTATAATCATATTTTAAATGATGACGTGTTATCAAAAAAACTCAGTATCAATAATATGATATTATAGAATTTTTATTTAATACATTTCAAATATCCGTCTGGTGCAACCGTTATCAATAATTTGTTTTCTATTTCTTTGTCTACATTAAATCTATTGTTGTATCTAAGAAATTCACGGACTGCAGTTTTTGGATTATTTTCTTTACTCCAATTTCCACTCATTAATTTTTTTGAATATTTTTTTGGAATGTCATTAATACTAGTATCAAAAACAATAAGATAACTCCCCTTTTTTACTAATTTTGAATATGCATTTAATTCTGATAGAACATGATCATGAGAATGATTTGAATCTAATATTACAAGTATCTTCTTATTTTTATTGGCAATTTTGTAAACCTGACTTATGATATCTTTATCAATAGAAGAACCTTCTAACATTTTTATTCTCTTACTTAATCGATGTTTTACTATTTTTCTAAAATTTTCTTTTCTAATTTCTATATCTATGCCTAAAACTCTACCCTTTCCAATTAATTCAAGTATTGAGGCTGAAAATATTAATGAGCCCCCTCGTGCAATTCCAGTCTCAATAATTAAATCTGGTTTGATCTTCCAAATTATTTCTTGTAAGGCAATAATATCTTGAGGAAATTGAATTATAGGACGTCCTAACCAACTAAAATGATAAGAATATTCAAGTAGTGAACTTTCCATCATCCATTTATTTGATAATTTTTTTAGACTTTTGTTTTGTCCTAATTTTTTAATATGATCTCTATTGCGTTTCTTAAATGTTTTTTCGTCCATTGTAATAATTCCTTTAAATTAATTTTCACTTATTACCTGATTTAAACTAGGTAACGATGAATCTTTCTCAGAAATTACTGTCATTTTAGTTGGCCATGTTATTTTCAATTTTTTGTCATTCCAAATTATACCACGTGCATATTCTGGTTTATAAAATTGAGACATTTGATAAAATAATTCTGTATTATCTTCTAATGTCTGAAATCCTAAAGCAAATCCTTCAGGAACATAAAGACTATTCATTTCTTTAGAACTCAATTCTACTCCTTCCCATTTTAGATATGTTTTTGAATTTCTTCGAATATCTACAAATACTTCATATGCCTTACCTCTAGTACATCTAACTAACTTAGCTTCTTCATAAGGTAATGCCTGATAATGAAGTCCTCTTATCGTACCTTTGATACTGTTAAATGATATGTTGTTTTGTACAAATGAAGATTTTATTCCATTTTCTTCAAAGATAGTCTTATCCCACGATCTTGCAAAGAAACCACGATTGTCCTCTTGTTTTTCTAATTTTATCAAATAAACCCCTTTACACTTTAACTCAATGAAAATCATTCTATGATTTTAACCTCGGGTATTAAAAACACAAATTTTCCATCCCATTTTTTTATAAATTCTATTTGTTTCATGATTTCATCTTTGAGATTCCATGCCAATATTACAATATACTCTGGTTTTGTTTCTTTGAGCTTTTCAGGTGAAAAAATTGGAATGTGTGTACCTGGTAAGAATTTTCCTTGCTTGTGTGGACTAATATCTACGACATAATCTATAAAATCAGATCCTATTTCACAAAAATTTAATACAGTATTTCCTTTTGCGGCAGCTCCATAACATACAATTTTTTTATTATCTTTTTTTGCATTTATGAAAAAATTTCTAATTTCTTCTTTAGATTTATTTACTTTATTTTGAAATTTAGAATATGTGGATAATTCCTGTAATTTAAAATCTATTTCTTTTTCTAGTAATATTTTTACATTTTCTGTAATTATCAATGTATTGTTTCCTTTTGGTTTAACAAATATTCTAAGAGAACCTCCATGTACAGGAATTATTTTTGCATCAAATATTTCTAAATCATGAAATTGAAAAATATGTATTAATGTAAATAATGAAAAATATGAAAAATGTTCATGATAAATCATATCAAATTCACCTAATTCTATAACATCTAGTAAATATGCAGAAAATTGAATAACTATAATTCCTTTATCACTTAAAATCTGCTTCAATCCTAAAATAAAATCATTAAGATTTGGAACATGAGGTAGGACATTAAATGCAATCAATAGATCGGCTTTTCTTCCAGAGTTTAATATCATCTGGGCAGTCTTTGAATTAAAAAATTCTGAAATTGTTGGAATTCCATTTTCTACTGCAATTTTTGCAATATTTTTTGCGGGTTCTATTCCAAGAACTGGAATTTTTTTATTTATAAAATTTTTTAACAAGTAACCATCATTACTGGCGATTTCTATGACTAAATCCTTTTCAGTAAGATTAAATCTTTTTACTACTTCATCAACAAAACATTTCACATGTTCTAACCACGTTATAGAATATGATGAAAAATACGCATAATCATTAAAGATGTTTTGATGATGTTCAAATTCATCTATTTGTACCAAAAAACATTTTTTACATACCATAGTACGAAGTGGATATTTTTTTTCATTTTTTTTCATTGATTCTTGAGTAAGATAAGAATTAGCTAATGGTGTTTCTCCCAAATCTGCAAAAACATCTTCTAAACTTGTATTGCAAAACCTACAATTCATTTCCATACCTTCCATGGAGCATTATTCAAATTCCACATTTTTTCTAAAACATTCCTTTCATAAGTTGTATCCATAGGTTGATAGAATCCATAATGCTTAAAAGCTGACATCTGTCCATTTTCAACCAATTTATGCATAGGCTCATTTTCCCAACTCATTGAATTTTCTGTAATATAATTAAAAATATCAGGTTCTAAAACAAAGTAGCCACCATTTACCCATTCACCTTTCCTTGGAGCTTTTTCTTTAAATTCTATTACCTTATTTTGTCTTAATTTCAAGACTCCGTATTTTTCTGGTGGTATCGATGCTGTGACTGTTGCTAATCTTTTACTACGAAAATGAAAATCTATCACTTGTTTGATATTTACATTATTCAAAGTATCCCCATAAGTGAGACAAAATGTTTGATCATTTACATATTTTTTAATTTTTTTTATACGACCCCCTGTCATAGTTCTGATTCCAGTATCAACTAATGTCACATCCCATGATTCCTTCGATTTTTCAAAATACTCTTTGATTACCTGACTTTTATAGCCACAACATATTATGAATTCTTTAATGCCATAATATGCATAAATTTTCATTATATGCCATAAAATTGGCTGTGTTCCAATTCTAACCATGGGTTTTGGTTTTGATCTAGTTTCTTCAACCATTCTGGTACCGAATCCACCTGCTAAAATAACAACTTTCATAATTTTCTTCTAATATAATCTAATTTTATGGTTATTTTTTACTTTCCTAATATTACAATTTTATCTTATAATAGTATAGTTATTATTATAATAAGAAAATGAATCATTCTGTGAATAATCATATCTAAAATCACTGTTGGTTTACCCGTATTTAATGGAGAAAAAACAATTCGTAACTCATTACAATCTGTACTTTCACAAACATTTACAGATTTTGTATTGATAATTTCAGATAATGGCTCAACAGATAATACTCAAACTATTTGTGAAGAATTTGTAAAACATGATAAAAGAATTACATATATCCGACAAAACAAAAACATGGGTGGACTTTGGAATTTTGAATTCTTGTTGAATTCTGCTAAAACAGATTATTTTGTCTGGATTGCCGCAGATGATTTTTGGGCACCTACTTTTTTAGAAAAAAATATTCATATTCTTGATACTAAAAATGATGTTGTAGCAAGTATTGGAAAAACAGACATTACTGGTGAATATTACCATCAATTTGATTATGTTCAAAATGATAATCTTACACGTAAACTCTACAAGAGAATAAGACACCATTTTCTTTCTTTCGATTATTTTAGTACTCATGGAAATACATATGAAGAACGAGTAAAATCATGTTTTAAATCTTCTAGATATGCTTTGTCTGTTTATTCTATATTTCGAACAGATGTACTGAAAAAAACAACTAATTACATAGCAAGTCCATGGGATTGGGTAGTAATTTTACGTGTTTTACAATATGGAAATCTACATGTAATAGATGAAGTTCTATTATATCGTACACTAGGTGGTGGCATTTCTAATACAAATTCTATAAATGTATATTTTCATAAAGACATAAAATTTAGTCAACTCTTATTTCCTAAAATTCCTTTTACAAAATGGTGTGTTGCAAACTTAGGGAAAAAAATCTTTCTTCAAAATATATTTTTTTTTATTAGAATTAATTATTCCGGTCTGATAATAATTATTTTAGATCTTATAAAATATATTAAATTACGTAATAGTAAAAAGTCTTATCGCTTTGAATGGAATGAAGAAAACCCTCGATAATATAAATTTGCACGATTCAATTTTATCTGATGAATATTGCTTAGTTATATTTAATATCTGATTATATGGAACAGTATTATGATCACCAAACCTAAACTTCTATTTTGGCTTAATGGTTTTTTCTTACATTTTTCTCTAGCTTATTATCTTCAGTCACGCTTAGATGCAGATGTATTTGGAATAATCGATATAAATTCCAAACCAAAAAAATTTTTTCAAAACCAAACTTTAGTAAATTTTCAAAAAATCTGGTTTTTTCATGATCATATTAAAAAAACACAAACACATGATCTCAATTATTTATCAAATGTTGAAAAAAAATACAAACTTGATTTTTGGAAATTATCTCTTAATGAAAGATTTTTTTATATACATAACCGTTTTTATAAATTCAATAAACAAGAAATATTATCTATTCTTGAACAAGAATCTAAATTATTTGAAACTATTCTGGACGAAATTAAACCTGACTATTTTCTAACATATGATCCTGTATTTCATCATCAAAAACTATTATTGGAAATTTGTAGGGCAAAAGAAATAAGAGTTTTATCAATTTGTGCCACCGGAATTGGAAATAAATACATCTTGGCGGAAAACGGTGCAACTTTTGATTTAGATAAAAATCACAATCAACATCATTCCTTTGAGAAGATGACCGATACAAAAAATAATTCTTATAATTTAGTATTTCAAAAATATATAAACAATAGAAATGTTGGATTTTCAAATAAAGTTCAGGCTTTAAAAGATTACTTGCTTGATTTTGACACAGAACTTATTAATTCAAATTTCATGTATTATGGAAGAAGTAAATTCAAAGTTACAAAGGATGCACTACTTTTAGAATTAAAACGATGGAGTAATCATAATTTTCTTCAAAAATATGCTGTATCATCTCCGAATCTAAAAGTTCCATTTGTATATTTTCCTATGAACGTCAACGAAGAGATGAACCTTTTGCATTATGCTCCATATTACACCAATCAAATTGAAGTAATTCGTCATATTGCAAAATCAATCCCAATCAATTATCTGTTATATGTAAAAGAGCATATTGCAGCAGGGCTAAGAAGCTGGAATGATATTCATTACTATAAAGAAATAATGGATATTCCCAATGTAGTATTAGTTAACCCACATTTTGATAATGATCTTTTATTGAAAAATTCAGAGTTGGTTATTACAATTAGGGGTACCGCTTCACTTAAGGCTATGAAATATGAAAAACCATCTATTATTTTTGGAGACCAACCTGTTCAAATCATGCCATCTGTGTTCAAGGTGACTTCTCTTAACTCTCTTCCAGAATTAATCCAACTTGGACTAAAACATAAGACCGATTCCTCTGATTATGAAAAATATGAAAAATTATTGAATGGCAGAACATTTGCATTTAACATGTTTGAATATGAAAATAAGCGAGACAAGAGTTTTTTTTCCGGAGGTATACTATCTAACGTTTTAATTTCAAATGATGACATGATTGATTTCCTTGATAAAAATAAGACTATGTTTTCAGATATATTGGATGCACATTTAAAAATCATGTCTCCTAATACTACCCCTTAAATAATCAAACAAAAGTAGTTACACTAATTTGAAAATAATCATTGGAATTCCAGCATTTAATGAAGAAAAGAATATTGGTCCAATCGTAGCAAAATTAAAGAAAAAATATGATCAAGTGATTGTTTGCGATGACGGATCTTCTGATATGACAGAAACAATAGCTTCATCCTTAGGAGCACATGTCGTAAAACATGAAAAAAACTTGGGATACGGATCTGCAATAAAGACAATTTTCAATGAGGCCGGAAAACTTGAAGGTGATGTTTTGGTTACCTTTGATGCAGATGGACAACACCAAATTTCAGAAATCGAACATGTATTGCAACCTATCTTTGAAAATAAAGCAGATATTGTTATTGGTTCACGATTTCTTGGAGAAACAAAAGATTTACCAAAATATAGAAAAATTGGAATAAAAACTATTACAGGATTGACAAATGTCATGACTGGATCTAAAATTACCGATTCACAAAGTGGTTTTAGATCTTATTCAAAAAAAGTGTTAAAAGAAATATCTCCAACAGAATCAGGAATGGGTATTTCTACTGAAATTCTCATAAAAGCATCTAAAAAAGAAATGCGTATTGTTGAAGTTCCAATAACCATTAGTTATGCAGGCAGCACACATTCACAAGAACCAATATCTCATGGTACATCAGTAATCATGAGTACAATAAAGCACGTGGCCATAGAGCGACCCCTTTTGTATTATGGAGTGAGTGGGCTTACTTTTCTTATAGTGGGGTTAATTTTTGGAGCTTGGACATTACAGATATACTCTGAGGAAAGACAAGTAATCACTAACATTGCCCTTGTTGGAATAGGCGGAGTAATTTTAGGCACCATCTTGTTAATTTCAGGTACAATTCTCTATTCTATTGTAAGTGTTGTCAGAGAGAAACGATAAATTTAGAAACACTCTATTTTTTGTAAGTTACAAACTGAGATTTGATTAATGGATATTGGATTTTAAAAATTCGACACTAGTCTTTTGTTGATTCATTTTCTACAATATCACATATTATATGATAAATTACTCTGTGAACTTCTTGAATCCTTGCTGTATTGGTAGATGGAACCACAATTGATATATCTGCAACATTTTTGATAGTTCCTCCGTCCCCTCCAAGTAGTCCTATTGTAATGGCACCTCTCTTCTTTGCTGTTTTAATTCCCTCTTCCACATTTTTTGATTTACCACTGGTGGAAATTCCAATTACTATGTCTCCTTTTGAAACAAGACTTTCACACTGTCTGCTAAAAACTATATCATATGAATAATCATTTGCAAGAGAAGTAATTATTGATGAATCAGTAGTTAAAGAAATCGCAGGCAGACTTTTTCGTTCTTTTTGAAACCTTCCAATAAATTCTGCAACTATGTGTTGTGCATCTGCTGCACTACCTCCGTTTCCAAAAATAATTATTTTGTTTCCTCTTTTGAAACATTTTATTATCTCATTAATGGACTCTTCAATTTTTTCAGACAAGCTTATAGAATTTAGAATAAGATTAGAACTTTCAATGATTGTTTTTTTGATCTGTTCGTTTATGTAATTCAAACCAGTCTTTCTCTTAGTTTTTTCATTGCAGGTTTTTCCGAGTCCCAAATACGCTTAACCCCATCACCAAGTATAACATCCAAAGTCCTGATATCTTTAACAAGCCTGCTTAGTCCTATAGGTTCTAAAGATGCAGCTTGATCGCTTCCATACATAGAACGATCAAGTGAGATGTGTCTTTCAATTGAAGTAGCCCCTAACATTACTGCTGCCACACATAGAAGATATGAAGAGCTTTCATGCCCACTATACCCTACTTTACATTTAAACTTCTTTCTTAGAGTCTCAATCACCCTCAGATTAGCCTCTTTGATGTCCATAGGATAACTGCTATGCGAATGCATCAACTCAAATGGGCAGCTATGTTTCTTGAAAATTTTTATTGCATTTGAAATATCTTGCATAGTACTCATACCAGTAGATATGAACGTGTATTTCTTTTCTTCAGCAATAGTCTCTAATAATTTTGTATGGACTAGCATTGCTGATGCTACTTTGTTATATTTTGTTTTGAATTTTCTCATCTGAATCTGACTATCCACATCCCAACATGATAGATACCACTGTATTCCTTTTTGTTTACAATATTTATCAATCAAATTATACTGTGCATGTGAAAACTCTAATCCTTCTTTTTGTTCACGTTGAGTTTTCCCCCAAGGACTATCACGCGGAGAATCTAAAAGCTCCTTTGAATACACTTTATCAACAGTTCTTTTTTGAAATTTGACAGCATCACAGCCTGTAGAAACAGCTACATCGATTAATTTTTTGGCAATTTCAACATCTCCATTATGATTAATTCCAATTTCAGCAGTGATGAATACCAATATTGAACATGTAATGTTGGTAATTATTAAATTTGACTCAATACCACTTAGTTTTATTTGGGAATTTTTCTTTTAGGATCAAATCAGCTACTTCTCTAAAAGCCCCGTATCCGCCAGGAGATTTGCAAACATAATCTACATTTTTTTTTGCTTGATCAATCCCATCAAAAGGAGTTGCAGAAAATCCAACTCTTTTCATTAATTCTAAATCATTTACATCATCACCAATAAACGCAATATTTGAAGGAGATAATTTGTAAAGTTTGCAGATTTTTTCTAATTCTTTTTCCTTTGTCTTTACTCCAGAATAAACCTTGGAAACATTCATGGATTTTGCCCAATAATTCACTATTTTTGAAATCTCCTTTGTTATTATCACAGTGTCTACTCCATTTCGAAGCAACAAATTTACTCCCATACCGTCTCGTACGTGAAATCTTTTGAAAATTTCTTTACTATCTGAATAATATCTTCCACCATCAGTAAGAACGCCGTCTACATCAGTTATAACCAGCCTAATTTTTTGGCACTTTAATTTTAGGGATTTTTGCAATTTATCAAATTCACTTAATGGTTAATCTATACTGTAGTAAATATAATTATAACAAATGAATCCTTTTTTACTACATGGCACTAAAAATACAAAATTATGATTTAGGTGTGAAAATTCTCATACCTGAGATAAAGCATGATGATCGAGGATTTGTATCTGAAGTTTTTCGAGCCGACTGGATTGAGTTCTTTGGTGATGTTTTTCCAAAACAAGTAAATCTCTCAACGAGCAAATCTGGTGTTATTCGTGCATGGCACCGTCATTCTCGTAATCAAACCGATTATTTTCTTGTAAAGAAAGGCAAGATGAAAATCTGTATTTATGATGGTGATAAACAATCCAAAACATTTGGAAAATTAGTCGAAGTGTTTGTGGGAGATGATGAGCTAAAAATAGTCAAAGTTCCAGGACACTTTTGGCACGGAACTCAAACCATCAGTGATTATCCATCAGAAACAATCTATTTTCTTACAAATCTATACGATTATGAAAATCCAGATGAGGAGAGACTGGACTGGAATGATCCATCTATAATTGATCCAAGAACTAAAACGCAGTATGACTGGAATTCACATATGAGGTCATCAAAATGAAATTCTTGGTATGTGGTGGATATGGATTCATTGGAAGCGCATTTATCAGAAATCATCTGGAAAATAATCCAAATGATGAAATCATAAACATAGACAATATGTCATTGGGTTCTAATAAGGCTAATCTTGACATGCTAAAAAATGCCAATTATAGACATGAAAAAGGTGACATCTCGAATTTAAAACTAGTAGAAAAATTATCTAAAGATGTTGATGTAATAATTAATTTTGCTGCTGAAACTCATGTGGATAGAAGTATTTCTAATCCAAAACCATTCATTGAAACCAACATTTTGGGCACATATTCTTTGTTGGAGGCCTCAAAGAACAATGAAAAATTATTTGTTCACATATCCACAGATGAAATTTATGGAGATCTAGAAAGAGAACAAAAACCGTTTACGGAACTTGACAATCTAAAACCTAGTAATCCTTATTCTGCAACAAAGGCATCAGCGGATCTACTTGTACAAGCATATATGCGAACTTACAAAAATAATTGCATCATTACTAGATGCACAAATAATTTTGGACCATTTCAATTTCCAGAGAAACTCATACCAAAAACAATTATTCGTGCTCACAAAAATCTAAAGGTACCATTGTATGGAGATGGAAATCAAGTCCGAAGTTGGATTCATGTTATAGAT
>SXGT01004628.1_pt1 | contig 32338 bp, 30 predicted proteins | sample 3176221 | NCBI WGS metagenome assembly SXGT01 (sample SAMN11356862, study PRJNA531348) | freshwater metagenome | isolation source: freshwater sample F1-120 | place: China: Fuxian Lake, Yuxi | collected 2017-12-25
GCGGAACTCGAACAGATCGCTCCGTATGCCATCAATGCGCAAGTGAAAGTGTCGATCACTCCGAACGGCAAGAAGGAACAGGCCGATCTGGGCCGCGTCATCGAGATCCTTCGCAAAGCGAACTATCGCGGCTACGTCGTGTTGGAATACGAGGAGGCTGATCCCTATGGCGAAATTCCGAAGGTGTTGGCGGACCTGCGAAAGTTGATTCATGCGTAATCGCAGCGACGGGGTCGGGAGTCTTTTTCAGGCCGCCACCTCTTGAGTTACAAGCGTTGCTCTTTAGGTTGGGCCGCCTGAAAAAGACTCCCGCCCCTTATCTGCCTTCTGCTGCGAAGGTTGATTCATGGCCAAGAAGCGTCGTGGCATTCCACTGGAAAACGAGACCGCATGGTATGCGTTGCTGAGTCTATGCGATGTCCTCGCGACTTGGGCACTCCTGCGACGCAACACCGGATTCGTCGAGTCGAACCCAGTGGCTCGTTGGTTTTATGATGGCTGGGGTTTAGCCGGCATGGTCTGGTTCAAGCTGGGCATGGTGACCCTGGTGGTTATGATCGCGCAGGTGGTGGCCAGAAAGAATGAACCGCTGGCGAGATTGCTGTTGGTCTTCGGCTGCGTGGCATGCGGAATCGTCTTTCTCTACAGCTATTGGCTGGGAAACCATGCGTAGGTTGGGACTCAATGAACGCTGGTGACATCGCCGATGAGCCAATTACGATATTCGCCCACGGGAGGCTCAGATGCTGACAATACTCGATCAAGGACTTTCGCTGTGCGACCGACTCAACCGGCGCGAGTGGCTGCGTGTTGGCAGTTTGGGGGCCGGAGGCTTATCGCTCTCGCATTTGCTCGCGGCGAAGAATTACGCCAAGGCCGCGACCAGAGGGCCTGCTGGTTCCTTCGGAAAAGCGAAGTCCGTCATCCTGTTCTGGCTGACCGGCGGAGCGCCTCAACATGAAACGTGGGATGTAAAACCTGACGCTCCCGCCGAGATTCGTGGCTCGTTCGGTCCGATTGCCTCGAAGACTCCAGGGCTGTTTGTTGGCGAGTTGATGCCGCGCACCGCGATGCTCACTGATAAGATCGCCGCGCTGCGTGCGGTTGTCACTGGCGACAACGCTCACTCATCCAGCGGCTATCAGATGCTGACCGGCGTTCCGCACATTCCGCTCAGCGCCGAGAGCGTCACGTCAAAGGCTCCGAACCTCTGGCCCAGTGCGGACTCGATCGTGCGATCGCTGCGACCTTCGCGAAACGGTTTGCCTCCATCGGTTGTGTTGCCGGAACACATCTGGAACGACGGAAACTTTCCGTGGCCCGGACAAGATGCCGGGTTCCTCGGCAACAAAGCCGATCCGTGGTTGATCCACTGCGATCCGAGTTCGCCCCAGTTCCGCGTTCCCGATCTTTCGTTTCCCGATGAGATCAGTTCGCTGCGGTTCGACGCCCGACGGACATTGCTCGAACAAGTCAACCGGCATCTCGATACCAAGTTGCAAGGGGGCCAAGTCCAACGCTTCAACGACGATGCTCAGCAAGCGATTGGATTGCTCAGCGCATCGGCATCGCGGCGAGCGTTCGATCTGTCGCAAGAACCGGATTCAGTACGCGACCGATACGGCCGTTCGCGATACGCTCAAAGCGTGTTGCTCGCGCGGCGATTGGTTGAGTCGGGAGTCTCGATCGTGCGCATCAATTGGACTCGGATCAAAGACCAGCCGAACCAAGGTGGCTGGGACACGCACGCGACTCATGCCAAAGCTCTGCAATCGTTGCTGATGCCGATCATGGATCAGTGCTACTCGGCGCTGCTGGAAGATTTGTCCGAGCGTGGCCTGCTCGACGAAACGCTGGTCGTGTGGTTGGGTGAGTTTGGTCACACGCCGAAGATCAACGGCAACGCTGGCCGAGATCACTGGGGCAACTGCTTCTCGATCGCACTGGCCGGCGGCGGCATTCGCGGCGGAGTCGTCTACGGCAAGTCCGACAAAGATGCCGGTTTCCCAATCGAAGGCCGAGTTACTCCCGCCGACATGTTGGCCACTGTGTATCACTGCCTCGGCTACTCGCCAGAAACCGAAATGCACGACACCGTCGGTCGTCCGTTCCCAATCAGCCGAGGCAATGTGATCGAAGCGTTATTGTGAACCCGTAGGGTGGGTCGAGTCATCGAGACCCACCAACTCACATGACTGATGGTGGGTCTCGATGACTCGACCCACCCTACGCTGTTGGAATGCAGGAAAACCCCTTGAACGAATACGTCGAACCGCTCGGAATGCGTGTCTTGATCCGCAAGGACGAAGGCCGGCAAAAGACTCGCGGCGGCATCGTGCTGCCGGACCACGCCGAGATTCCCACCATCACCGGCCGCATCGTCGAAGTCAGTGTGCAGGTCCAGCGCGATAGCGACTTCCCGATTGAGAAGTATGACAAAGTGCTGTTCCATCCGAAGAACGCGATCCCCGTGGACTTTGAACAAAATAATGTCCTGTTTGTCGTTCCGGTCGCTGACATCGTTGCCGTCTTCCGACGCAGCCCAGAACCGAATCGCGGTCGCGAGACCAATGAAGAACTCGACTCCGCCGACGGAGAGATGGCCGAGGAGTAAATGCCGCTTGTCGCCGAACTCGTGAGAGTTCCGTCGGTCGGTGATCCGTCCGAATTCTGACGAATTCGGCTGAGAACGCGGGAAGATTCCTCTCTGCAAGCCCTGCCCCAAGAATAGTGACATGCCTCCGACTCCTAAACGCGTTGCAATCATCGGCGGCGGAATCTCCGGCCTTTCGGCGGCGCTAAGAGTTCATGAGCTTGCGGCAAAACAACAGCGCGATGTGCAAATCACATTGTTCGAATCGTCTGACCGACTCGGCGGTGTGCTGCACACGGAACGCATTGGCGATTATCTCGTCGAGCACGCCGCCGACATGTGGATCACCAACAAACCCGAAGGTGTGTGGCTGTGTGAGAAACTCGGTCTCGCCGATCGGCTGATTCCGACGAACGCCCAATTCCGTAAGTCGCTCGTGCTGCGCAATGGCCGCGCTCATCCAGTCCCCGAAGGCTTTCAGTTGATGGTGCCCGAGCAAGCCTGGCCGATGCTCCGCTCATCCATTCTGAGCTGGCGCGGCAAGCTGCGGTTGATGGCCGAATTCTGTGTTCCCGCGCGGCGCGATGGAGCCGACGAAAGTCTCGCCGATTTCGTGCGTCGCCGCTGCGGACGTGAAGCGTTCGAGCGACTCGTGCAACCACTCGTCGGCGGCATCTACACGGCTGATCCGGAAAGGCTCAGCCTGCTCGCGACTCTGCCGCGCTTCATCGAGATGGAACAACAACACGGCAGCTTGATTCGCGGTGCGCTGCGACAGTCACGCACTAAATCGTCGGGGACCAGCGGCGCGCGGTACGGCTTGTTCGTCAGCTTGCCGAACGGAATTGAGGAATTGGTCTCGGCGTTAATCTCGCGTGTCGCACAGTTCGCCGACATTCGCTGTGGATTCAAAGTTCGCGTGATGCGTTCGGCCAACATCACCCGCAGTGTCGGCGAGGGAGGTGTGACTATCCAAGCCGAGTCCCCGCTCGCCCTCGCTAACGCTTCAGGTTGGTCTATCGATGGCGAAACCCTCGAACACTTTGACGCCGTGATCCTCGCCGTTCCGTCTTATGTCGCCGCCAGCTTGCTCAAGGAGGGATGCCCAACGCTCTCTGCTGAGTTGAACCGCATCGAATATGCCTCGACCGTCGTTGTCGCCAGCGGACACAAGTTGGACAACATCGAGCATCCGCTGGAAGCGTTTGGGCTCGTCGTCCCGCACATCGAGCAGCGGCAGGTGCTGGCCGTCTCCTTCACCAGCCGCAAGTTCCCCGGCCGAGCACCCGACGGCCGCGTTTTGCTCCGTACGTTTGTTGGTGGTGCGCTGCAGCCGGAACTCTGCAAACTCGATGACAAAGCGGTCTTGGATCTTGTGCGCCGCGAACTCCACGACTTGCTTGGCGTGAGAGGCGAACCGGACTTCGCCATCCCGTTTCGTCACACGCGAGCCATGCCGCAATATCACATCGGGCATCTGGAACTCGTCTCGCAAATCCGAGCGGCCACCGCGAAGTGTTCCGGCTTGGCTCTCGCCGGCAATTACCTGACCGGCGTCGGCATTCCCGACTCGATCGCCAGCGGCGAAGCGGCAGCCGCCCAAGTGATGAGTGATCCGCTATGAAACAGGCGAGCGGGGCGGCGTCAGCCCCCCGGTTCTTTACGGCATACGTAACACCGGGGGGCTGACACCACCCCGCTCGCCAATGGGACTTGGTGAGTTCTGCGGCTCGGTTTTGAATCGGTCGTGCCCGAAAAAAGCCAAGTTGCAGCCTGTCATCTCCGCCGACCGATCTTAGAATCCCGTCGCTCGCGGTCGGTCTGCCGCGATGACAGGTCTGTCCGCACTCTTGAGGAGATTTGGTTTATGAAGCGATCTTGTTGGTGTTCTCTATTCTTGGCGTTGGCCGTTGGTTGCGGTCAGAACAATCCGCATCCTGCGACAAGCAACTCGGCCCCGAGCGAATCTTCGCCGACGGCGGCCGCCAACGAAGCTCTGCCGGAAGGTGTGGTGCTGGTAACGCTCAAGTTGCCAGAGATGACCTGAGGCGGCTGTGCCGCTGCCGTGCGCAGCGATTTGGCGAATCTCGAAGGCGTTTCTAACGTCCAAACCGACCTCAAGAAGCGGACCTGCCAGTTCCATCTGGCGAACAAAGACCTGGACTTAAAAGCGAAGCTCAGTGAATTGGCTCAAAGCAATGAGCACCTGAAAGAATTCGAGATCATCACGCAATAACCGTGGGGCAGGTTTGCAACCTGCCCTTGAATCCTGACAGGCTGCAAACCTGCCCCACAAAAACAGCCCGGTCACCAAGTGGTGACCGGGCTGCTGTATTTTATGGAAGAAGTCGCGAACCAGTTATCCCTTCTGCGGGCCACGATACTTCGCGTCACCGAATCCCAGCATGGGGAAGAAAATGAATCCCAGCAGCGACAAGCCGATGCCAAATCCCGCGCCCTTGCCAAAGCACTTGGCCAACTCCAGGAACAGAATCAACGTGATCACAACACCGACGCAGGGGATAAACAACAATATGATCCACCAGATCGGTTTACCCACGATTTCCAACAACAGAACAACGTTGTAGATGGGAATGATCGCTCCCCAGCCCGGCTTGCCCGCCTTCTCAAACACTTTCCACATGCCGGCGATCATCAAAATAATGATGCCCAGGTACACAAACAGGATCAAAATTTCTGCGCCACCAAGTCCTTCCGCGCCTCCTTCTTGTGCCAACACGCTCAGCCAAGTGAAATCCGTCATGCTGCTCCTGGGTTAATTGTTGAGAGGTGATTCAACAGTGCGAGCGAATGCTCGGCTAAGGGACTAGACACCACTTCGCACCGACTTTCAAGCAACTCACAAAAACCGTCAAAATCATCTTCCTTCAATTGCCCATCTTCTCAATAACTTCAAGCTGACCACTGAGGAAAGCTTCCTTTGACTCTCAATGAGGCCATCATGGATCGACGCCAATTCTTGAACTCCGTAGCGGCTGGTGGATCGCTCGCTCTGTCAAACAGGCAACTCTTCAGTGACGACCACTGCGAGGATCGCACGTTCGCCACTCCAGAGGAGGCTCGCAAATCGTCGCCGGAGAAAATCGCGTACGTCATCGGCGTCTATGCGGGTACGGGAGTGAAGCAGCCGGATTATCTGGCGACGGTGGATCTCGATCCAACGTCGAAGACCTATTCGAAGGTCATCCATCGGCTCAGGATGCCGAACGTCGGCGATGAGTTGCATCACTTTGGTTGGAATGCCTGTGGCAGTTGCCACGGTCATCGGGCTCGGCGGTATCTGATCGTTCCCGGATTGGTCTCCGGTCGCATTCACATCATTGATACGCAGCAACCGGACGCGCCGAAGTTGCACAAGGTCATCGAATCGGACGAGATCGTTCGCCAGACGAAACTGACGGCACCGCACACGGTCCATTGTCTCGCCGATGGTCGGATCATGATTTCGATGCTCGGCGATGAGCAGCTCAATGGGCCGGGAGGATTCCTGTTGCTCGATGACGAATTCAACATCGCCGGCCGCTGGGAAGCCAACACGCGAGGCATGAACTTCAACTACGATTTCTGGTATCAGCCGCGGCACAACGTGATGGTCAGCAGCGAATGGGGAGCACCGAAGACCACGCGGCCCGGTTTCCAACTCGACGATGTGAAGGGGGGCAAGTACGGTCATCATCTCCATTTCTGGGACTGGTCGAAACGCCGCATCGCCCAGAGCATCGACCTCGGTGAGCAAGGTTTGATCCCGCTCGAAGTCCGCTTCCACCACAACCCCGCGAGCACGCACGGCTATGTCGGAGCGGCGCTCTCCAGCGTCATGTGGCACTATTTCAAGGAGGGCCAGGAGTGGAAGGCCGAGAAGGTCATCGAAGTTGCGGGACAAGAACTGAAGGGCTGGGACTTCCCGGTGCCGGGCCTCATTAGCGATCTGGTCGTGTCGCTGGACGACCGCTGGCTCTACTTCTCGAATTGGCTCCACGGCGATGTTCGACAATACGACATCAGCAATCCCTCAAAGCCGAGACTCACGGGACAGGTGTGGGTGGGCGGTCTGCTCGGCAAGGCTCCGAAGATTCACGGCAAGACCACGACGGGCGGGCCGCAAATGCTGCAACTCAGCCTCGACGGCAAACGCCTGTACGTCACCGATTCGCTCGTCAGCAGTTGGGACAACCAATTTTATCCCAACATCGCCAAGCAAGGCTCGCTAATGCTGCAGATCGACGCTGACACCACCAAAGGCGGGCTGACGCTTAACGATCGCTTCTTCGTGGACTTCGGCCAAGAACCCGACGGCCCAGCCCGCGCCCACGAGATGCGATTTCCGATGGGAGACTCGACCTCGGATGTATGGACTTGATCCGCGCTCGGTGCGGGCCGTTGATCACCAAATTCGCGGGACGCCGTACAAATCGAATGCTTGATCGATGCTGACGACGACCAAACCGTTCGTCTTGGCCTGAGCCACCAGCAACTGATCGAACGGATCACGATGATGCAAGGGGAGTCGCTGCTGTTCGTCGGCGTCATCCAGAGTCATCGGCAGCTTTAGTGTCTGTAACCCTTCGGTTCTGTGGACAACCGGAGGCGGATGCACTTCTTAGCATCAAGACGAAGAATCAAAGGACGTTTCCGCGAATGTCTACTATTTCAAGTGCATGCGAACGCGCGCGCAAAGATGTGCGAGGATAAGGGGCGGCATCCGATGGTGCGCATGACTGGTGATTTTGTGACGGCGCACTGGTAGTGCGCCGAACAGAACCTTTTTAGAGATTGCGATGATGGGCAGTATCCCAGCACGAGGCAGAAACGGTTTCGCCCTTTGGATCACAGGCCTCCTCTCTTCCATGCTCGCTGCCGCTGGTCTGCCGACCGCGCACGCTGTGGAGCCAGTCGATTACACGATCAAGCTCGACACGGTCATGTCGGGGTTCGATGGCAAAACATGTTGGGTCGCGCCTCGCGCGGGCGTGGTTCATGGCCCCAAGCCGAGCATCATCTTCACAATGCAGAAGCTGCTGCTCAGTGGCAGCGACATTTTCTTTGCGGTCAATGAAGTTCGCTCCGATGACTTGGGCAAGGCCTGGCTGCCGCCGCTCGAACATCTGACGACCTTGGGGCGACGCCAAGAGCCGAACGGCATCGAGATTGTCGCCGGTGATATGGTCCCCAAGTGGCACGCCGCGACCGGCAAGCTGCTTAGTACCGGGGCAACAGTACGCTACAAACGCAACGCTGCCGGCGCGGAAGTGAAGATCAGTCAGAACGAGGCGTCGTCTCGCACCGCTTACTCGGTTTACGACCCACAGCAGCGCAGTTGGACCGCTTGGGACACGATCATCATGCCTGACGATCCCAAGTTCTTCTATGCGACCGTTGGCGCGAGCCAGCGCGTCGATCTGCCCAATGGCGAGATTCTGTTGCCATTCCACTTCAAGACCGCGGGCGAGAGTCCGTACCACACCGCCGTGATGCGCTGTTCGTTCGACGGTCGCACGCTCAAGTACCTTGAGCATGGCGATGAATTGAGCCGTCCCACCGAGCCTGGCGTCGAATACAAACTGCCTGGCGGCCGACAGACCGGCGTCTTTGAGCCGTCGCTGACCCGTTATCGCGGCCGTTATTTTCTGACCATGCGCAACGATCGCACGGCGTATGTGGCGACATCGGACGACGGTCTCCATTTTGGGCCGGCCCAGCGGTGGCGATTCGACGATGGCAGCGATCTTGGCAGCACGAATACGCAGCAACATTGGGTCACTCACAGCGACGGAGTGCTGCTCAGCTACACTCGCAAAGGGGCAAAAAACGACCATGTCTTCCGCCATCGCGCGCCGCTGTTCATCGCCCAGGTCGATCCCGAAAAACTCCATGTGATCCGCAGCACCGAGCAGATCTTGATTCCCGAACGCGGCGCGGGCTTAGGCAACGCCTTTGGTGTCACTGAAGTGAACGCGAACGAGACGTGGGTGACGACGGCCGAGTGGATGCAAGGGCCGAAGGGGATCCTCAACCCCGGCAATCAATACGGTTCCGACAACAGTATCTACGCCGCTCGGATTCTGTGGAAGAAGCCGAATCGCGATTGGGATACGCGATGACTTGCCGCGTCGAGGGCGATCCGTCCGAATGGCGGGACAATCTTTTGCTCAAAGAGGGAACTTCGCGATGAATCTCCGTCTCATTCTGTCTCTCGCCGGATGCCTGTTCGCGGTCACGGCAGTCTCGGCCGAACCGCCCGCTGCGATCGCTCCGTTCTTCCAACCACCGGCAGAATTCGCGAGCGACTTTGGCGGTTATCGTACTCCGCTGAAATTTGATGACGGAACCTCGGTCCGCAATGCAGAAGACTGGCACCGACGGCGCGCCGAGATTCTCAAATACTGGCACACCGCGATGGGGGCCTGGCCGCCGCTCCTGGAAAAACCGAATCTCGAATACTTGGAGCAGGAACGTCGCGAGAACGTCACTCAGCACCGCATTCGAATCGAAACTGCACGCGACCGCTTTGTCGATGACGCCTATCTGCTGCGACCCGACGGTCAGGGACCGTTCCCCGCCGTCCTGGTCGTTTACTACGAGGCCAAGACCGGGATTGGCATGGGCAAGTCACCCTTGCGAGACTTCGCCTGGCAACTGGCGAAGCGGGGCTTCGTCACGCTGTCGCTCGGCGGTGATCCGAATACCTACTACCCGACGAAGGAGTCGTGCCGCATCCAGCCGCTGTCCTTTCACGCATACGAAGCGGCGAACTGCCGAGTCGCTCTGGCGAATTTTCCGTTCGTCGATCCGCGGCGGATCGGAGTGACTGGGCACTCCTACGGCGGCAAGTGGGCGATGTTCGCTTCGTGTCTGGACGACGGCTTCGCTTGCGGAGCGTGGTCCGATGGTGGAATCGTGTTCGATGAGCAACGCGGGAACGTCAACTACTGGGAACCGTGGTATCTAGGCTTTGATCCCAGCTTGCCGGAACAGCGGAAGGCGGGAATCCCGAAGGACACGAATCCGCGCACCGGACCTTACCAACGACTCATGGCCGAGGGCCGCGATTTGCACGAACTCCAGGCGCTGATGGCTCCGCGTCCGTTCTTGGTGTCAGGCGGAGCAGAGGACATGCCCGCCCGTTGGAAGGCTTTGAATCACACCGTCGCGGTGAACAGGTTGCTCGGCTTCGAGAACCGGGTGGCGATGACGAATCGCCCTATGCACTCACCCACCGAAGAATCGAACGAGCAGCTCTATCAGTTCTTCGAGTTCGTTCTGAAGCCGAAATCGCCGACGCCCTGATTGTGGAGAATCTCAATGTGTCTTCATCGAATACACTCCGAACCGTGAACGAATCCACGACACCAGGAGTCATACCAATGCTTTCGTCTCAATGGTCTTTTCCATGTTGCTACGGACTGACTTGGGGAGTCGTCGCGATCTTCATCGTCGCAGCAGTTCGGGCGGATGATGGGCCGAAACTGGTCGCTCATTGGCCGTTGAGACAGGATGCGCGCGATATGGTGGGATCACGACATGGCCAAGCGGAAGCAGTTGTGTTTGGCCAGGACGGAGCGACATTCAATGGGCGGGATGCTCGAATTCAGGTGCCTTCGGCGGACACGCTGAATTTCGGCACACGCGACTTTTCGATCGCCGCGTGGGTGCGGTGCAAGCGGCCGATGTCATCGACGCTCGGAGACATCGTCAGCAAGTTCGATCCGGCGATGCGACGCGGGATCAATCTGCATGTGGCCGGGAGTTCGCCGGCCTACAGCGCGATGTCGGATGCCCGGCATGTTCACTTCGGGATCGACGACGGGTATCTCGGCGAGTGGATTGATCACGGAAAACCGTGGCCATCAAATTCACTCGTCAGCAATCTCGTCGCCTATCGGGGGGAGCTGTATTGCGGGATCGCCGACGCCGATCGGCCGGAGGATCGGGCGCATGTGTTTCGGCTGCGTGGCGACAGCGAGTGGGTCGATTGCGGCAGGCTCGGAACGGACGCGAATCACCATTCGGTGATGTCGTTGCTCGTACATGACGGTCAGCTTTACGCCGGCACCGGCATTTGGGATTGGGTGCAGGCACTCGGCGGGCTGAAGGGAGCACCGGCTCCGGCGGCAACGCGCGTGTTCCGCTATGAAGGGGGCACGACGTGGCGTGACCTCGGTCAGGTTGGCCACGGCTCGCGAGTGCTGTGCCTCGCTAGCTTTCAAGGCGAGCTGTTCGCGGGGCTGGACAGAATCGGAGGCGGACGAGCCTTCAAATACAACGGCCGCGAGTGGATCGACTGTGGTGCTCCCGACGGAAAGAACTTGGAATGCTTCCTGCCGTGGGGCGGGACGCTCTTCGCCGCGACTCACGGCAACATCTACGAGTACCGCGGCGGTCAGGAGTGGCGGAGTATCGGCACCGCGCCGCACGACATCAATCAGATTCATTCGATGCAGGCGTTTGGTGGCAAGGTGTTGCTCGGAACGTGGCCGCAGGGATACGTCTTGCGACATCGCGCCGACAACGATTGGGAGAAGATCGGACGTCTCGGCTTGCCGGAAGGCTCGAAGCTGATCAACGAAGTCATGGACCTGACGGTTTACAACGGCAAGCTGTACGCGGGCCTGATCCCGAAGGCCGAGGTCTATCGCTATGAACGAGACGGCGACTGGACGCGGCTCAGCTCGCTGGCCAAGCACCCCGATTGGTCGGAAGAAGCGGTCGAGACCTGGGCTCGCGTGACGTGTCTGAGCTTCTTTCGCGGCCGTTTGTTCGCCGGCACCGGCTCGTGCCAAGGCCGCGCCCTCGATGCTCCCGCCGATTCGTCGTTGGGCCGAGTCTTCTCGATCCAAGCCGGTCAGGTCGCCAGCCACGAACACGACATCGGCGGCGATTGGACGCACATCACCGCCACGCGCCGCGGCCGCCGGCTCGAACTTTTCATCAACGGCCAAAAAACCGAATCCGCCGAACTCCGCGCCGGCCCGGCCTTCAACATCTACAACTCAGCCCCGCTGTGGATCGGCTTCGGCTCCCAAAATTTCTTCGACGGCCAAATCGCCGACCTCCGCTGGTACGACGGCGCATTGGACGCCGCAGCAATCCAGAAGCTCAACGCCAGAGAGAAATCCTCAGTGAAATGAGTCATTGGGTACTGGTGTCCGATTCTGTTGATGCCGGTGATCTAATGGAACAGCCTCATGTACCACTCAAGCAGACGATAGACCGGTGGCATTGACTCTTCGGGTACTGACTGGCTCTGGTGTGGCGAGTTCCTAGTTGCCGAGACACCAATACCAGTCCAGCCAGCGGTCTAGCCATGCCATCTGTTTTCCGCACCAGTCCAGTGGAGCATAGACGAAGCTCCACGCTGCGAAAATCACTTCATACGTTGATGCTGAGACACGACCTTTAAGAGCGAGTTTGGCTCATGCTGTCGGCCCGTAGCTCAGCACGTAGAGCACCGGCAACGCGATTAGAACCGGCCACAGCTTGCGCTTTGTTCTCGGATCGTCTTCGCTGTCGTCCGCCATGACGTGCTCCAATGAAAAAGGCCGCCCTTTGAGATCAACCTCTGAGCGTGACAAGTGGGAATGACCGGAGTCACTTCAATCCGCGCCGAATCAGCAGTGCATCCACCGTCGGCTCGAGTCCGCGAAACGCTTTGTACGAGACCATCGGATCACGGCTGGAACCGCGGCTCAGGATTTCCTTGCGGAATAAGTTGCCGTTTTCTGGAGTGCAGCCTCCCTTCGCGATCATGTGGGCAAAAGCGTCTGCCGCCAGCGTTTCACTCCAGAGATACGCGTAGTAGCTCGATGAGTAGCCCCCGGACCAGATGTGGGCGAAGTAAGCGGTCCGATAGCGAGGAGGCACAGCCGGATGACTCGCGCCAACCTTCTGGAGCGATTCCGCTTCAAACTTCTCGACGTCGGCAGGGATCTGTTCGCTGGTCAGCGAATGCCATTCGAGATCCAGCAGCGCCGCCGCCAGATACTCGAGTGTTTCGAATCCCTTGTTGAATTTCTTGGCACTGACGGCCTTGTCGAGCAAGGCTTTGGGGATCTGTTCCCCAGTCTGGTAGTGCCGTGCATAGTTGGCGAGGATCTCCGGCTGAATCGCCCAGTCTTCCTCGAACGTGGAAGGGAATTCCACGAAATCACGTGGTGTCGCCGTCCCCGCAACTGTGGGATAGGTCACATCGGAAAACATGCCGTGAAGCGCGTGACCCATTTCATGAAACAGGGTCGTCACATTATCAAAGCTGATGAGTGCCGGCTCCCCAGCAGCGGGACGGGGAATGTTGAGGCAGTTCACGATCACCGGCTTTTCATGCAGTAACTTGGACTGGTCCACGAAGGAACTCATCCAGGCTCCTCCACGCTTGGTATCGCGTTGGAAGTAGTCGGCATAGAACAGTCCAAGCTGAGATCCGTCTCGATCAAAGACGTCAAACACCCGCACGTCCGCGTGGTAGACCGGCAGGTCTTTTCGTTCGCGAAACGAGATTCCGTAGAGCTTATTCATCGTAAAGAACACTCCGTTCTTCAGGACCGAATCCAGCTCGAAGTAGGGTCGGACGGCCGCCTCATCAATGTCAAAGCGAGCTTTGCGGACTTTCTCGGCGTAGTACTCCCAATCCCAAGGGGCCAATTCGTGGCTCTCGTGGCACTCCTTGATCATGGCCTCCAGGGCGTGGGCTTCCTGCTTGACTCGTTCAACGACTCCGGGAACGAGGTTCGTCAGCATCTTGCGGGCGGCGGCGGGAGTCTTCGCCATTTGATTCTGCAGCTTATAGGCGGCATGGTTTTCGTAGCCCAGGACTTTCGCTCGCTCGGCGCGCAACTGAGCAATCTCCAGCACCAGTCCGCGATTATCGATTTCGCCATCACGTCCCAAGCCTCGATAGGCAGACGCTTCCCACACACGCTGACGCAAGGCCCGATTGTTCAGCGATGTGAGAACCGGCACACGCGTAGTGTTCGAAATCTGGAGCAGATACTTCCCGTCCAGGCCACGCGCCTTGGCCGCTGCCGCCGCGGCGGCAATTTCGTCCGCCGACAGGCCGTCAAGTTCCTTCGCCGTGTCGACGACAACCGCCCGCTCTTTGGCGATCGCCAGCAGATTCTCTTCAAACTTTGTTTCGAGCTTTGACAACTGCTCGTTCAGTGATCGAATTCGACCCTGCTCCCGGTCACTGAGTCTGGCCCCCGCCCGCAGGAAACTTTCATAACGCTGCTTTAAGACTTCAGCCTGCTCTTCGCTGTACTTGATTGACTCTTCGTTCTGCCAGAGCTTCTCGACACGCTGAAACAGCTTGCGGTTCAGCAGGATGTTGTCCGAATGGGCCGCCTTCAAAGGGGAGAGTTCGGTTTCGATTCTCTGCAGAGCCTCGTTTTTCTCAGCCGAAGTCAGATTGGAAAAGACATTGTCAACGCGGGTCAGCAGTGCTCCGGATCGTTCCATAGCTACGATTGTGTTTTCAAACGTGGGATCTCCCGCTTGACTGGCAATCGCATTCATCTCGGCCAACTGCAGCTTCATCCCAAACATAAACGTTGGCAGAAAGTGATCGACTCGGATCTTGTCGAACGCCGGAGCATGCAGCAGCAGTGGACTGGGAGCGGCAAATGGATTGTCGGCAGCCAACGCCGCCCCCTTTTCGGGCACGTCAGCCGCAACAACAGATGTCACAACCGACCAGAACGCGGCGACGGTGACGCCAAGGACCGCCACCAGGGCGAGTTTCCTGAGCCGTTGCGAATCATTCAAAGTCAGGGTCAATCTCACGATAACTTCTCTCTTGTTACGAGGTGGACAGGTTTCAGAGCAGCTCCGCACTCCGAACAGAACTTTCGCGTTTAAGCATTCTCGCTTGAACGCAAAGGAGCTGGCAGCCACGGGTGACGCATTGTAACAGCACAGCGTCACACGATCCCTGCCGTTTACCAATCTGCTTTGATAGGCCGATGTCTTGAACCGTAGGAGTCCCAGCGATGCACCAGCAGGTTACGTTTGAAGAGCGAGTTCGCCGAGAGAAGAGAACGTAACCGAGTTCATGTCTCGGATGCCGAGGCCGCTGCTTCCGCATGGGTTGGTCGGCGGCGACGCACGGAATCGTTGTGGGAATCCGAACGAGCCAGCGCGCTAAAACGATGGCTGTGCGCCGCGATCAGTTCCGCATGGCGATGTCGATCCATGGCGTAGACTCCGAACCGCAGAAGCTGCCACACGCTGCGCCAATTCATTTTGGTTTGTTCGGTCATGGCAATCGCGTTGTCTGAAATCAGATCCCAGGTTTCGTGAGGCAGCCGCTCCGTCACAATGAGCGCTTCGGCCAAAGCTTGAATCGCGAGTTGGATGCTGTCGTCACCAGTGGGAGAATGCCGCAACGCATTCAAGCCCCGGCCTCCGGAGAAATCCGGCACGCAGAGTCCGTTGGCCGCGCAAATGAACGACTGCGATTCCGGGCCAATGGCGCGAACGTCGTCTTCGATGGCGGTGTCGGGAGTCACCGTCCGCAAAGGATCGATGCGATCTCCCACGCAATAAAATTGACCGCGCGTCCCCAGTTCCATCGCGACAATCGGCAGGCCGCATCGCTCACTTTCCTCGTGAGTGATGCCATACGCTTCCGTGTCCGAAGCACTCACATAGACGAACCGTTTCGATCGAGCCAAATTGAACAGCATTAGGAGCAGGTCGTTGGGGACAAGCCCTCCGAGTGCGACTTGATCGGGAAATCGCCGTGTCAATTCCGCATCCCATAAGCCCGTACCGCAGGCCAGCCAATACACTCGGCGCGCGGGAGTGGCTTCCGTCAACCTCCAAAATGCCTGCGAGAGCAGCCACAAATTCTTCTCGTCGCTCAGTCGGCCGACGGTGACGATGGCGAAGCAGTTGGGGTCAGCCTCGATCCAATCCAAGAACTTGCTCAGTCCCTGGCTGACCACTTGATCGATTCTTCCACTGTCGAGTTCATCTGCGAGTAGAGCACGCACGCTCGCCACCGTTTCTTCTGCCGGGCGGAAGCCATCGGTGTTGCAGCTCAGAGGCATGTGCCAGACCTGATCCTCGGGAATCTGATAATTGACGGCGTCGTCCGGTCTTGAGGTCGTGACGACATCCGCTTGCTTCAGATACCGAGAAATCTGCCGGTGAGCCAGGAATCGCAGCACTCTCTGGAACGGCGTTCCCGTTTTGGCCAGCGATGCGGATTGCGGCTGAGTCGCCGAATCATTGGGAAACCGGCGGTGCAGGAACGAAACGATCCGGCAAATCGGATGAATGAAGCAATGGTCGAGCACATTGAGCGAACGAAACAGTTTGCCGCGAGGCGGCTCAGCACCGTCCATTCGCCAGGCGGCACGCAGTTCTTCCAAGTAGCTGTGCGTTTCGGCGAACTCCAAGTTTTCGCGCGTGAACGACGCGAAATAGTTCGTGATGTCGGTCTCGATTTCGGTCATCACGGAGGAAATCAAGCGGACCTTGTGCCCCTGCCGGCGCAACTGCTTGGCCGCTCGCAGGCCGGCCATGTCGGTGGCTCCGATCGTCTGGAACGTGTGAATCACATCCGGACATTCCGCGACAATGTCGCGCGTGATGTCGTTCCGAAACGGAAACAACTCGACTCGAAATGGCAGAGCCTTGGTCGAGACGTAGGGGGCAGAGTTCTCGTGGAGACACCAGTGGAAGATATTGCCGGAAAGTCACATTGAAGTAGCGCGGATGCGCGTACGTCCGGGTTTCCGTTCCCAGGCAGAAGACGACCAAGTCCGCCATGCCGTCGTTGCCCGCCTCCTTGATGAGGTGCTCGAGCGCAAGCTGAAATCCAGTGATCGTTCCGACCGCCGCACCCGTCCCTTGGTATTCGGCACAAATGACAATTTTGGGACGCGACACGGTCATCGACTTCAGAAGACAAGGGGAGTGACGTCTCGAGGGAAAATAGCCTGGGAGTCGAGCGTCGTTTTCCCAAGCGAACAGCCCCATATTTTTCTCGAGGACCGGACTAGGGCTTGTTAGCGGGAGGGACTCAGACTCCATTCGATCTACAAGAAATGGGGGAGGGCTAATGGGGGAGGGACTCGGATTGCTACTTTTGTCCGAGCCATTCTTTCCAGGCGGCCAGACCAACCAGAGGCGACTGGCAACTTCCGCGCTCGCACACGAACACAGTCAACGTGTCCGGATGAGCCGGCTTGCCGAGCAAGAGATCGCGCAAGCCCATCGTCAGTTCTTCGTCGGAGTCTTGGGGGCGTCGTCGAGCAATGACGTGATTCGGCCAGAAACGCCGCCAATGCTCATGCACAGCTTCAGCAATTTCTCTGGTAGTGTTGGACGGTTCGACCAAGACCACCTCGTGACTGGGACCAATCACAAAATCGAGAGCCAGCAACGACTGCCCGCTGGCCAGCGCGAACTTGTCGAGCTGCCCCGACATCGCCTCAAGTGTCGAGTACGCCTTACCGAGCAATTGTGGCCGACTGGTCAACGTCCCCAATCGCGCGAGCGCGTATGCCGCCATGCCGTTGCCTGACGGTGTCGCGTTGTCCTGTGTGTCTTTCAACCGTGCGACGAGCTGTTCGTGGTCACTGGACGTGTAAAAGAACCCGCCTCCGTGCGGGTCTTCAAACCGCATGAGCATCTGGTCCGCAAGTTCGAGGGCGACTTCCAACCAACGTGGCTCGAACGTCACCTGGTAGAGGTCGATCAGTCCGTCGATCAAGCAGGCGTAGTCATCGAGGTACGCATTGAAGCGTGCTCGGCCATCTTTGAAGGCGTGCAGCAATCGTCCGTCGGAGTCACGCATATTGGTGAGGATGAACTCGGCCGCCGTGCGTGCCGCCTCCGCGTAACGCGGTTCACCCAGAATCGCCGCCGCCTGCGACATCGCGGCGATCATCAAGCCATTCCAACTGACGAGCACCTTGTCATCCCGGCTCGGAGCGATCCGCCGCGAACGGGCGGCGAACAGCTTCGCTCGGCAACGAGCGAACATTTCGTGGGGCACGTTTTCAACGTGCCCGTCCCGCATCGCTCCGTCTTTCACTGGCAGGTTGAAAACCTGCCCCACGTTCGGAAGGTTGAGAATGTTGTGACCTTCCCAGTTGCCATGTGGCGAGACGTCATAGGCTTCGCAGAACAACGGCCCCTCGACCGGTCCGAGCAGTTGCAGAATCTCGTCCTGCGACCAGACAAAGAACTTCCCTTCCTCTCCTTCGCTGTCAGCGTCTTGCGTGCTGTAGAAGCCGCCACCCGGTTGAGTCATCTCGCGCAGCACATAGTCGAGCGTCTCGCGGACGACTCGTGCATCGTTGGGATTGCCAGTCGCTTGAAAGGCTTCGAGGTACGACTGCGTCAGCAGCGCGTTGTCATAGAGCATCTTCTCAAAGTGCGGAGCCAGCCAAAGCGCGTCGGTGGAGTAGCGATGAAACCCGCCGCCGAGTTGATCGTAGATCCCGCCCCCCGCCATCTTGTCGAGCGTCAACCGCACCGCGTCGAGTGCTTTCTGATCGCCGAATCGTTTCCAGCAGCGCAGCAGCACGCGGAGATCCATCGGATGCGGAAACTTCGGGGCGCCGCCGATCCCACCCTCTTCCCAATCGACTCGCCGTAAGAATTCCCGCATCGCGCCTCGCAGCGTTTCGAGGCTCAGGCCAGAGCGAGGCATCGGTTCGTTGGTCGCGTGGATCAGTTCGCCAGTCAGTTCCTCAGCGCTACGGAGCACATCATCGCGACGATCGATCCAGGCATCGGACACGCCCTTGAGGATGTCTCGAAATCCAGGCATCCCCATGCGAGACACCGGCGGCCAGTAAGTCCCACCGAAGAACGGCCGCAGGTCCGGCGTCAGAAACATCGACATCGGCCAGCCGCCGCGACCCGTCATCATCTGCACTGCGGACATATAAATCTGGTCGAGATCCGGTCGCTCTTCGCGATCGACCTTGATACAGACGAAGAGGTCATTCATCCGCTGCGCGATCTCAGGATTCTCGAAGCTCTCGTGCTCCATCACATGGCACCAGTGACACGCGCTGTAGCCAATCGACAGAAAGATCGGCTTGTCGAGTTTTTGGGCCAGCGATAACGCTTCCTCGCCCCACGGAAACCAATCGACCGGGTTGAAAGCGTGTTGCAGCAAGTACGGACTGGTTTCGCTACCTAGCCGGTTTGGCTCGGATCGTCGGACAGCGGGAGCGGCATCGGGGAAGGTCATGGTCGGCTTTCAGAGAACAAGGAGGGCGTCGAAAAGCACGCTAATCGACCATGCTCAGTCACGAAATGGCTGGCCGCCTCTGATGCCGGGCGGCATCGCTCCTCGAAACCTTAACATCTGCTGAATTCCGGGACGGCATCACATTGACGCACGCTGGCGCCCGACCTAACGTTTCGCGCGAATCTGCGATCTGGCGAACGTTATCAGCAGCAATGCTGCGTGTCCGTTTCCCGCGCAGCAATTCAAGAGGCAAGACCAGAAATTTTGAACGCGGTCTGGTCAATCACTTCATAAGTCTACTCTGGCGCTCAAGTCTTGGTTCCGTCTGGAACCCTCGCCGTTTTTCGTAGTCCGCGTTCGAGGAAGGGTATTCATGTCTCATAGACCTTACAGTTCGTCGTCTCAGCGAGGGTTCACGCTCATCGAATTGCTGGTGGTGATCGCGATCATCGCCGTACTGATCGCCCTGCTGTTGCCCGCCGTGCAACAGGCCCGCGAAGCAGCGAGACGCTCGCAGTGCAAAAACAATCTCAAGCAAATCGGCTTGGCGATGCAGACATACCACGACGGAGCCAAGATGTTTCCGCCGGGCTTGATCCAGCAAACGGGTGGCTGTGCTCCCAACAGGTTGTGGGGCGGAATGATGCCTCTGTTACCGCACATCGACTTGGCTCCGTTGTTTAAGACTCTCAATCCGCAAGGAGGGTGTCTGCCAGCACCCAACGCAGTAATTGATGGGAAAACCCCATTGAACGCCGCGTACTCGCAGTTCATCTGCCCGTCGGACTCCAGCGAGATTACGAACCTTTTTCATCAGGGCTACTCGAAAAGCAACTATCCCGTCAGCGAGCAGATTAGCGGAGCGGGGGTCGTCAATGTCGGTTGTCGGATCTCGTCCATTCGCGACGGCACCTCCAACACATTCATGCACGGTGAACGTCGTTTGGAACGCGAACCAGTCGGTCAACGACATACCGCGGCCATTGTTTGGGGACGCAGCAACAACACGGATGCCGGATCGAAATTCCGAGCCAACTGGCAGATCAACTTTCCGAACCCCACAACTTCGAGCACCGGGTTTGCCGGTGATAATGGTTGCGTTCGCCACGGAAGCAGCAGTGCTCACGTCGGCGGAGCGCACTTCCTCATGTGTGACGGCACGGTTCGGTTCGTCAATCAAAACATCGGCAGAAATCCGGCGGCCGGATCGACGACGGTCTGTGTTGCCATGTTTCCCACACTTCTGAGTGGACCGGGGTTTGTCTTGCAAAACCTGTTCTACATGAGCGACAGGAATCCGGTAGGCGACTTCTAATCGACTCGCGTTTCAATGTTTCTGGCAGCCGCCGTGAATTCATGGCGGCTGCCGTGCTTCTCCAGAATGAAAGAGCACAAATGATTTTCCGATTGGTGTCCCTTGCTATGGTCGTTTTGGCCTTCACGGGATGCGGCAGCGAGCCTGCCTACAAAGGCCCGCTGCGGATTCCTTTGTCTGGCAAGGTGACGTTTGACGGTGCCCCGATGGACGGCGGCACGATTGCCTTCATCGCGGTGGGGAAAGGGAATCCGGCTGGAGGTTCAATCACGGCCGGCACCTATACGGTTTCCGAAGAGCAGGGTGCCAATGCCGGCCCGTACCGCGTGGAAATTCGCTGGCTAAAGCCAACGGGCGAGAAGGCCAAGGACGATGACACCGGCGAAATGATCGACGTCGTTAAGGAAGTCGTGCCTACCAAATTCAATGTTCAGTCGGAATTGAAGGCCGAAATTTCGGCCGATAAGAAGACGTTCGATTTCGCGATTACCTCGAAGTAAGATTCGCGGCCATAAGTTGGGGATGTCCGCTCAAGACAGGATTTAGAACGACGCGGGACCGCGACAGTGTGGTTGCCGCGTCGGTTCGTTTGAGGTACGGGACTCCCACGATGCGTGTGACTGTTTTGATCGCCTGGCTGCTCGCGCTGGTGATGTCCGTCGTTCGGGCGGATGAGCCGGCGCTCGAGGTATCCGAAGTTGAGCCGGAGAACCGTCTGCATCGAGTCACTTGGACGGATGCGAAATCGGAGACACGAACAGTCGCTGGTCGCGTCCTCTTGAAAGCGCAGGACGGCGGGCTGTTGCTCGAATCACGCGACGGCCGCTTGTGGAACGTGACCCCAAAGCAGCTCCAAAAGGACGAGACGACCGACGAACTCTTTCAGCCATTGAAGGCCCAGGAGCTTGGCGAACAACTGTCGCGAGAAGTCGCCGAGTTGGGGATCAAGACGCCAACGCAGATCGTCGTCACGAAGCGCTATGTCATCTGCTCAACCGCCGGACGAAAGTATGCCGAGTGGTGTGGATCGCTGTTCGAGCGACTGCATGACGCCTTTCAAGCGTACTGGAAAGCCGCCGGCCTGGAACTCCGCGAACCAGAGTTTCCACTGCCGGCCATCGTGCTGAAGGATCATGCGCAGTTCACCGAGTTCGCCGCCAAGCACGACCGGCCAGATGCGGCACAGTCACAGGGATATTTCTCGGAACCAACAAATCGAATCATCTTGTTCGATTTGACCGCCGGTCCAAATTCTGCCTCAGCACAAACAACGGCTGACATACAAAAGAAGATCACGTCATCGCCATTCAACGTGGCGACCACGATTCACGAGGCGACGCATCAGGTCGCGTTCAACAGCGGCCTGCATACGCGATATGCCGACAACCCGCGCTGGCTGACCGAAGGGATGGCGATGTTCTTCGAGGTGCCGGATCTCGAAAGTCGTAGCGGCTGGAAGTCGATCGGCCGCGTGAATGCTCCGCGCCGCAAGGATTTTCGCGAGACCACCCGCTCACCGCGCGAGGCGGTTCCTCTGGTGGAATTGATTCGCGCGGACGACGTGTTCTTAAAGGAACGCAAAACGCGAGCCGCGTATGCCGAGTCTTGGGCGTTGACCTTCTATCTGCTCAAGACGCGGCGTGAGGACGTCGTGTCGTATCTGAAAACGATTCAGAAAAAGCCGCGACTCATCGCCGATTCGCCAGACGCCCGCCTGCGTGAATTTGAAGAAGTCTTCGGCGAAACGGAAACGCTCGAACGCGAGTGGAAGAAGTGGATGTCGACGCATTAGCCAAACAGCAAAGGCGTGCCTAAGTCGCTCAGAGCATCACTCGTCAGCCGATACGTCGTCCAATCGGGCGGCTTCGATTTCGACTCTCAAAATTTCCGTCCGGCTCCGAATTGGCCGACTCCGGTTTGAGCCGCCGGTGATTGAGTAAAGCCGACTCCGCCCCCTTCGCGCTCGTGCAAATCGTCGTGCAGTGAGCGGAGTTCTTCGACGGACCACTCTTCGATTTTCCAATCGGCGGCGAGTTGGCTGCCGTGGTTGGGGCCGCGTAGGTGAGTCACCAGCGTTTCCGATGTCGGATTGAAGTCCCCTTCGACGGACCAATGATGTCCACGCAGCGGGTAGTGACCAGTCGTCTCGACTTGGATCTCTTCCGGGACGGCGGCCTTTGGGCGTTCGTTCTGGCCTTTCATCAGCCAGCCGAACGTCCAGGCATCCAGCGGCGTGGTGCAGCCGTGCTTAAAGTAGCGCAGGACTTCACCGTTCTCGATGCAAATAACGCTGGGGAATTCTCGATCCTTAAGCAGGTCGGCCAACTCCGGCAATTCGGCGCGATCGACAATCTGAATGTGATTGTCGGAAGTCTCGCCAATCTTCCAGCCGCGAGCCTGCATCGCCTCGAATTCGCCGCCCGGTTGGCGCAGGCGTTTCAGTTCTCGGTCGCACTTGTCGCAGCCTTTGGCGGTGATGAATAGTACGCGCAGTTTGCGCGGGACGACGCGACGAGGTTGCGTCGCGTCTGAGTTGACCGTCTCTCTGACGGCGGTTGAATTGTCATTCCGTCCTTGGTCTTGGGCGACCGTCGTGAATCCTGTCACGGCGGCGAGCAGCAATGCTGCCTTCGCCAGCAATCGACCAGACATGCGTTGTCACCTCAATGTTGCGATTCCTACGGATATTCCTGGCTAACGCGAGTGCGTCGGTGGAAAGCGGCCCGATGAGCGTTTCGGGCGAGCAAACCGTAGACCGCGAGCGACCGGTCGCCCTGAGTATGCGTGACGATCGACGAGCGTTGAAGTGAGTGCCTTCTCGGGAAGCGAATTCGCGCGTCGGCCGTGACTGTCGAATCGAGTAGGCGGGCTGTGTCAGCTTCCCGAATGAGGACTCTCAAAGTGAGCCATCTGGTTTTCGTCCTCACAGCCCGGCAGTAGCATGAAGCAGTAACGCTCGGAGATCATTTGGCGAGCGGGGCGGCGTCAGCCCCCCGGTGTTGCTCGTCACCGTCACTACCGGGGGGGCTGACGCCGCCCCGCTCGCCTGAGATTCATTGATGACTTGTCCGATTGGAGTTGATGTCGCACACGCCGCCCGATTGTTACGGGACGGAAAGCTCGTGAGCTTTGCGACCGAGACGGTTTATGGATTGGGGGCCAGCGCACTCGACGTCAACGCGGTCGCGCGTGTGTTTGCGGTCAAGAATCGGCCGTACTTTGATCCCCTGATCGTTCACATCGCCGAGCGTTCTTGGTTGCCTCGGCTGGTGACGTCGTGGCCGGAGACCGCCGAACGACTCGCCACGAAATTCTGGCCGGGACCGCTGACGCTCGTGCTGCCGAAGACGGAGTTGGTTCCCGATCTCGTCACCTCCGGCCTGCCATCGGTCGCGGTACGCATGCCGTCGCATCCGCTCGCGCTGGAACTGTTACGGCTTGCGGAAGTGCCGGTCGCCGCGCCGAGCGCGAACCTCTTCGGCCAGCTCAGCCCGACCTGCGCGGAACACGTTGCCGATCGGTTGGGAGATCAGATCGACTATCTGCTGGACGGTGGTCCGTGCTCGGTCGGGGTCGAATCGACGGTGCTGTTGTTGGAGTCAGACGGGACCGTGCGATTGCTTCGTCCCGGTGGCGTCGAGTTGGAAGAAATTGAAGCCGTGATCGGCCCGCTCAGTCAAAGATTGCACTCGACCGCAGCAAACGATCAAGCGGCTCCGTCGCCCGGTCTGTTGCCGCAGCATTACGCGCCGCGCACGCCGTTGGTGATCGTGGAAGACATTGCCACGATCACCTCGCCAGAGCGTTGCGGGGTGTTGTCGCTGCAATCGCATCCAGCGGCGCATCGTTTTGAGGCTGCCGAAGTCTTGTCGGCCAGCGGCAACTTGACCGAAGCCGCCGCGAATTTCTTTGCCGCCTTGCGACGACTCGATGCGGCGCAGGTCAAACGGATTATCGCCGAACCACTCCCGAACCACGGACTCGGAGTGGCTTTAAATGACCGGTTGACGAGAGCCGCACACACTGAGTCAAGATGACTTGTCGATGGATCCTTACGACAGGATCGCGTGAATCGGTGTTCCTTCGCAGATGGTCAGCGGACGGCCGAGGTTGTCGGGCAGTTGCAGGTGCGGATCGACTCCAAGGCTGTGATAGATCGTCGCGGCGAGATCTTCCGGCGACGTGGGATTGTTGGCGGGATAAGCCGCGAAGCGGTCGCTGGAGCCGTGAACGATACCGCCGCGGACGCCGCCGCCGGCGAGGACCGATGTGAAACAGCTCGGCCAGTGATCGCGCCCATCACTGCCGGCACCGGCTCCGCCGACCACACTTTGAGCAACTCGCGGTGTGCGGCCCATCTCACCGGTCCAGACGATGAGCGTCTCGTCGAGCATTCCACGTTCTTGCAGATCATCGAGAAGTGCGCTGAAGGCTTGGTCGGTGACGGGACAAAGCCGCGTCTTCAAGTCAATGAAGTTGCGGTTGTGAGTGTCCCAATAGACGCTGACATTCGTGATGCCTTCGTTCGGCCAGAAGACGGTGACGAACGGCACTCCCGCCTCCACCAAGCGCCGAGCTTGCAGAACCGATTGGCCATGCGCGTTCATGCCGTAGCGCTCGCGGACGGCTGGCGGCTCGCGACTCAGATCGAACGCTTCGACCGCGCCGCGCGACGACAGCAGCGAGAACGCTCGGTCGTAGTGGCTGCGCGTGGCCGCGATGTTCGCGTGTTGTTCGAGACCTCGAAGTTGCTGATCGATGCCGGCGAGTAAGTCGCGTCGATTGTTGGATCGCAGTTCCGGCACATCGGCGTGCAATGCAAAATCGCCGACCTTGTAGTCGGGTTTGCTCCCGTCGGCGTCGATGCGCATGGGATTGAACGTCGGACCAAGCCAGCCGGCTCCCTGGCCGTGAGATTCCTCAACGAATCGCGGAGCCCCGTTCGGGATAACGGGCATCATTGAGACAAACGGCGGCAGCGGCCCGCGACCTCGCCCCAGTCGAGCCATCACCGCTCCGATACTTGGCCAGTCTTCCGCTAACGGAGCACCGCGACGAGGGACGGCTCGACCAGTCAGCGGCAAGTGGGTCGCCATCGTGTGATCGACGTCGCCGTGGGTCATCGAACGAATGATCGCCAGCTTGTCGGCACGCTGAGCCAGTAGCGGCAAGTGCTCGCAGATTTGAACTCCGGGGAGCTTCGTCGAGATTGGCTGGAACTCGCCTCGGTATTCCAAAGGGGCGTTCGGTTTTACGTCCCACGTGTCCTGTTGAGCAGGACCACCCCACATCAGGAGGACGATGCAGGCCCTCGCCCGCGGGCGTTTTCCACTGTCCGACGATGCTGGTGCAGCTCGTGCGGCGGCGCTCTGATGAAGCCACTGGGGTATGTCGAGTCCTACAAGACCGATCGCACCGGCACGCAGCACTTCGCGGCGGCGCATCGGTGCGGCGGCGAAAAAGTCACGGCAGGCAGTCGGCGAGAGAACGCTCATGACGAGCCAACGTACGTAGCGGCGCAGCGGCAATCAAGCGGGTTGGCAAGTCGAGGACTCCAGGCAGAACGGCGACTGCGTGCGTTGACAACTCAAACGAGCCCCGCATATACCTTCGCCGCTTCGGAATCATCGAATTCGCTGGATTTCCTCGACGATTCTAAGTCATTCTTGGACCGCGGCCGTGGGCTGCGGCGAGACCCAGAAATTCCGTTTCCGGGAGGTTGCAATGAAGGAGGCCGTTCGTGGTTAAGTTGCGTTTGCGAGATAACGAAAAGATTCAAGACGCGGTGAAGCGGTTTCGAAAGTTGGTGGAACACGCTGGAATCAAGAAGGAAATGCGCCGCCGCGAGTACTACGAAAAGCCCAGTGAAATCTCTCGCCGCAACCGCCGTCGAGCGGAACGCCGCGCTCGATTGGCTCGCCTGAACCCGAACGGTGCCGGCCCGACCAGTGGTCCTGGCATGAATGCTCCCTAGCCGTGACTCTCCGACGAACTTGGGTTTGTGGAACTCATCCGGAAACAGAAAAGCCCTCGTCTTTCGACGAGGGCTTTTTTTATCGGCGCTCCGCCATTCGTGTTGAAGTCGAATTCGTGAGCCGCAAGGCGCTAGCCGCGGGTCGAGGAAAAGAACCCGCGGTTAGCGCCTTGCGGCTCACATGGCACCGAAATCAACACGAATGGCGGAGAGCCTTTTTATCTTGGAATGATCGAGCCGTGAGGCCAGCCGGAAAGGGCGAGCATCACTCGTCGTCGTCTTCTTCCTCTTCTTCCTCTTCGTCTTCTTCTTCCTCTTCGAGTTCGACTTCGACCTCGGCCTCTTCAATCTCGACTTCCGGCACATAGGTCGAAGCAGGGATGACAGTGCCTGGCGGCGGGGCTCCGAGGGCTTCCTTTACGGCCTGCAACCAATAAAGCCGCTTGCTCTTAGAACGCAGCACGTCCAGCCGTTCTTCGGCTGCTTTCTTCTCTTCAAACGGAAAACGATCCTCTTCCTTTTGGGTGCTGTTGTAGATCACCCAGACGATGCGACGACGCTCGACCGGCTTCGTTCGGGCCTTCTTTTTGACGACTTTCTTCTTCACCCCGGGGGCGGCGCGCTTCTTCTTGCCATCCTTTTCCGCCGTGCCTTCAGCGGCATCACGAGCATCGGCGGCTTCGACTTCTCTGCGCTTATCCAAACGGCTTGCCATGTTCGGTGGCTTCTCCCATAAACGCCTGAATTGCCAGAGACCCATTTGCCGGAACCGGTTCCGGCGGCGGGTGGCTGGCGAAGGGGCGGGAGAATAGCAAACTGGCGGCGACCAGCCAACCGGCTCGCGGAAAGAGTCCCTGCCAATTTCCTCGAAACAATCAGAAAAGTTTCTGTAACCGGACTCCGCCAACCGATCCTTGGAAAAGCATTCAGACTGCGCGAGCCGTGTTCAAGGAGAGCGGCTCGACACACACCCGCCGACGCGGGCACCTGCCGAAGACGAAGGAGTGGAGCTCATGCGACATCTTGGGAAATGGCTGATCGCGATGGGACTGCTGGCCATCGTGCCGGCGGCCAGCGAAGCAGCACTGTGGGGCAACTCGGCCCAGAACCAGCAAGCAGCCAAGCAGAAAAACCAGAAGGCAGCCAACGAGGTCGCCGGGGCTCTGCGAGGAGCCAAGCTGCAAGGCTATGACATCGGCATTGAGGTCAAGGAGGGCACAGCCATCCTGACCGGCGAAGTGACCGATCCGGCTCAGAAAGACAAAGCCACGCAAGTCGCCTCCAAAGCGAAGGGCGTGAAGAAGGTCGACAATCGGCTGGTGGTTTCACCGCCGAAAGCGGTCGCGGCCAAGCAGGCTGCAAAGGAAATTCAACAGGCGGCCGCCCTTGAAAGTGCTCCGCCGACGAATCAGCAAATGGCGGAACAAATCGCGGGTGCGCTCGGCAAAGCTGGGATGAGCGGCTTCGACTTGGAGGTTCGCTTCCAAGAGGGCCAAGCCATGATCGGCGGCGCGGTGGCGAATCCGGCTCAGCGAGCCCGGGTCACTCAAGTCGTCTCCGGCCTGGATGGCGTTGAGAAAGTGGACAACCAAGTCACCGTGATGCCTCAAGGGGCTGTTCGTCGGCCGGTTGGCCCGCCTCCGTATGCGAATCAAGCCGCCTACGGTGGTCCTCAGATGATGCGGGCTCCGATTCACCCCGCCGCGTATCAGCAAGAGGGTGGCCCGATGCCGGGCGGTCCAATGCCCGGTGGTCCGATGCCAGGGATGCCGATGCCTCCCATGCCGATGGGCCGATCGAACGCGGGGCAGATCAACGACATGCCGAATCTGCCGAACTATGCGTGGCCCAGCTACGCCCAGTATCCGAACTCGGCGGCGGTCACTTATCCGAAGGAATACAGTGCCAGCGCGTGGCCTTACATCGGCCCGTTCTATCCGTATCCGCAAGTTCCGCTGGGCTGGCGATCGGCTCAGTTGGAATGGGACGACGGACACTGGAACCTCAACTTCCGTCCGCGCACCGAAAAGTGGTTCTGGTTCCTCAAGCCGGACAACTGGTAACGGGCATCGCAGTCTGACAGCCCCTTTCCCGAAATCTCCGAGCGTGCAGGCGCTCGGAGATTTTTTCGTTGGATGCCATCGGTGTTGAACCTGTCATGTTTTGTGAGCCGCAAGGCGCTAGCCGCGGGTTCTCGAAAGCAACCCGCGGCTAGCGCCTTGCGGCTCAGAATCGTCAAAATCGTCAGATTCACCCAAGTCGGCAGGGTTTGCCAGCCGATAGATCTCCCACGTCCCTTCCGATTCCATCCGGGAAAAGGTGTGTCTTATGAAAATCTATCGACGCCTCGCGATGCTGGTGCTGCTGGGAACGATGACGACCGCGTGCAGCGGCTGCTACGTCTTCAAGGATGCCGTGGTGACCGCCGCCGCCTACAGCAAATTCTGGATCACGACGCCACCGATCCCGGTCAGCCCGTATTACAGCCAGCAGATCGAGGACACCTACTGGGAAGAGGAACGCTACACGCGAGTCCCGATCCTGGACGCGGTCGAAGGAGAGAACGCTCCGCTCTTCTGTCTCGATCCGCCGTCGTCAGATGAAGTCGTCCGCGCGTTGCCAGACAAAGCGGCCGGAGGCTTCGCCTTCCTCGCCGAGACCGCTCGGAACAACATCCGCATCGTTGTCGAACCGATTGTGGATCGCGTCGATGAGTGCCGCTTCTATCCGCTGGCCGGTCCCGCTCGGCTGCACCACTGCCACTACAAATGCACGGTCTATTACGACAAGACAATCCGTTCGTACTGGCCCGTTCCGTTCACACACAGCGACGAGACCGAAGACGTCGTCTACATCGACCACGATCACTTGATCCGCTGCACGAGTCTGGAAGCTCCGTAATCCGAGTTGATCATATTCACTATCAGCAAGAGCCTCGGCTTCGTGGGAAGCCGAGGCTCTTTGCGTTTGATCGACTCGTTCATATTCCGCGGCTCCAAATAAGCAGCAGGCCCCCGGTTGCGATGAATGCGATTGGCAAGGCAGCCGTCGGCCAGATGAACGGCTCAGCGTATGCCATCGTCACATCAACCAATTCGCCATTGATCTCTTCTTCTGTCGTCGTCCCGAAAAGCTTCACTGGCGAGACAACATTTTCCCACACCACCTGCATGACAAGACCAAGTGTCAGTCCGACGGCCATCAAGCCGATGCCAAGGATGGTTCGCTTTTGCATGGACTCCTCCCTTGTTGATTAGGAAGTCGATCACAATTTGCCAAGCACAAATGCTGCAGTTACGGCGAATCAGAGTGTTACGGCAGTTGCACGATGTCAACCTTGGCCGGGAGATGCCGCAGGGCAAGCTGGTTTTTGAAGATGCGTAGCCTGTTCAACAAGAGGTTGGGTTTGAGGGCGTGTTCGCGGCAGAGATTGGGTGTTGATTGGTTCAAGCGGCGGGCGAGGTTGAGGGTCATGCTGCGGACGGCGTGCAGAGCACGGGCGGCGTGGCCGGTGCGGGTGCGGTTGGCGTCGTCGCCGAGGCTCACGTCGAGGACTTGGAAGCTGCGGTTCTCGATGTGCCAGCGGCCGCGCGAGTGGTCCAACAGCAGCTCGGCATTCGCGGTCGTGCGTGAGAGGCTGGTGATCGCGTAGGTCGTGCTTTCGCGAGTCGTGCCGTTGGCCAACTGGGTATGACGCTTCAGGCGGATCAACTGTTGGGCACCGGGCCAGTCGAGATACCCTTCGTCAATCGTCGCGGTCGTCGTGGTGACGGTGCGAGTTTCGATGCGACCGCGATTCTTCTCGATCGTCGTCGCGGTTTGTTGTTGCTCAAGCGATTGTTGCACTTGGTAGGGGGGAAAAGCCTTCGGGAATCACGAAGGCTTGCTGAACGTCGCGGAGAAGTTGAGGTTGGTTTCCCTTCACCGTCACGAGGTAGTCCCCCTCCTTTTCGACGATGGTCTCGCACAGTTCGCGTTGACAGTAGGCCGCGTCGGCGACGATCAACTTCCCTTTGAGGACCAACCGCTTGACCAACTCCAAGGCGACGGTCGTCTCGTGGGTGTTGGCCGGGATGGCGTGACTGGCGAGGATTCTTCCGAGCGTTCGCTGCATCCGCACCAAGACTTGCTCGGCCCGCTGATCGCCGCGTCGAGTTCCCCGCAACGTCTTGCCGTCCCAAATCTCGGCGTCGAGTGGTTCGGCGACATTCGTGGCTGCGGATGTTGTCGTTACGGATGCGGGCGTCACCGTCTTCGCAGACGGCATCGGCGGAATCTCTGAAGCTCCGCACTGCTCGACGAATTCCAGCAACAACGATTCGATTTGCTCGGGATCCAGCTCCGCCAACACGTTGGCATACGTCTGTCGCACCGGTGGCTTACGGCGAAATCCCAACAGATGCCACATTGCCGGACCATGCAACTCCAGCCACTGCACCACCGGCTGAAACCCTCGAAAACCACACAACGTGGAACACACCACAGCCGCCAACATGGCGGACAACGGATGACGCTTTCCGTAGCGCCCGCGCGGATCAGGAACTCGCTGAAGAACCTCCAGCAAGCCCCCGGCGGGCAAATGACTCACGGCAAAACCTTCCCAATACCTCCGGTCCAACAACGGCAAGACGTGCGTGCCTCACCCAAACCACGTTTTCTCTTGCGTATTCTGCGCCATACTTCCAGCAAGGCAAATTAGCTTGCCCTGCGAGATGCCGATCGTTTGGCGGGTTGGCTACAGTCCCAACATGAGCGACGTGATTGTAATTGGCGGGGGACTGGCGGGACTGGCCGCAAGCGTGGCGCTGGCCCGGATGGGCGTGAAGGTCACGTTGCTGGAGTCGCGGCCGCGGTTGGGGGGGCGGGCGAGTTCGTTTGAGGATGCGGCGACGGGGGAGTTGATCGACAACTGCCAGCATGTCGCGATGGGCTGTTGCACCAACTTCCGACACTTCTGCCGCGTGACGGGTTTGGCTCCGTACTTTCGTGATGAAGAACAACTCACGTTTGTGGGCCCGCCTGATCCGAGCGGTCGGCAGTTGCCAGAGTTTTGCCGATTCGCGGCGACGCCTTTCGTGCCGGCTCCGTTCCATTTGGGACGGGCGTTGTGGGGGTTGGGTTATCTTTCGCTTCGAGACAAGTGCGCGATTGCTCGCGGACTGTTGTCGCTGCGGGCTGCGCGACCGCAGCACGGCGATCGAACGACGATTGGCGAATGGCTCGACCGGCAGCGACAGCCGGCGAATGCGATCGAATACTTTTGGAACGTCGTGCTGGTCAGCGCGCTCAGCGAATCGTTGGACCGCATTTCGGTGGCCGCGGCGCGCAAGGTGTTCGTCGATGGCTTCCTGACGAATCGCGATGGTTGGAAGGTTTCGCTGCCGACGGTGCCGCTCGATGAGTTGTATTCCGGGACGCTCGCGCAGTGGCTGGCGGCTCATGGCGTGGAGGTGCGGTTGAAGACGGGTGTGGAACGGCTCGTGATGGAAGGCGGAGCGATCTCCGCCGTGGAACTGCGAAATCGAGAGCGGCTCGCGGCGCGGCAGTTCGTGCTGGCGGTGACTCAGCAGCGAGCGTTGTCGCTGTTGCCGGAGTCGATTCGGAATCTTCCGCAGCTTGCGACGATCGAGCGGCTGGAGACGGCTCCGATTGCCAGCGTGCATCTGTGGTTCGACAGGCCGATCACGTTGTTGCCGCATGCCGTGTTGGTGGGACGCTTGAGTCAGTGGGGGTTTAACTGGGGCGCGGGGCGAGGGGCGTGGGGCGAGAATACCTCACGGCCTCGCCCCTCCGACTACCAAGTCGTCATCAGCAATGCGAGAGAGATGGCGGAGCGGCCGCAGGCAGATGTCGTTGCTGACGTGGTCGCCGAGTTGAAGGCAATTTGGCCGTGGGCGGCGGACGCGAAGTTGCTGCACTCACGAGTCGTCTTTGAGCACCACGCGGTGTTCTCGCCGTTGCCGGGATCGGAGGAGCTTCGACCGGCTCAGCAATCGCCGATTGGAAACTTGCAACTGGCGGGAGATTGGACGCAGACCGGTTGGCCGGCCACGATGGAGGGGGCTGTGCGCAGTGGGTTCCTCGCGGCGGAAAACCTGCTGACCAAAATCGGCCGACCTGCGAAGTGGTTGCAGCCGGATCTGTAATGACTCTCCGGCGAGCGGGGCGGCGTCAGCCCCCCGGTGGTCACGGTCGCCGTAAAGAACCGGGGGGCTGACGCCGCCCCGC
>SXGT01829094.1_pt1 | contig 32338 bp, 14 predicted proteins | sample 3176221 | NCBI WGS metagenome assembly SXGT01 (sample SAMN11356862, study PRJNA531348) | freshwater metagenome | isolation source: freshwater sample F1-120 | place: China: Fuxian Lake, Yuxi | collected 2017-12-25
CGCTGGTCGCTCGTACACGTCGGGTCGGTGCCCGCGGCGAAGTCGCTCCACGACGGGTCCGCGCACGGGCTCTGGATGTCGTTACGGTGGAACGGGTTGTCGCCACCCTCGACCCGGTGACGCTTCGGAACGGCCAGCCCATTCCAGCAGGGTGCCGCGAACGGCACGTCACAGGTGCACCACGAGCCCTCGCAGGTGCAGGCGTGGCCGTCGCAGTCCCAGGTCTCGGTGCAGCCTGCGTCACCGCACGTGCAGCCGATGCCCTGTGCGTCGACGCACGCTTGGACGCACAGCCCGCCGTCGGCCTGGCAGGTCTTGGCGCATGCGCCGTCGCGGCAAATTGTCCGCGCGAGCTCAACGAGCGCCGTGCACGTGGTGGCCTGTCCGCCAATCGTGCACGCTCGGCGGATCGTATTGTGGTGGATGTTGTTCTCGACGGGGGGGATCGTCCGGGCGAGAAAATCGACTGTCGGTGGCGCCCACGATGTCCAGGTAGACAAAGGTGCGGTCACGGGCACGGGAACGATCACGGGAGCGACGACACTTGCGAGCACGACCCCTGCGCCGTTGTTGATCAGCAGGTTGTGGTGAATCTCGGAGTTGAATGCCCCCCAGAGCGTGAGCCCGCGCGGGCTCTTTTGGATCCGATTATTGTCGACCTCCGACATGCGCGCGGTGGCCAGTCCGGCCGGGATCACATCGGCAAACGTGGGTACATGCCCCAGGATCAGCGCGTCCGCCGAAGGTCCTTCGGGCACCGCGACCAGTCCTGGCAGCGGACCGTCGATCAGCGAGTTCGTGACCCGCTCCCCCGCGCCCCCAAGGAAAATCGCCGCGGTGACGTTGCTGTGGTGGTGGGACAGGACGACGCTGGGATCCGCTGGGTCGGCGGGCTGCGCGATGGACCCGCTGATAATCGTCCTCAGCGTCCACTGATCAGTGACGATTCCCGTACCGTTGTGATGAGTCTTCGAATTGCGAATGGTCAGCTTCCGTGTGGGTCCAACGTCGAACGTCGAGTCCGACTTCTCCTTGATGGTCGAGGACGCGATGATGCCCGCGTACCGACTCAACGTCGCCTCGGTGCGCTCGACCAACCCCGTGCTGGTTCCCGCGACCCAGATGCCGATGTCATTGCCGACGACTTCGACGTCCTTGGCCACGATCTCGAACGTCCCGGTGCCGAGCGCGTAGGTCGCTGGGACCGTGCACATGATCCCGGGCAAGAAGATGCTGCTTGCTCATGAAGAACCTCCCCTGTCCGGAGAACCTACGCGCGGGGCGTGCTGGCGTCAATCGTTGGATTGGAGAGACCGTCCGACGAGTCCGGTCGGTGTGACGCCGAAGCCCTCACCGGGGTCGCTTCCGACGCCCGGCCGTGCTACCCCTGACGCGTGCTCGCTCACGTCCCCGTCATGCTCTCCGAGGTCCTCGCGTTTCTCGAGCCCGCGCGGGGCGGTCCCGTCTGGGATCTCACCCTGGGCGGGGCAGGGCACCTGCGTGCGTTTCTCACGGCGGCACCGGCCGGAACCGCGGCTATTGGCTTTGACGGCGACCCCATCGCGCGCGAGCGTGCAGCCGATCTTCCGACCCGTGTCGAGGTGGGCGACCTCCTGCACCTGCGTGCGCTGTCCGCCAGTTGGCCACGGCCGCGCGCCGTACTGTGCGACTTCGGCCTCTCATCGCTCCAAGTCGACGATCCGGCGCGCGGGTTCAGCTATCGGCTCGATGGCCCGCTGGATATGCGCATGAACCCCACGGACGGTCCCACGGCGTCGGAGTGGCTCCAGGACGTCTCGCAGCGTGAGCTGGAGTCCATCCTCCGCGATTACGGCGAAGAGCGCTATGCAGGGCGGATCGCGCGGGTCATCAAGGAGAGCCTTCCCCTGGACACGACGACCGCGCTGGCCGACGCCGTCGTGCGCGCCGTGGGGTCCCATCGGGATCGGACCCACCATCCGGCGCGGCGGACGTTTCAGGCCGTGCGAATTGCCGTAAACCAAGAGTACGAGCGCATCGAGATGGCGCTCCGTGTCGCCATGGAGGCGCTGCTGCCGGGCGGGCGGCTCGTGGTGCTGTCGTATCACTCCGGCGAGGACCGCATCGCCAAGGTCTTGTTTCGCGAGGCGGGGCACGCAGGCCAGGTCCAGCTCCTCACAAAGCGGCCGCTCGAGCCCAGCGACGCGGAGTGCGAGACGAACCCGCGGGCGCGCTCCGCCAAGCTGCGTGCCGTCGAGCGCGTGGCAGACTAGCGTGCTGCGGGTCGGTTATGTCCAGACGGAGTTCCCGTCGCTCACCGAGTCGTTCGTGACGACCGAGCTGACGCTTCTCGAACGGCGCGGCGTGACCGTCGTCCCTTTTAGCGTCACGGCGCCAACCTTCCCCGACGTGCTCGACGCGGAGGCCCGCGCCTGGCTCCCGCGCGTCCGACGGCCGGCCGCCCGCGACGTCCTGGCGCTCAGTCCCGCGGCTGTGAACTCCGCACTCCCCACGGTCACCCGTCGCAGCGAGCGAACCGCCGTCACGCTCGGCGGGTGGCTCGGGCTCCCGTTTGCGGCCGCCATCGCCGAGACCATGCGCCGCGAGGACCTCACGCATCTGCATACCCACTTTGCCGGAGGTAGTGCGCACCTGGCGCAGATCGCCGGCCGCATTGCCGGCCGACCGTTCAGCGTCACGGCCCACGCCTACGACGTCTATTCCGTCGCGGAGAGCGCATGGCCCACCCTCCGCGAGCGCCTGGAGGCCGCGGCGTTCGTGCGTGCCAGCCACGCCTCTCTGGCGGAGCGCCTGCGCCAGATCGCGCCGAAAGCCACGGTGCATGTGCTCCCGACGCCGCTCGATCTCGACGACCCCAGACTGGCGTGGCGCGCCCCGCGCGACGACATCGACGTCCTGCAGCTCGTCACCGTCGCGCGGCTCGTCCCAAAGAAGGGGCTCGATTTGCTCGCCCCGCTCATCGCCGCACTCGCCGAACGCGGCGTCCGCGCCCACTGCACCGTGGTTGGCCCAGGCGATCCGCGTGGCGTCGGCGCGGTCGGCGTTACGTGCCTCGGCCCACGCTCTCGGGAGGAGACCCTCGCTCGCGTGCGCTCCGCCGACGTGATGGTGCTGCCGTGTCGCGTCACGTCCGACGGTGATCGCGACGGTGTGCCGTACGCACTGCTCGAGGCCATGGCGATCGGCCTTCCGTGCGTCTCGACCGCGGTGGCCGGGCTACCGGAGCTCTTCGACGGAGCACTCGCGCCGTGGCTCGCGCCGCCCGATGATCTCGTGGCCCTGGCAGACCGTGTCGCGCAGCTCGCGACCGAGGCCACCACCCGTGCCGAGGCCAGCGACACCGGCCGCGCGCGCGTCGAAGAGCGCTATGGCGCAGGCCGCATCGCGGAGCTCATCGCGCTCTTTTGAGCCTGCCAGATGCGCCGCCGAAGCCAGCCGCCCACGAGCGCACCGACCGCCAGCACCAGCGACCAGGGTACCGCGCCGCGTGACGGGCCTGGGGCGCAGCCCGACGTCTCGACGACCTCGCGGATGGACGGCACACCGCCGTCGGCGCCTGCAATGACGTCCGCATTAACACTCGCGCCACCGTCGCCACCCTTGCCGCCCACGTCCGTCGCGCTCGCCGTCTCGGCCCCCGTCACGCTCTCGGAGCCCAACTCCGCCGTGCCGCCGTCCGGAGCGGGCCGATCGACCGCGTCGCCCGCGCTCCCTCCGGAGGTGCCTGCGTCGGACCCGCCGCTACACTCGGGAATCGCAGCGTGCTGGCATCCAGCGACCGCGTCGCAGCTGTCCGTCGTGCACCCGTCGGCGTCATCGCAGCTCTCGGTGGCACCCGTCGGATTGCCGCAGCTGTCCGTCCAGACGCGCGTGAGGCCGTCACACAGCGCCTTCTTAGGCCCACCGCACGGGTCCTCGCACCCGTCGGCGCCGACGAGCGGCAAGAACAGGCACTTGCCGGCCGAGCAGCCATCCGTGGTGCAGGGGTTGCCGTCGTTGCAGCTCGTCGCGACGCTCAGCGGTCGGTCGCAGCCGTCGAATGCGACGACGTGGCCCTTGAAGCACGCGACGTAGCCCGGCTTGGGGCAGGCCGCCTCGGCCGTGGGGCAGCCGGGCTTTCCGACCAACGTCTCGAGCGTGCAGCTGTTGCTCAACGTGTCGCAGGTGCCCTTCGTGCACCCGGTTGGATCGTCGCCACAAACGAACGTGCCCGTCCCGCCCGTCGCACAGTCGCTCTGAACGACGATGGCATTGCCGTTGACGCACGCGCCTAGCGCTGGGAGGCCGCAGGTCATACAGTCCGCCTTGGTCGCCGGCGCGTGCACGCACTGTCCACCGGCACAGCTGTCGGTCGTGCATGGCTTGCCATCGAGGCAGCTCATGATGACCTCGCCGGGCTTGCCGCAGCTATCGAGCCAGACGAGGTCCGTCCCCACACAGCCCTCCGCGACCTTGGGAACGCAGCACTGCGGGTCGGCGCTCTTCACGTGGGTGCACGTCTTGAGGGCGGCGTCACAGCCGTCCACGGTGCACGGATCCTTGTCATCGCAGTCCTGCGCGAGGCCCGTGGGGATCTCGCAGTCATCGACCCATACGAGCTGGCTGTCCTTGCAGACCTGCTTGACCTCCAGCGGCCCTTCGTGGACGTGGACACACTGCGCGGCCGACTCGTCACACGTGTCGGTGGTGCACGGGTTCTGGTCGTCGCAGTCCTCGGCGAGGTGACTCGGGTGCCCGCACTCGTCGAAGTACATGAGCACGGCGCCAAAGCACTGCGTCTTGGCCTCCTTGTTCTGGCAGCACGCGGGCGAGTCGGACTTGGTATGGAGACACACGCCTGCGGCCGCGTCACAGACGTCGATCGTGCAGGCGTCCGCGTCGTCGCACGTCGTCGTGGCCGTGACGTTCTTGCAGCCGTCGAGCGTGACCAGCGTGTTGGCCTGACAGGAGGTGGAGGCATTCGCAGGCGCACAACAGAGTGGCGACTTGACGGCTTCGTGCGCGCAGGTGGCTGTCTGCGGTTCGCACAGATCGAGCGTGCAGTCGTCCTGATCGTCGCAGCTCTCGAGCACCGCCGTCTGGCTGCCGCACGTGTCGACCGCGACGACGACGTTGCCGTTGCAGGCCGCGCCGCCCGGCTGACACTTGCACTTCGGATCGTTGGACTCGACGTGGTTGCATGCCTTGGTCACCGCATCACAGCCGTCGATCGTACAGACCTTCTTGTCGTCACAGTCGTCCGCCACCTCACTGGCGTTGCCGCAGTCGTCCATCCAGAACAGCTTGTTGTCCTTGCACACCTTCCCCACATGCGTGCACTTGCACGGGGGGCCGTCGTTCGGCGTATGGGAGCACTCCAACTTGACCGGATCGCACAGATCGAATGTGCACGGGTCTACGTCATCGCACGCGGTCTTCTTTCCGGTCGGGTTGTCACACAGATCGACCTCGACGAGCGCGTTGCCTTGGCAGACCGTCTTCGTCCCGTCCTTGCAGTGGCACTGAGGCGCGGTGGACGGCGTGTGCCCGCACGCCTTCGACGCGGCGTCGCAGGTATCGATGGTGCACGGATTGCCATCGTCGCAGCTCTCCTGAATGCTGATGACGTTGTTGCACGAGTCGATGATCGCGACCGCGTTGTCGAGGCACTTCGGCTGCGGATCGACGCACGGCGGGCACGCGACCGTGTCCGGTGCGTGGGTGCAGACGCCGAGACCCGGATCGCAGGCGTCGATGGTACACGGCGTGCCGTCGTTGCAGTCCTCCACCATCGGCGACAGATTGCTGCACGAGTCCTTCTGGTAGAGCTTGTTGCCGTCACAGAACCAGCCAACATAGGGCTGGCAGCAGGCGGGGGTCGTCACCTTGGCGTGGAGGCAGCCCGCAGTCGAGCAGCTGTCGGCCGTGCAGCCGTTGCCGTCATCGCACCCCTCGAGGAGCGCCCCGATGCCGCCGCACGAGTCCGTCCAGTGCAGGTTGCCGTTGTGGCAGGCCTTGGCCGCGTTGGCCGTGGGCTGGTGCGAACAGACGCTGTTTGCGCACCCGTCGACCGTGCAGCCGTTGCCGTCGTCGCAGCTCTGCAACATGCCCCCCACGTTGCCGCACGAGTCCACGAAGTGCACGTGGCCGTTCATGCACGTCGTCGACGTGTTCGGCACAGGGTTGTGATAGCACTGACCGGAGCCCCCGCAGCCGTCGACCGTACACGGGTTTCCGTCATCGCAGTTCTCCGCTAGCCCCAGGTCGAACCCGCACGCGTCAATCCAATGGGCCGTATTGCCGGCGCAGACCTTCCCGACATTGGGCGCGCAGGTCGTCACGCCGACGACCACTCGGAACGCGTCGACGTAGCCAAAGGCGGACTTGAGGCCCGAGTCGTACAGCACCTTCGCGGTGAGCTTGTTGACCTCATCCCAGGTCCACGAGGCCTGCGTGCTCGACACGTCGATCTCGATCCAGGCGTACGAGGTGTTGGAGAACGTCTTGGTCTTCCCCGCGACCGCAAGCTTGGCGGTGAGCTGGCTGCTCGCAACCTTGGCCCGGACGCCCACCTTCACGCTCGTGATGAGGTCGTTTCCCGGCGGATCGCAGACCCCAAAGCCCGTGCAGGAGAGCGAGTCGCCGTCGTCCAGTCCGGGGCACTCCGAGTGGATGTCGTTGTCGGCACCCTCGGCGCGGTCCTCCCAGTTCCAGCCATTGTCGATGGAGACGGCGCAGCTCGAGGCGTACTTCGTCATCGTGGGTCCGGGGAGCGAACCGCAGGTGCCGACGGCGTCGGCCGGGAGCGGCGCGAAAAATGCGATCGCGGCGACGCTCAAAAGCGCCACCCGACGGGCGCGCACCAGCAGGCACGCGAGAAGCACCAGAACCGCACCGAGCGAGCCCCGCTGTCCTGGGGCGCAGCCGTCGCTCCCCGACGACGTCGTCACGAAGTCGCCGACATCGTCCTTGGCGAGGGTCGCCTCCGCGGTCACCGAAAGCTCGGCCTTCCCGGGCTCGGACGTCGCTCCGGCATCGCTCGTTGGCGCCAGCTCCGCCGTGGGGCTCTCTGAGACCTCCGCACCCGCGCTCACGTCCCCGCCCGCGTCGGCTCCCGGTCCGACGACGTCGTTGCACTCCTTCGCGGTGCTCTTGACGTGGATGCACGCCACGGTCTTGGCATCGCAGGTGTCTACCGTGCACTCATCGCCGTCGTCACACGCCGCCGCGAGCCCAGCAGGCTTGCCGCAGCCATCGAGCCAGCGCAGCTCGGTGCCCTGGCAGACGAGCGTCGTCGGACCTCCGCAGTCTCCGCCGGGCCCGGGCGTCCCGCCGCAGTCGGCGATGTCCAAGGTCGTGTGATAACAACTCACGGAGTCCGGGTCACAGTCATCGCTCGTGCAGGCGTTGGCGTCGAGGCAGCTTTCGACGACGCTCGCCGGCTTGCCGCACGCATCGAGCCACTGGATCGACTTCCCGACGCATGCCTTGACCGGAGCCGAGCCGCAGGTCTCCTCGGTCGTGCAGCTCGGGTCCGCCACTGCCACGTGGGTGCACGCCGCAGTCGCCGTGTCACAGCCATCGGCGGTGCACGGATCTCCGTCATCGCACGGTACGGCGACACCGGTGGAGGTATTGCACGAGTCGACCCACACGACGTTGCCGTCCTCGCAGCGCGTCGACGCGTTGGGCTTGCACGTGTCGCACTCGGGCAGCTGGGCGGACTTGTGCGTGCACGCGAGCGTCGACGGATCGCAGGTGTCCAAAGTGCACGCGTCCTTGTCCGCACACGCCTCCGCGATCTCGAGCGTGACCTTGCCGCCGCAGTCGTTGACCCAGACCACGTTGCCCCCAAAGCAGGCCTTGCCGACCTTGAGCGTGCACGCCGCGCAGCCCGCGCCCGTAGCGACGAGGTGATAGCAGGCGTTCACGGCACCGTCGCAGCCGTCGGTCGTGCACGGGTCGGCGTCGTCACACGTCTCGACCACGGCTCCAAACGCGCCACACGAGTCGACAGAGACGACATTGCCGTCGACGCAGGTGACCGAGGCGTTCTTCTCGCAGGGCTTGCAGTCGAAGGAGTCGACCGGGTGATGCGCGCAGGTGACGCCGGTCGCCGCCGGAAGGCAGACGTCGAGCGTGCAGTCGTCGCCGTCCTCGCAGGAGCCGGCGATACCACCGACGTTTTTGCACGAGTCGACCCACAGGATCGCGCCACCCGCGCAGGCCTTCTCGACCTCCGGGACGCACGTCTTGCAGCCGGGGGCGTCGCTCGGCGTATGGACGCACGCCTTCGTGGCCGGATCGCACGCGTCGATGGTGCAGCCCTCGCCGTCATCGCAGCTCTCCGCGAGCGAGAGCACGTTGCCGCAGCCATCGGCATCGACCAGCAGCCCGGCGAAACACGTGAGCCCGCCGGTGCCCGTGCAGCCCTTGCACTCGATCGCGCCCGACGGTGCGTGCTTGCATGCGATGGTGTTCGGATCGCACAGGTCGATGGTGCACGGGTCCCCGTCATTGCACACCTCGGCGAGCTCCGTGGAGTTGCCGCACCCGTCGACCCACATCAGCACTCCGGCAAAGCAGGTCTTCCCCGCGTGCGGAGGGCAGGCCTTGCACTGGGGCGCGTCCGAGGCCGCGTGCGTGCACGTCAGCGTCTCCGTGTCGCAGGTGTCGAGCGTGCAGGCGTTGCCGTCGTTGCACGCCTCGACGACTGCGCTCGGATTGCCGCACCCGTCGAGCCACAGCACGTCGCCCCCCAGGCACACCTTCTTGGCCTTGGGAGCGCACCCCGCCGTACAGCTCGGGCCGGGCGCGTAGACGTGAAGGCACTGCGTCGCCGCGGCGTCGCAGAGATCCAGCGTGCACGGGTCCGCGTCGTCGCAGCTCTCGAACAGCTCGCCCGTGTTCCCGCACGCATCCACCCACGTGAGCCCGCCGCTGGCGCAGATGGTCGCGGCCTTGGGCGTGCAGTCGAGGCAAGCCGGCGATTGTGTGTCCTTGGCGTGGGTGCACTTCCCTTGGGCGCACCCGTCGGTCGTGCACGGCAGACCGTCGTCACAGCTCTGGACCAGCCCGTCCACGTTGCCACAGCCGTCGTAGCTCACGAGGTTTACGCCCAGGCAACCCACGGAGGCAGCGGGAGGGCAGGGCTTGCACGCGCCCGTGACAATCGGCGTATGGCCACACTTTGCCAGGCCGCCGTCGCAGAGATCCAGGGTGCACGGGTCTCCGTCGTCGCAGGTGTCGGCGATGCCATCGACGACGCCGCACGAGTCGAGCCAAAGCAGGGTGCCGCCGAGGCACTCCTTGGACGCCTTCGGTGTGCAGACCTTGGGTGGCACGCACGTGGGATCGGTGACCTTGGCGTGCGTGCACGTCAGGGTGCCCGGGTCGCAGGCGTCCGTCGTACACGCGTTGCCGTCCTCGCAGAGCTCGAGCACCGACCCAAGATTTCCGCAGCCGTCTTGCCAGGTTACAGAGCCCGCGTTGCAAACCTTCTTTACGTTTGGCGTGCACGAGATGTACGTCACGCTCACACGAAATGCATCGACCCACACGTCGCTGTCGACGAAGCCGCCCGGGTGCGAGTGCAGCCCGACGGTGGCCTTCAGGTGCTTCACCTGGTCCCACGTCCAGCCTTCGGGGTGCAGGCTCGAGACGTCGAGCTCGTCCCACGCGAGCTTCTCGTGTGAGAACGTCGTGGTCTTCGTGCCCACGGTCAGCTTGAGCTTCACGGCGTACTTGCCACTTTGATACTGCACCTTGGACTTCACGGCGACCTTCACGCTCTGAATGACGTCGCTCCCGGTCGGATCGCAGGTGCCGAAGCTCGTTCCGGTCAGCGTCTCGCCCTTGTCGAGGTTCGGACACGTCGCAAACGTGCCGTTGTCCTTGTCCTCGGCCAGAGACTCTTTGTCCCAGCCCTTGGGGCTCGAGACCGCGCCGGCATAGCGCACCATCGTGTTGGGACCGGGGCCGGGAGACGGGCAGAGATCCGGCGGCTTGGGGCACGGCGTACCACAGCCGTCGTCTTGGCCCTCGGTCTTCCCAGTACACGTCGGCGTGCATGGCGGCTTGGGGCACTTGCCGCCGCAGCCATCGTCCTGGCCCTCGGCCTTGCCCTGACAGTCGGCCACGCAGCCGGGACACTTGCCGCCGCAGCCGTCGTCGGCGCCGCCGGCCTTGCCATCGCAGGCAGGCGTGCAATTGCCGCAGAAGCCGTTGCAGCCATCCGGCGCGCCGTTGGTCTTGCCGGCGCAATTGGGCTGGCACTCGGTGCAGGCCTTGAGCGTCCAGAGCACCGCGTCGGCCTCGTCGGACTTGCCGTCGTTGCCGTCGAGGAGCACGTAGCCCTTGCCCGGCTCGAAGTAGTGGGTCCCGAGGTCCGCATAGACCGGGCCCACGCTGGCTTCACCGACCAGCCCTTGACTTTGATTGACGATGTAGCTTTGCGGCGCGCCCTTGGCCGGATAGACCCAGAAATCCGCGGCGTTGGTCCGATTTCCCGTCGCGCGAAAGATGGCCTGCACCCGATAGAGTCCCTTGACCGTGAGCTTCGGCACCCACTTCGCCGTGCCCTTCGAGGTCTTGGTGCCCGAGTACTTCGTGAGGTAGCGGTAGTTCGAGCCGATGTTCTGCCCTTGAAACGTCCACGTCGTCCACGAGCCGCCGGTCTCGAAGTAGTTCGGTCCCTTGCCCGCGGTGTCGTTGTCGATCTGCGACTTGGCGCCGATGGGACACTGCGGCGTGGCCTTCGGCGGCTTGGGTGGCGGCTCGCCGCAGAGCTCCGTCACGGCAAAGGGCGCCATCGTGGCCAGGATCTTCGCGGACATGTCGTCTGCCGAGGGCTCATAGTCCTGCGTGAGCCAGGAGCCGCCCATCAGATCCTTCTCCAGGAACTCGAAGTGCGTGTGTCCGACGCCCGAGCCGTCACCAAAGGCCGCCTGCATGAGCTTCTTCGTCCACGCCGCGCGATCGGTGTCACTCCAGCCGTTCTTGAGCGCGGTCTGCGACTTCTCGCCGTCATTCGAGATGATGACGGGCTTCTTCGAGCCGCCGAAGCTGCCCGCGGTCGACAGCGACGTCCCATCCGCGAGGTGGACGGAGAGGAGGTCGACCTTGGACGAGTTCTTCAGCGACGCGTACGGACCGTTGAAGGAGATGACCTTGCTGCCGGTCTTGCCAGGCGCGTTCAGCAGCGCGTGGAGCTCGTCGGCGACCGCGAGCAGGAAGCCCTCGTCGCCCCAGCTCGTCTTAGGCTCCGGCTCGTTCATCAGCTCGTAGATGACGTTGTTTCGACCATCCAGGGTGTCGACGATCTTCTTCAGCAGCGGCTTGTTGACCTCCTTCCAGACCGGGGGCGACCCGTCCATGCTGTCGATGTCCGAGGGTCCGGCGCAGTAGTTCTTGTCCGTATTGTTCGCGTTGTTGTAGGCGTTGTTCGGCCAACGAAGCGGATTCCCCGGGTCGAGCCCCGACGTGTCGAAGATGTTCACCTGGACGATGACGCCGCGCTTTTCCGCGTAGGCGGTGAAGTCCTTGAGGCGGGCCCAGAACGCCGGGTCGTAGGCGCTCAGCTGCCACTTCTTCCACGAGCCGGCCCACGGCATGAGATCATGGGTCCAGTGGTAGATGACCCAGATACGGCAGAAATTGAGCCCCGAACGCGTCAACGTGTCGATGTACTGCTCGTAGTCGAAGCTCGACTCCGTGACCATGCCGTAGTCACCATAGCCGACCAGCCGAATGGGCTTGTTGCAGTAGTAAAGCTTGCCCCCCTTGGCCTCGAGGGCCTGGGCGCCCGCGTGCGTGGAAGTGAGGACAGCGAGCGCGAGCCAGGTGACGACGAGTCGTGACATGCAACCTCCCAAGAGCTTGAGGGGAGCTTAACACGCCGGCTGGTCGCGTTGCACGTGCGCCATGGCCAACGCCGCGGTCGCTGGGGCGCCCAAAGAGGTTGACCCTCGGGACGTTTCGCCCTAGCCTCGACCGATGCGAAAAGTAGCGCTGTCCAGTTTTGACACGCGGCGGCTTGCCGTCGTCGGGCTCACTCTCTTCGGGCTCTCGTGTGGCGAGGCCGATGCCCCGGTCGACCTCACCACGCCACCCGAGCAGACCGAGGCCACCTGTGAGGACGGCGGCAAATGCGACACGGCGACCACGACGGGGCCCGTCGAGACGTTCGACTACATCGTCGTGGGTTCGGGCGCCGGCGGCGGGCCGCTGGCCTCGAACCTGGCGCGCGCCGGCTACAAGGTCCTGCTGCTCGAGGCGGGCGAGGACACGGGCGGCAAGATGAGCTACCAGGTGCCCGCGTTCCACACGGTCTCGACCGAGGAGCCCGACATGCGGTGGGACTTCTTCGTCAACCACTACTCCGACCCGGAGCGCGCGGCCAAGGACCCCAAGCTCGTCAAGACGAAGGACGCGAGCGGCAAGAGCGTCGCCAAGGGCATCTTGTATCCACGAGCGGGCACCCTCGGAGGCTGCACCGCGCACAACGCGATGATTACCGTCGCGCCGCACGAGCGCGACTGGAACGACCTGGCCGTGATGACCGGCGACTCGAGCTGGTACGCCAACAACATGCAGCGGTACTTCGAGCGGGTGGAGCGCAATCGGTACCTGTCGCAGACCCACGACGACGTGAAGGGTCACGGCTTCAACGGGTGGCTCCAGGTCGAGCGCGCCGATCCCAAGATTGGCATCAAGGACACCAAGATCGCGCGCATCCTGACCGCCGCGGCCGCCGAGTTCGTCGAAGACGGCGACGGCTGGCTGTTCAACCTCTTCGACGCCGCGCGCGAGGTCCTGGGCGTGCTGTCGCGCGATCTCAACAAGATGGGTTGGCAGCGCGATCAGGCGGAGGGCCTGTTCAGCATCCCGCTGGCGACCAATGGTGGCCGTCGCAACGGCACGCGCGAGCGCATCCTCGACACGGTCGGCAAGGGCTACCCGCTCACGGTGCGGACCAAGTCGCTCGTGACCAACGTCACCTATGGCGCCAAGGAAGGGAAGCTGCAGCGCGTAAACGGCGTAGAGTACTTCGAGGGCGGCAAGCTCTACCGAGCGGATCCCCGCTCGGCGGGCACGGCCACCCCGACCAAAAAGAAGAAGGTCCTGGCCTCCAAGGAGGTCATCTTGTCCGCGGGCGCGTTCAACACGCCGCAGCTGCTCAAGCTGTCGGGCATCGGCCCCAAGGCGGAGCTCAAGTCGCTCGGCATTCCGCTCAAGGTGGACCTGCCGGGCGTGGGCAAGAACCTCCAGGATCGCTACGAGGTGGGCATCGTCTCCGAGGTCGGCGGCGAGTTCTCGGCCATCAAGGACTGCACCTTCAAGGGTGGGCCAAGCGACCCGTGCTACATCGACTGGCAGGTCGGCAAGGGCGGCTACACCGTCAACGGCGGCGTCGTCGGTATCGTCAAGAAGTCCCCCGAGGCGGACGCGGATCCCGACCTGTTCATCTTTGGACTGCCGGGCAACTTCAAGGGATATGTCCCGGGCTACTCCGCGGTCGCGCTGGCGGACAAGAGCCACTTCACGTGGGTCATCCTGAAGGCGCACACGCACAACAAGGCAGGCGAGGTTCGGCTCCGGTCGCGCGATCCGCGGGACACGCCCCTCATCGATTTCCACTACTTCGACGAAGGCGACTGGCAGAAGAACGAGGACGTTCGGGACCTCTACGCCATGGTGGACGCCGTCGGCTTCGCGCGGCGAATCATCAAGCGCTCGCACTCACTCATGCCGTTTGGTTACATGAAGGAGGTCTATCCGGGCCCCAGCGTGGACACCGAGGACAAGGTGGCGTCCTTCATCAAGAACGAGGCGTGGGGCCACCACGCCTGCGGTACCGCGCGCATCGGCAAGGACGGCGATCCCATGGCCGTGCTCGACAGCCGCTTCAAGGTGCGCGGGACGAAGGGCCTGCGCGTCGTCGACGCGTCCGTCTTTCCGAGCATCCCGGGGTTCTTCATCGTCGTCCCGGTCTACATGGTCAGCGAGAAGGCGAGCGACGTCATCCTCGAGGACGCCAAGCTCAAGTAGCCGGGGCTACGCCAGGACCTTGACCCACTCGGGGACCAGGGTCGTCAGCGGCCCGCCCGCGATGAGCCAGCACTGGTGCGCCGCGCGTGTGATGGCGACGTGCAAGAGGTGCCGCGCGTCGTCGGATTCGCCAAACGTGAGCCCATCGGCGTCAAAGATGACGACGTAGTCGAACTCCAGCCCTTTGGCCTGGCGCACATCGGCGACGTCGATGCCGGGCACGAACGGGAAGTCGAAGTCCCGCACGCGCCGGAGCCGTGGCAGGTCCGCGTGCGTCAGGTGCTCCCAGATGGACTCGGCCTGATACTCGTACCGCGTCAGGACGGCGATGCTGGCGTTGGGCTCCTCATCGGTCAGGCTGCGCAGCGCATCCGACAAGAAGATGGCGGCCTCGCCGCGACTCATGAACTCGAAGGCCTCGACGGGCGCACCCTCGCGCGGCACATGCGCCCGCTCGCCCGGCGCCATGTGGCCCAAGACATGATCGGCGACCTCCATGATCTGCGCTGTGGACCGATAGCTCACCTTGAGCGTGGCGCGCCGCGTGTCCTCGAGCCGCAGCACCCGCAACAGCTGCTCGAAGCTCTCGAAGCCGTTGTCGCCCATGATCTTCTGGGCCTCGTCGCCCGCAAACGTGATGGGCTTGCCCTTGCCCAACAGCTCTGTCAGCACCGACACCTCGACCGGTGAGAGATCCTGGACCTCGTCGACGACGAGGTGCGTGAGCTTGATCGGCTGCTTCTGCTTGTCCCGCAGCGGCCCGCGCATGAGCTGCCAGAGGCGGACCAAGATCGTGTCATCTTCCGGGTCGAGGCGGGGCGGATCGTCGTCGTCTGGCGTGCGCTCGTCTGGATCGTCTTCCCCAGCCTGAACCTCCACCTCGTCGGCGTCACGATGCTCCCGGCGAAAGTGCATCCGCGTATTCCACCGGAGGAGCTGCGCGAGCTCGCTATCCGAGAAGGCCCCCGGCGCAAAGCGATTGATCTGGGCCAGCCACTCGCGATCGGTGAACAGCTCGCTGAACAGCTCGTAGGGGTGCTTGCGCTGATGGGTATAGGCCGCGTGCGCCAACATCGGCACGAGCGCCCAGTGGAGCTTGTAGCGCGTGACGACGGCCGGCGTGTCGTCCGCATGTAGAATCGGCAGGTGGGGATAGTGACGCCGGCACAGCTCCCGGATGAGGTGATCGTAGGTGCGGACGTGCACGCCTGTCACGCCGAGCGCAGGCAGCACCTTGGAGACGTAGACCGCCAACGCCTTTGAGTAGACGACGATCAGCATGTTCTCGGGGGCGAACTTGCGCGGCTCGGCGAACGCGAGCCACGCCATCCGGTGCAGCGCGACCGTCGTTTTGCCGGAGCCCGCCGCGCCGGAGATGGCGACCACCCCGGACTTGGGGTCGGTGATGAGCTTGAACTGCTCGCTGTCGAGCAGGCCCGCGATCTCCGGAAGAAGCTTGTCCTGACGCACTGCAGCGTTGGTGCCCATGACGGGCTTCATGCCCTCGGGACGCAGTGCGCGCCCCGCGCCGCCGTGCATACCGCCGAGCGCACCCAAGGCCTGCCAGTCGCCGCCGGTGCGTACATACGTGCCCTCGTGATCGCTGATGCGTACGAGCTCGCCGTCCTGAATGGTGACCGTGCGCCGCACGAGGATCTCGCCCGAGCGCTCCTTGTCGGCCAGCGTGATCTCGTAGTCGTCTCCCACCTGACGCTGATAAAACAGCCTCGAAATCGGCGCGTTGCGCCAGTCCACGATGCGGACTCCGCCGGAGATGAACGTCTGCTTGCCGATGAGCACATCCATGCGCTTGCCGGCCGCGTCGTCCTCGAGCGCGAGGTGGCCGAAGTACGGGTTCTGCGGATCGACCGGCAGCTCGTGATGCTTGGCGCGTGCAACCGACAGGCTGGCCACGCGGTCCATCTGCTCGAGCAGCGAGGCCTGATCTTCGGCCAGTCGCGCTTCTGAGAGGCTATCGCGCAGCCGAACCAGCTCCTGATCGTAGGCGCCGAGCTTGGCCTCCGGACGGCGTCCCGCCAGCGCGCGCTTGACGTGGGACAGCAGGCGCTCCTCCTCGATGACCGCGGGAGACGGCGTCACGACGAGCTCCGTCGGCGTTGCGGCCGCGCTCATTCCGCTTCGAGCCAGGCCTTGTACGCGTCCAGCGAGAACGGACGTCCCAGGAAGCGCTTGACCAGCTCGGCGGCGTCCTCCGCGCCCCCCGGCTCCAAGATCGCCTCGCGGTATGCGCGCGCCGTCTTGGGGTTCTGGATGCCTTCCTTCTGAAAGCGCGTGAAGATGTCCTTCGCGTGAGCGAGCGACCATTGGTAGGTGTAGTACATGGAGCTATAGCCGATGAGGTGCTCGAAGTTGGCGTAGATGTGCGTTCCCTCGGTCTGCGGAAACGGACTGTATTTCTTGTACATCTCGGCCGTGAACGTCTCGAGCGTGAGCTTGGCCGGATCCCGCGAGTGCACGTGAAAGCTGTAGCTCGCATAGAAGAGCTGCCGCATCACGTCGACGCCCTTCCCGAACTCCTCGGCCGCCCGCATCTTCTTGACCAACGCCGCCGGAATGGCCTCGCCCGTGTCCACGTGCTTGGCAAAGCGCTGGAGCACGTCCACATCCCAGGCCCACTCTTCGAGGAGCTGCGACGGCGCCTCGACGAAGTCCCACTCGCAGGCCGTGCCGTTCAGGGCCACCCACCGCGTCCGCTGCGCCAGCAGGTGGTGCACGAGGTGCCCGAACTCGTGAAAAAACGTCGTGACCTCGCCGTGCTCCATGAGCGCCTTGCCATCGCCCACCTTGGGATCGGCGAAGTTGCACACGAGCGACGCGACCGGGATGCGCTCGCCGGCGATGCCGGTCTCTAGCCCGAACTGCGCGGCATGCTTGAACTTGTCGGCGCGCGGGTGCATGTCCAGGTAGAACTTGCCGATGAGCTTGCCGTCCTGCTCGAGGCCAAAGGCCTTGACGTCGGCATGCCACACCGGCTCGGACTTGAGGCGCACGAACTTCAGCCCAAAGAGCTCCGAGTACAGGTCCAAGATGCCTTGCTCGACCTTGGGGTAGCTGAAGTAGGGCCGCACCGCGCGCGCGTCGAAGTCGAACTTCTGCTCGCGGACCTTGCCGACATAGTAGAAGCGATCCCACTCCCGAAACGCGTCGGCCTTGGGGTCGTCTTGCTTCTTGCGCGCCAGGACCTGCGCCACGTCCTTCTCGAGCTTTGGCCGTAGGATCTTCTCCAGGTCGTCCAGAAAGCCCGCGATGGTCTTGGCGTTCTTGACCATCTTGTCCTCGGCCTGATAGGCGGCCCACGTCGCGTGTCCGAGCGTCGTCGCCAGCTCGTGACGCAGCGCAAGCACCTTCTCGAGCAGCGGCTTGTTCTTGGGGTCGCCCCGGCTCAAGAACTGCTGGTAGAGCGCCTTGCGCAGCGCGCCGTCCTCGACGTACGTCTGAAAGGGGTAAAAGTCCGGGTAGTCGGTCGTGATGCGGATCTTGCCGTCCTTCGGCGCGTGCGCCTTCAGGTAGTCCTCCGGCAGGCCCTTCAGCTTCTCGATGCCGCCTGTGATGTCGATGTGCCGTACGTCCTCCGAGACGTTCTTGCGGTACTCCTGCGAGAGCTTGACGAGCTCCTCGTGGATGGCCTTGATGCGCTGGCGGGTTGGCTCGTCCTTGTCGACGCCCGCGCGCCGGAACTCCCGCAGCAGGCGCTCGACATAGCGGCGGGTGTGCGCGTCGGCCTTGCCAATGTCCACCGCGGCGACGGCGTCGTAGACCGCGCGATCGGTCTTGATGCGCGAGTCGAGCCGCTCGACCTTCTCCGTACAGCCATTGGCCGCGTCACGGACGGTCTTGTCCGGGTGCACCGAGAACATCAGGCTGGCCATGCCACCGGCGGCGTCGAGCTCTGCATACAGCGCGTTGACCGTGTCGAGCGTGTTGGCGACCGTGCGCTTGGTCGCCTTGGGAAGCGCCGCAAGCCGCGTCTCCGCCGCAGCGAGCCGGGCGTCGCACCAGGCGACGAGGGCGTCGGCGGATTGCCACACGGGGCCGCTCGGGGGAAGGGCAGGGGGACCCGCGGGGGGCTTGGACTCGGTCAACATGGGGCGTGCTCCTCCGCAGGCGGTGGTGATCGCGGCGACGGCGATACAAGAGAACAGTCGATCAGCGCGCACACGGGCTCCTTGCTCCAGCGCGGTCGTGCGCCAAAGCGACGCGCGGGCGTACCGCATCGCTGGAAGGGTTGCAAGGCGAAGGGCTTGCGCCAGCGCCTTGTCGAAGGCGGCCATGGTCCGGTATCGTCGCACCATGGAAGCTCAGCTCATCGAAGTCCCCAAGCCGCCGCGCCGCCACACGTTTGCCGACGTCGTTGCCCTTGGAGACGCGGTTCATGCCGAGCTGATTGAGGACGAGGTCGTCATCCAAGCGGCGCCAGACATCGCTCATGGAGGCGCGGCCGGGCAGGTCGCCTACGAGGTCATCGGTCCATTCCAACGGGGCCGCGGGGGACCGGGCGGCTGGTGGATCCTGGCGGAGGTCGACGTCCTCCTGGGTGACGACGTTGTGCGTCCCGACCTGCTTGGCTTCAAGTAGGACCGTCTCCCGGACCTGCCGCGAGGGCGGCCCCTATTCGAGCGACCGGACTGGATTTGTGAGATCCTCTCGAGCTTGAACGCCGCGCATGACCGCGTGACAAAGCTCCGCCTCTATCACGCGGCCGGGGTACCATATTACTGGCTCCTCGATCCGGAGGATCGCACGCTAACGGTCATGGAGTGGTCGGAGCGCGGCTACGTCGTGCGCCATGCCGCGAAGGACGGCGCCGTCGGACGATTCGAGCCGTTCGACGCCGTCGAGCTTGCGGTCGGCAACCTTCTATTGCCGGCTAATTCGCGTTCTTCGACCACGTAAGCAGGTACGGCCGCACCGGGTCCTCATCGGTCGCGGCCTTGCCCACGATCTTGACCAGGAACGCGCCCTTCCAGTCCACGCCCTGAACCGCAGCGGAGGCCGTACACGTCTCCGTGATCGCCGCGCCCGTCTTGGTACTGGAGCACGCGGCCGTCACGCCGTCGGCGCTGGTCACGATCAGATCGTAGTCGCGGCCCACCGGCACCGTCAGTGTGAGTACATAGGCCGTCCAGTAGCCAAAGATCGGCAGCTTGAACAGGTCCACGTCACCGCTCCGACCGACGGTCGCCGCGACCTCGCCGCGAATCCCCCACAAGAGCGGCGCCTTCGCCGCCACGTCATTGGGCTCGAAGCTGTCGTACTGTCCGCTCGGGCTGAACGCGTTGAGGCCGTAGCTGCCGGCGCCGTACCACGCGACGTTCTTGCGATCCCAGCTCTTCTGGCCGAGTTCGTAGCACGCGACGTACTGGTTGTCGGCAAACACATAGTCGGCTCGCTCATTTAGGTTGAGATCGGCCAAGGCGCCGTCCCAGGTCTCGACGCCCGTCGTGGGCACCGGCCAGCCGGGCATCGACGTCCCGTCCTGCTCGACGCCCGTGTGCGCGCGCAGTCGCTCGAGGGTCCCATCGAGGTCCAGGTCCACCGAGATGCCCACGTACGCGCTCGACTGCCACTCGAACGCGCCGTTCTTGTCGAGATCCATGGGCAACCCTGCGGCGCCTTTGGAGAGCAGAGCTCCCTTGGTGTCGAACACATACCCGCCGTTGTTCGGGAACACGATCTCGAGCTTGTCGTCGCCATCGGTGTCCACCGCCAGCGCCGAGGCGACGCTCCAGTACTTCTCGGTCGTCTGCCAGCACTTGTCCGGGTTGGCCGCGTCCAGCGGGCAATAGCGCTTGAACGTGTCCGAAACCGTGTCATAGCGCCACGCGTAGATGCGCCCATCCGGATAGTCACCCTCGGCTTGAGAAAAATAACCCGAACCCGCGATGATGTCGGCCACGCCGTCGGCGTCGAGGTCGACGAGCGAAGGCTGAAACAGCGCCTTGTCGGCGCCCGTCGAGGTGAGCGCCACCTGATACGACTTGGCTTTTGACCATTTGCCGGTCGTCGCGTCGCGCTGCCCCCGGTGGACCCAGACCACATTGGTCCAGCTCCCGGTCACGATGTCTGGCACACCATCGCCCGTCACGTCGTTGACCTGCGGGGTGTTGTACCCGGTAGACGCGCCCGTGAGGTCCGCGCGCTGACCGGTGAGGTCATAGACGCGATTCTTACAGATGATTTCCGGCGTGAAGTCCGTCTGCGCGATGGTCTTCGAGAGCCCGTCGAGCTGTGCGACGGTGACCCCGGTCGGCCACGTGTCGCAGCCCGGAAGCGCCAGGATGGCATTGCCCTGCGTGTCGAGCACCGTCTCCTTGCAGCCGACGATCACGTCGCCCTGCGCGTCGTTGTCGATATCGGCGACCGCGACGCGACACCGGACGTTGCTGGGTCCGAGATGCACCGGCCAGTTGCCGTTGCAGACCGTCGGGCAGGTCGTGTCCGCCTTGCCGTTGCAGTCGTTGTCCTTGCCGTCGCACACATCTGGCGCCGACGGGTAGGTCGTGATGTCCGAGTCGTCACAATCCCATTGGCCCGACTTCTCCACGGTGAAGCCAAACGGGACGTTGCACTTCTGATTGGCCACCGCGTTCTTGGCCGCGTAGCCATCGCCGTCGTTGTCTTTGTAGATGGTCAGCAGGGAGAGCCCGTCGTCGATGAGACCGTTGCAGTTGTCGTCGGCGTCATTGCACGCCTCCTTGGCCGTGGGGTTGATGGCCGCGTTGAAGTCGTTGCAGTCGCCGGTATCCGCCGCATAGCCCACGGGCTTCTTGCACGCCTCGAGCGGCACGATGCCGCCGTGACCGTCGCCGTCGTTGTCCTTGTAGAACGTGAGCTTGACGCCCTCGTCGACCTGCCCGTTGCAGTTGTTGTCCTTCTGGTCGCACGTCTCCGGGTTGCCCGGAAAGCGGAGCTTGTCGTTGTCGTCGCAGTCCGAACCGTCCGGTGCCGAATATTGGCCCGACGCCGCACACAGGCACTTCCACTTCGCGGGAGCGCCAGCGCCGTCGCCGTCCTGATCGAAGTACCACTGGGTGCACCCAAAGGCGCCCTCTTCATCGGTGAACGTGTCGCAGTCGTCGTCCTTTTGGTTGCAGCTCTCGACCTGACCGGGCTTCGTCAACGGATCGGCGTCGTTGCAGTCCCCCGAGATCGCCGCGTGACCGACCGCGCCCGCGCAGAGGCACGTGGCCGCGACGATCGCCCCAAAGCCATCGCCGTCCTGATCGGGATACAGTGATTGGCAGCCCAGCGCGCCCTTCTCGTCGACCTCGCCATTGCACGAGTCGTCCTTGCCATTGCACGCCTCGGTCGCGCCAGGAAAGACCTGCGGGTTCTTGTCGTCGCAGTCGCCGGCGGTCAGAGCGCTGTAAGGCGGCGTCGGCGCGCACAGGCACTTCGTGACGGCCTGGAGCCCGAAGCCATCGCCGTCCTCGGTGAAGTAGTACGTGGTGCACCCATCGGCCCCGGCCTCGTCGGCGAGCGTGTCGCAGTCGTCGTCCTTCTGGTTGCAGACCTCGAGCGCGCCTGGATGAATGGCCGCGTCGAGCGGCGCGCAGTCGGCGCCGTCGCTCGTGCCGTCATCGTCGTCGTCGTCGTCACACGCATCGCCGATGCCGTCCTTGTCGCTGTCGAGCTGACCTGGGTTGGACACGAGCGCGCACACATCCTGCCCATCCGCCACGCCATCCTGGTCGTCGTCGGGGTCCAGGCAGTTCGCCACGCCATCCTGGTCGGTGTCGGGCTCCCCCTCGTCGACGATGCCGTTGCAGTTCTCGTCCTGCCCGTTGCAGATCTCCTTGGCGCCGTGATGCACCGCCGGATCCAAGGGCGCGCAGTCGGTCAGGTTGGGGTCCTTGTCGCCATCGGCGTCGTCCTCGCACGCGTCGCCCGTGCCGTCATGGTCGAGGTCGGCCTGATTGGCGTTGGGCGTAAACGGGCAGTTGTCGGAGAGGTCCACGATGCCGTCCTGATCGTCGTCCTCGTCCAGGCAGTCGGCCACGCCGTCCTTGTCGAGGTCCGAGAACCCCTCGTCGATCGTGCCCTCACAGCTCTGGTCCTTGCCGTCACAGACCTCGGGAGCGCCCGGGTAGGTCTTCGGGTCATACGGCGCGCAATCCGCGGCGTCGGGCCAGAGGTCGCCGTCGTCATCGGGATCGCAGGCGTCCCCGAGCGCGTCGCCGTCCAAGTTCTGCTGGTCGACGTTGGACACGACCGGGCAGTTGTCTTGCGAGTCAGTAACGCCGTCGTTGTCGTCGTCATCATCGACGCAGTCCGCCGCTCCGTCCTGATCGAGGTCGGCGAAGCCATCGTCGGCCTTCTGGTTGCAATCCTGGTCCTTGCCGTCACAGACCTCGGTCGCGCCGGGAAAGACCTTGCCGTCGAAGGGCGCGCAGTCCTGGGTGTCGAGCGCGCCATCGCCATCGTCGTCGCCGTCGCAGGCATCGCCCAGCGCGTCGCCGTCGAAGTTGGCTTGATCCGGGTTCGGCACGAGCGGGCAGGAGTCCGCTGCGTCGGGCACGCCGTCGGCGTCCTTGTCGTCCTCCAGGCAATCCGCTTTGCCGTCGCCGTCGGTATCGACGAAGCCTTCGTCGGTCTCCGCGTCGCAGTCGTCGTCCTTGCCGTTGCAGCTCTCGTTCGCGCCCTCATACACAGCCGGGTTGGTGGGCGCGCAGTCGTCCGGGTCGGGGGACAGGTCGTTGTCATCGTCCTGATCGCACGCGTCCCCCTGCGCGTCCTTATCGAAGTTGGCCTGATCGGCGTTCTTGACCGTCGGGCAGTTGTCCTCGGCGTTGGGCACGCCGTCGTCGTCGGAGTCCGACTCCAGGCAGTCTTTGACGCCGTCCTGATCTGAGTCGGGGAAGCCCTGATCGATGGTTGCGTCACAGTCGTCGTCTTGGCCGTTGCACACGTCCAGCGCCGGCGTCTTGGCGTCACAGGCGAACGCGCCGTTCACGCAGGCCCGCACGCCGGTACAGGTGCCGTGCGTGTTCTCCACGGTGCAGCCCTCGGTCACCTGGTCCTCGTCGGTCTTCTCGTCGCAGTCGTTGTCCTTGCCGTCGCAGCTCTCGGCCTCGGCCTGCGGCGCATCGCACGGCGAGAGCCCTTGCGGTGTGCACTGCCGCGCGCCCTTGCAGGTGCCAGTCTCGTTGGACCGGGCGCACGTCGTCTTGGCCGCCTCGGCGATCCACTGGGGCTTGCACGAGCACTGCGCGCCATTGGCCGGAACGCACTGGCGCAGCTCCGCGCCGTTGGCTGGCACTGCCGTACACGTAAAGCCCGTCGGGCAGTCGGCCTCGCCATTCTTCGAGCAGTCGCCGCCACAGAAGCTGCCCGCGGGGCCATGCGCGACGCACCGATCGTCGCCAACGACGACCGAGCCCTTGCAGTCGGCGTCCGCGAAACACGGGCGACAGAGCTTGGGCATCACGGGCACGCACACGAGCGTGACGTCGGTCCCTGCTCCGGCGACGCCCTTGCACGCGTAGCCGGTCGGACAGAGCGCATCGCAGGGACGAGCGCACTCGTTCTCGAGGCAGATGCCCGACGGGCAGTCCCCGGACTGCGTGCAGTAGACGGGCTGCTCGAGGCCCGGGCCGAGGTCTTTTGTGGCGCCGTCTCCCAGACTGCCATCCGCCCCGGGCCCCACGACCGCGGTCTCGGGTCCCTTGCCCGTGTCCACCTTGCCGCCAGCGTCCTCGCCAGCGCCAAAGACGTCGAGCGCCAACAGCGCTCCTTGGTCGTCGCCCGTGCTGCACCCCACCAGAATCGACAAGCCTAGGATTCCAACGCGCATAGGACCGACCTCCGGCGCGCATCCTACCCAAAAACCATGGGAGGTGGGCAGGTCGGATTGTCCCGCGCCGACCAAAGGGGTAGCCTCCGCGCCCCGAAGCCGTCCGCGCCGTGCGCTCGGCCCGAACCTGCACAGGAGCCATGCAATGCACTACGACCTCGTACGCCAGTTTGCCTTCAGCCTCCGGAACCTCGACGCCATGCTCGAGAAGACCATTGGTCACGCGACCAACAAGGGCTTTGACCCGAACAACTTCGTCACCGCGCGTCTGGCGCCCGACATGATGCCCTTCTCGCGACAGGTTCAGATCGCGTGCGACATCGCGAAGTCGACCGCGGCAGCGCTGTCGGGAACGACGGCCCCGCGCTTCGAGGACCACGAGAAGACCATCGGTGAGCTCCAGCAGCGCATTCGCGCGACGATCGAGTACGTCGAGTCGTTCGACGCCGCCGCGCTCTCCAAGGTGACGGCTGCGTCGGTCGTGCCCGTTCCGTACCCGCCCGGCAAGGCCATGCACGGCAAGGAGTACGTGTTCACGCGGCAGATCCCGAACTTCTACTTCCACGTCACGACGGCCTACGCGCTCCTCCGGGCCGGCGGCGTCGACCTCGGCAAGATGGACTACCTCGGCGCCATCGTGCTGTTCGACGCGTAGCTGCTCGCGCGCTAGGATGGGGCCCGCTGCTTGCTTGGCGAGGTCCCCATGCTTCGATGCGCCGCTCTCACCTTCCTGCTCCTCTCTGCAACCGCATTTGCCGCCCCACGCTGGGTGCGCGTCACGGTCCCCGGGACCGACGCCGCGACGTCGATGGTCGTGGCCTGGAACAGCGACGCGACGACGGAGCCGTCGACGGTCGAGTACGGAGCCGCTCCTGCGGCGTTGGACAAGACCGCGACCGGCTCCGCTGCGGCAGCGAAGGGCACGCTGGGTTCGGTGCATGAGGTGACGCTCACGGGGCTGCTGCCCGACACGAAGTACCACTATCGCGTCGGTGGCGCGGGCGCCTGGAGCGACGTGCATCATTTCCGCACGGGACCCGCCGACGCCTGCACGCCGTTCACCTTCATCGCGAGCGGCGATCACCGCTCCGACGATGACGCCGGTCCCAACCCCAAGTGGGCGAGCATCCTGGGTGAGATGGCCGCGTCCGGTGCGCGCTTCATCTTGGAGACGGGCGACCTCGTCAAAGACGGCGCGGACCTCAAGCAGTGGGTCAACCACATGACGATGGGCGCCTCGCATATGGGCGAGGTGGCGCTCATGCCGTCGTTCGGCAATCACGACTCCGATGACGTCCAAGGCGCCGCTGCGGCCTACAACCAGCTGTTTGCGCTACCGACCAACGACGTGACCGGCACCGAGGACTTCTACGCCTTCACCTACGGGAGCGTGGTCATCGCTGCGCTCTCGACGGCGACGTTCGACGACGCCGCGGGCCTCGCCAAGCAGGCCGCGTGGCTCGACGCCACCTTCACGAAGCATGCAGACAAGCTCTGGAAGTTCGTCTACTTTCACCACCCCTGCTTTACGAGCCACATCGATCTCAAGCTCATCGAGCTCAACCACCCGCCCGACGAGAAGGGTCAGAACGCGGCCTTCGTGCCCATTTTCGACAAGCACCACGTCGACGTGGTCTTTGCTGGCCACAACCACTTCTACGAGCGCTTTCAGCCGATGAAGGGCGGAAGTCCGGTGGCTTCACCAAAAGATGGAACGTTGTACGTTACGACGGGCGGCGCGGGCGCCTTCACCTACGACGAGATCGACGTCCTCGGGTTCAAGATCGAGCCGATGAAGGTCATCTGCGGTGACGGGTTCCTCGGCTTCTCCGGGAAGGCCAAGGGCAGCGCACTCTGCTCTGGCAAGCACCACTACGTCGAGGTCAACATCGACAAGAACGTCCTCTCGGCGACGGTGCGCTCGACGGCGGCGCAGAACCTGTCGACCGGCGCGCAGAACCAGGGCGTCATCGACACCTGGAAGATCACGAAGGACCCGCTGCCTGACGGAGCCTGCGCGCCGCCACCTCCCGTCGATACGGGAGCCGTGGCCGAGCCAGCTGCGCCCGACACCGCCGCGACCGCCGAGCCTCCGCCGGCCGTGGCGGAGCCAGCGCCTGCGCCCGATCCGGGTGTCGTGCCGCCCACGCCGGATCCGGGGCCAACTCCAGACGCGGGCACTGTGAGCGCTGACAGCGGTCTCGTCATCGACCTGGGAGGCACAGGCTCCGCAACGACGGGTGGCGCAACGGGTGGCTCAGCGACCACGGGAACCAGCACGCCCGCAGCCGCGGCGTCACCCTCCGAGGGAGGCTGCGCACCGAGCCAACGTGGCTCCGTCGCGTTCGCGGTGTTCCTGCTGATGCTCGGGCTCGTTGGTCGCTTGCGGCGAGGTGTGTCCTGACCCCAGCGGTGCTAGGATGGCCCGCATGAACCGATTGAAGACGCTGCTCTCCACTCTTTCTGCCTCCCTGCTGCTGCTGGCAGCCCCCGCCTTCGCAGGCGACGGCCCGAGCGGCATTCCCTTGCCGAAGGACGCCAAGTCCACCGGGGCCGCACCCGGCGGTGCCGGCAAGATCGTGACCTACGACGTGCAGCGGGGCCGTGACGCGGTCGCCAAAGAGCTCGAGGAGCTGCTCCGCAAGGACGGCTGGAAGGTCGACTCCAACGAAAAGTCGCCGCGCGGCTCGGTGCGCATGACCGTCTCGAAGGACAAGACGGTCGTGAAGCTCAGCCTCGCGGGCGACGCGACGCGGTGCGCGATTATTCTCACGCTGCCGTAGCGCAGTCCCGTCAGTGTGCGCACGTGTGTGCGTCAGAGCTTGCAGGTCGCGCCAGCTCCGGTACACGTTCCTTTGCCGTCGCAGTCGAGATCGCACGTATAGCTCCGCCCGTTCTCATAGGTACACGCGGAGGAGTCCGTACAGCCGTTTGCGGTGTAGTTGAAAGCGCAGGACACGCTTCCGGAGCCACAGGTCAGCGAGACCTTCCCTGCCATGCAATACAGCTTACACGGAACGCACTTCTCCAGAGTACATTCGTCGTTGGCCTTGCAGGCCTCAAGCAGGGTCCATCCACCACCATCGGCGTTGCACTTCTGCCGACCCGCTGAATCACACGTCACGGTCCCGGGCTGACAGACCAGCTCGCACTCCCCTTTTCGGCACGTCGTCGGCGGGCCGCAGAAGCCAATGACGTCCTTGCTCTTGGTGTCAGCACTGCACCGCGCGACTTCGTCCCCCTGGCACGATCGCACACAGGGCGAGCAGTTGGCGCCGACGGAGAGCGCAACGAGTCCCTGGGTCGTGGCGGCGTAGAGCGTCGTGCCATCCTGCGAGAGGGCAAGTCCGACGACTTTTCCCGCGAGCGTCTCGCTCCAGAGGACCGCGCCTCCCGCACCAATGCTCGTGACCGTCGAGCCGGCTCCGATGAAGGCGCTGTCGACGCCAGTCGCAATTGGGGCGGTGAGCGGTGCAGTAGGAAGCGATATTGCGCTCGAGCCGTCCTCTTTCACCAGATGCAGCGCACCCTCGGAGTAGAGGACGACTCCGACAGCCGGGATGAGTACGGGCTCGTGCTCATAGCCGTCGAAGTCACGCGTCCACATCACCTTCCCGGACGTGATGTCAAAGGCGACCAGATCACCCACAAGCTGGAAGACGCGGGTCTTGCTCAGCGCCGGCGCAAGCGAGATGCTCGCCTTGTTCACGCGCTTGCTCCAGATCTCCACGCCCAAAGAGGAGAGGACCGTCATCAAACCTGAGTCCACGACATAGATACGTCCAGCCGCATCAACCATAGGTCGCGAGTACTCCGTTACGTAGTCCGTCCCAGGGTTCCGGTCGAATTGCCACTCGACCTTGCCCGTCGCACTCAGCTTGGTGAGCAGGCGATTCTTCGTTCCGACGAGGACGCCACCGCTGGCGTCGACTCCCAGTCCAAAGACCTCAATCTTTCCTCCGCCAACGAGCACTTGCCAGACATCAGCGCCGGTGGTCGAGAGGAGCGCATGGAGGCTACCCTTCGAATCGACGTAGTAGACCTGACCGCCGGGGCTCGCCACGGGCCAGGCCTCGCCATTGGCATAGTCGATATCCTCGTGCTTGAAGGTCCACAGGTCTCCGCCGTCTGGCTTGATCGCGGCGATGACATCGTCGTCGTGCTGGGTGATGACAACAACGCCGTTCGGCAGCAGCGCCGGGCGGTGATAGACGCTGGCGGCCCGCGGGTTCGTCCAAAGGACGCGATTCACGGGGAGCGGCGTGCATGGCGTCACTGGTACGTCCGGTGCAGGGTTAGCCGCCTCCGGCTGGGCTGTGAGATCTTCGGCCACGTCGTCTTGCGTCTCGGGCCCCGGCGGCGTCTCCGGGCCCACGTCGTTGAGCATTGCGTCGGTGGGGACGTCGATCACCTGGCCATTGCCACCTGCGACCTCGTCTTGGGTCGCTTGGTCCGGGGGCACTTGGTCGGGGGCCGCGGCGGCGCAGCTGATCACTAGCAGTGACGTGTAAACGGTAGCCGTCACGTTGGCGACGGCAAGTACCGCCGCAAGAATCGGCGGCGCGGTAGTGGCGCGACGTCGGTCCGCTCGGGACCGAAGGGAGTCGAGACCGCGTGATTTCTGTGCGGTCGGTCCTGCCTCGCCCAAGATCGCCATGGGCACGTGAACGGGGCTCAAGATAGGCATTTGACCACCTCCATTCGGGACCGACCGTAGGCGTTCTCAAGGATGCGTTGGGCCTTGCGAGCCGTCAAGCGCAGCGTCCCTGAGTAGCCACATTGATTGCATACCGGTAGACGTTCAATGGCCAACCGACCTGGGTTTGCGGCGGCTCGACTTCCCTCGAGCGACTTGCTCCGCTCGCAAGACGATGACATCGGTCGCAGCCATCGCCGGCAACCCAACGTGCTCAACCTCAATCCTGCGTGCGCACGAGGTTCTCGTGGACTGTCGTTGAGTTCACCCGTCGCGGACGACGAACCTCGCCGCAGTCCACGGTCATCCTCCCGCTGCTGACGCGTCGCGAGTGGCAACTGCGTTCAAGTGGGCGTCCACCCAGGTCGCCAACAGCGCGGCGTCGATACCCAACCAGGCCAGTCGCTCGGCGGCGACCTCGATGCAGCGATCGCGGCGTGCTTCAGCCTCTGCGATGGAGCGGCCGAGTCCGCTCGCGTCAATCTCCTCTGCGGTCTGTCGATAGCTCGCCACGAGGACCTGAAGTTGGGTCGCGTGGATGGGAGCAAGGACCTGTGCTGGCGCCGCGAGTCGCTCGTAGTTCACGATAAAGCCGTTGAAGGACACGCGGGAGTCGACGACCTCGACCCGTACGTCGGACCCCGCCGGAGAGACGCGCGCCAACGCATGCATGGCCTCCGCCGGGATGCGGACGACGCAGGACGCCTCTCCATTGCCCGCGAGCTCCACAATCGCGCCGGCCCAGTCGACCTGCAGCTGTCCGGGCGCGAGGGTCCAGAGGCCCGCCCTCTTGGTGCTTCGTGCGATGCGCTTGAGCATCCGCAGCGCATCCGCAAGCTCTGGTCCTGACACGGTTAGCGCTTCCATGGCTCTCTGCTGCGGGGCCTACCCTGGCGTCGCGACGTCGAAGACGGTGCCATCGCGCTGCCTGTCGCGTCAAACCGAGACCCGTTCCAGAGGAGCGCTCCGTATCAGGGTACGCACTGTCCGCCCTGACACTGCTTTCCGGCCCCACAAGAAGTGGCGTCCTTGACGTTCACGTGCACGCACTGGGACGACTGGCCGCAGACGTCCACGGTGCACGCGTTGAAATCCTCGCACTCGGCGCTGGTGTTGCACGCGCAGGCATAGCCCTCGGGGCCCGCGAGGCAAGTCGTCAGGCCGCCGCCCGCCGGCGCACCGGGAAGACCCTCGGGCAGGCACGACCGTGTGCCCACGCAGACGGCGCCGCTCGGATTGATCACGCCGCACTGGGTCATGAGCTGGTTGGCCATGGCCGACGGCGAGCAGGTGCACATTCCCGGCTCGGGCTTGACGCAGTGCTTCTCGTCGTCGCCGTAGCCGTCGACCGTGGCGGCCTTGGCGCATTCGAAGTCGCTCGGGCAATCGTCGGACGTCGTGCACACCGTCGCGCAGAAGCTCCCTTCGTCGCCGTACGTCACGCATGCGCCCGGCTTCGCTCCAAGCCCCTGGCTGCACTCCTTTACGGTCGTGCATGGGTTGCACAGCGATGCGAAGGCGTCACCACACACCGAGGTTACGTCGCCGCCCGGCTGCTGTACCGGTACACAGGCCGAATCGGCCGGGCATTGTCCCGTGACGGCGCAGAGCTGAGCACACCGCTTTCCATTGGCCCAATCGAGGCACAGCCCAGTGTCGCAGTCCGCGTTGGCCTCGCACGGGCACTGCGCAGTTCCGGGAATGACGCACTGATACGTGGCCCCGACCAGCCCGAGCTTCGGATTCGAGGGGTCCGACGTGTCGAGCATCAGGCTCGGCGTCAACTCCTCGCCCGTGAGCGTCTCGAGGAACGCAACGAGCTGATCGATTTCCGCGGGGGTAAGGTTCAACGGTTTCAACAGCGGGTCTTTGACCATGCCCGGCAAGACCAACGGACCCGCGCCTGCGTCGTAGTAGTTGACGACGTCAGTAAGAGTAGCGAGATGCCCGCCGTGCAGAAACGGGGCCGACAGCGCGACGTTCCGGAGCGACTTGGTCCGAAACTGGTACTTCTGAATCGGGTCCGACTTGAGACCGACGAGCTTGCCCGTCGTGATGTCGTCACTGAAGGCGCCCGACGTGTTGAACGGACTCTTCAGCAACGGCGGGACGTCGGCGAACCGTCCCAGGTCCGGGCTGAACTTGTCGTTGAGCATGCCCACCGCGTGGAAGTCGTTGTCCGAGAAGTGCGGGCCCGAGTGGCATTTGACGCACTCTCCCTTGCCAATGAACACGCCGAGCCCCGCCTTGGCCGCCGGAGCGATGGCGCCCGCGTCGCCGGCGACGTATCGGTCGAACGGCGCGTTCCGGGTGACGCACCGCCGCATGTAGGCCGCGATCGCTTTGCCGTAATTGACGAAGATGGTGTCGATGACCTGGCGATCGGACTCAGTCATCGCTTCCCAAGGCCCGCCGACCTCCGCGGTGGCGCTCTTGGGCTTGCCTGTCAAGGGAAAGCGCCCCGCGTCGGCGGCCTTGGGATCCAACGCCGGGTCCATCGGGACCGGAAAGATGGCGTCGTAGTCGTTTCGGTATTTGGCGTACAGTACGTGCGCGATGTAGAGCCGTGACGAGTTCATGACCTTCGGGTTCTCGGCGGCGCCGAGCGGCAGCGCCCACTGCGAGTCGAAGCGACCGCCCCAATTGACCCACGAATAGAAGGACGAGTTCAGGATCGGCAGCGGGTTTCTGCCGCCGCCGCCGGCGTACTCACCGGGCGCGTTCTTTTCCGCGCCCTGGTCCATCGCTGGACCCGTGTGGCAGCTCGCGCACGAGATCGCGTTCCCCTGGGCGTTGAAGCCGTACCGGACTTCGAAGAAGAGGCGTTGCCCAAGCTCGGCCGCCTTGGCGTCGTCCGCGTACTTGTTGGTCGTGTCCGCGGGAATTTCGGGGAGCGGCGACAGCGTCGCGATAACCGCCAGGTCTGCGGGCGTAAACGGCGTGGTCCCCGGCTTCGCGTCAGGAGCAGTCTTGATGTCCGGAGCGCCTCCAAGGTCGGGCGCGACCAGAGTATCGGCGGAGGTCGCTGCGGTGTCGGCCTGCGCGTCCGCGGCGACCGAGTCCGCGCCACCAAGGCTGCCTCCAGCGTCCGGCAACAGGGTCCCCGAGCCCGCATCCGGTCCGGCGGCCATCTCTGCGACCACGGGGACGAGAACTCCGCTGGACGTCGCTCCTCCGCAGGCAGCCAGGTACGTCGCCATTGCCAATGAGATGCAGAGCAAGCCAGTGCCCTGCCGAATCGATTGTCGGTTCTCGCTCATCTTTCCCCCGTGTTGTTCTGCGGTTCGCTATTCCGAGATACAGCCGACGGGCGAGGAAGTTTCGGAGGAATCGTGAGATTCCGTGATCTTCGACGGCCGGACTTCCAGGTGTCGCCATCGACCTCCAAGTCGCACCGAGGCGGTCGTAGTCGATCCGACGAGCGCAGATCGATGTCGTCTTGCTGTTCCCGAGCGCAGCGATTGACTCGCCGGTGGGCCGCTTCGAGCCGCCTCGCTGAGGGTTCCACGGACTGACGCTGTCGAACGCCATCGGCGGTCTGCCCGTGGCGCGGCGGGGCACTGATCGGCGTGCGACACGGCATCGCGTGTGCCTGGAGCTGCGCGCTTGGGCGCCCGCCGGGCCCCCGCGGGGGCCCGGACCATCGTCGGGTCGCCGTGTGCCAGTTCCGGTAATTCTGTCGTGCCTGCTTCCGGAAATTCTGTCGCCGCCTCCGGTTCGAGGGTCGCGCGTTGAGGCGCGCAGTGCCCGGCTGGTCGCCAGCAGGGGTGCGCCAGCGCCCCTGTCCATGGCCCCCGAGC